>Ga0075030_100004277_pt1 | contig 12907 bp, 14 predicted proteins | sample LitLauG_LLR_2012_FD_71393 | JGI IMG/M metagenome (GOLD analysis project Ga0075030, IMG submission 71393) | Freshwater sediment microbial communities from Pennsylvania, USA - Little Laurel Run_MetaG_LLR_2012 | ecosystem: Environmental > Aquatic > Freshwater > Creek > Sediment | place: USA... | reverse complement strand
CAGCATCGAGTTAGAAGCAGCAGTCACAAAAACACCGGAAATCGAACCCTTCGACATGATCAACGATGAGCAATAGAAAGAAAAACCCGCTGCACATCAATTTTTCAGCAGCCTGTTAGAACTCCCCATGCGATCACGACACGATGAACCAATAGCGGATCGCTGCCGGCGAGCTACAACAAGCTCTCAGCTGCTTTGTCATAGCGCTGGATTGTCCGTTCTGACTCGACTCTAACAGAACTCATGACCGCCGGGTCAATTGGTGCAATAGAGGTTTTTCTCAATTGACCACTCACGCCCTGAAGCTTTTCACAACGACAGCATCCGTTAGGCGCAAAAGGAATCAAAAAACGTGCGACCTGCGGGCGTGGAGATTTGTCTATTGTGTCAGGAGTGAGCGCGATGGATGATCCGAAACAGCTGATCAGCAGGTTCGTGGAGGAGTTGTGGAATGAACGCCAGTTGGACGTGGCGGACGCGATCTTCGCCAAGGATTGTGTAACACATCAGCTGCGGTCGGGGGTGCCAGCTGATGCAGTGCCGCGCGGCCCACAGGCGATCAAGGAGCATGTTGCGAGCTGGATCGCCAGCTTCCCCGATCTCCGCTTCAGCATCGAACAGATGTTGATTGAAGGCGATCGTGTCGTGATGCAACTGCTGATGGAGGGCACGCACCAGGGCGCGTGGCTGGGAATTCCCTCGAGCGGCAAGAAGTTGCAGATACGGATGTTCACCGTCCACCGCGTTATGCAGGGCAAGATCGTCGAGGACTGGGTGCTGGTGGAATCGCTCGGCGTCTTTCAGCAACTTGGAGTTGTCCCCAACACAGCAGACTTGGTGGGCAATTTCTTGCGTGAGCAAAGCAATTGTTGATACCAGCAGTTTGACAACTGCCCTTCAGCACCGACTCTGCATCATGCCTAAATGTGCATCCGCCCATTCCAAGAGATCGCCATTCAATAGGGCACGTACTTTGGTGTTACTTGCCCGACCAGTCCAATCGCACGATAATCGTTTAGCTCAGACCGAGCATCTGAGAAAGGAATTCGACATGAAACGCTTCGCAATGGGCTTTGGCCTCCTCACACTCTTGCTTCTCAGCGTCGCATCCGCCACTCAGCCGCAGAAGACATCCGATGAGGCAGCCATACGCGCCACTGTTACGGACTATATCGAGGGCTACTACACAGGAGACCCCGCGCGCATGGAGAAGTCGCTGCATCCACACTACCTGAAGCACACCATCAGCGGCTCCGACAACGAACTCAAAATGACGGAGAAGACGGGCCTGCAGATGGTGCAGGATGTGCGCTCTGGCGGGCCGCAAAATCCGTCCGAAAGAAGGAAACAGATTACAGTGCTCGACATTGCGGGCGACATCGCTTCGACGAAGCTAGTAACGCCGCATTGGGTGGACTACATCACGCTATCGAAGTGGCATGGTGAATGGAAGATTGTGTCGGTTGTGCTCAGAGAAGACGACTAAAGAATCACATCGCTGTGCTTACCGCCGTAAGTGAGAACGCCCGCCGACAAAAGGACGGGCGTTTGTGTAAGGCCCGCTTCGATACGGAACCCCGATTGCAGCGCGGACTTAGATCAGGCTTGGGTGCGGTCCTGGTACTCTTCGTGCCACGCCATCTGGATGGCTTCGAGCTTGCCTTCATTGGAGGCCTTGGGGTCGCCGCCGAAATCGGGGAGTTCGGTCACGTAGTGGTGCAGGTCGGTGAAGCGGACCGTGAGCGGATCGAGCTCTGGGTGAGTTTCGGAGAGTTGGATGCCGATGTCTTCGGCGTCGTCCCAGGTTAATTGTTTTGCCATGCTCAGTGCTCCTCAGAGACGTAGTTGCGGTTCCACGCGGGAATTTCCACGACCACTTTGCCGGGCTTGGTGATCTGCGCCTGACAGCCGAGGCGTGAGTTTAGCTGGAGATCGGCGGCCATGTCGAGGCGGTCGGCTTCGTCGTCGTCCATCGCGGAGAGATTTTCGGCGCCTTCTTTCACCCAAACGTGACAGGTGGTGCAGGCACAGTTGCCGCCGCAGGCGTGGTCGAGCGGGATGCCGAAGTTCAAGGCTATGTCGAGAATGGATTCTTCCTTGCCGTGATCTTCGTAGGGAAGCTTGCCGTGCTCGAAGGTGACGGTCTTGCCTTCGGGGAGGAAAGTGATCTGAACCGTGTTTTCGCCCGGGGCCTCTTCGGTGGCGGCTCCGGTGCCTTGGGTTTTCTCGTTTGCCATTGCTGCTCCTGGTGCGAGGGCGAGACGCACTCGCGACAGCCGGCGAGACGCCGGCGCTACCTACTCGAATTCTGCTTTCGCCATGGGATGAGGCGCGGTGGGGCCTTCGCCCAGGTCGGTCTCGTCCATGGTCTTGCCTTTCAGGGCGCTTGAAACCGCGGTATCCATCATCAGTTCGGCCAAGCGCGTTGTGCCCTGGTTGAGGGCGTCGATGGCTTTGCGAATGGCTTGATAGTCGTCCTCTTGATTGACCGCGGCCAGCGCTTTTTCCATCTTTGCAATCTGCTTCTTTTCGTCGGTCGTCAGTTGTCCCCAGGCCGGGCTCTTCTTGCCTTTTTCAAGGGCGGCGAAGATGGTTGCGGTTTCGTTGCGGGCTTCGATCAACTGGCGCTTGCGGAAATCTTCTTCGGCGTTGTCGAAGGAATCGAGGATCATGCCCTCGACTTGTTCGTCGGTGAGGCCGTAGCTGGGCTGGACCTGAATCTCGGCTTGCTTGCCGCTGCGCTGCTCGCGGGCGGAGACATTGAGAATGCCGTTGGCATCGATCAGGAATTTCACCTCGACGCGCGGGATACCGGCGGCCATCGGGGGAATGCCTTTCAGATCGAAGCGGGCGAGCGAGCGGCAATCTTTGGCGAGTTCACGCTCGCCTTGCAGGACGTGAATTGCGACGTTGGCCTGGCCGTCGATCTGGGTGGTGTAGAACTGCGTTGCCGAAGCGGGAATGGTTGAGTTCCGCAGAATGATTTTGTCGGTGACGCCTCCGGCGACTTCGATGCCGAGCGAGAGCGGAGTGACATCGAGCAGGAGCATGTTCTCGGTGGCCTGCGAGCCTCCGCCGAGGATGTTGGCTTGAACCGCAGCGCCGAGAGCGACGACTTCGTCGGGATTGAGATCGGTGTGCGGCTCGCGACGGAACATTTCTTTTACGAGCGCGCGGACTTTCGGGATGCGAGTTGAGCCACCGACCAGGACGACCTCATCAATCTGCTCGGGCTTGAGGTTGGCATCTTTCATCGCCTGCTTGCAGGGGCCGACGGTGCGGTCGATGATGGGCTGGATCAATTGCTCGAACTGGTCGCGGGTGATCTCGCGCTGGTAGCGCGTGCCTTGCGGAAGTTCGATGTCGAGTTTCACTGACGGCTGTGATGAAAGCGCGATCTTCGCTTCGATTACCGCTTTGCGGATCGCCTGGACGGCCTCGGCGTTGCGACGGAGGTCGAGGCCGAGATCGCCGCGGATGTCGTCGAGGGCGATGGTGATCAAGAGGTTGTCGAGGTCGTCGCCGCCGAGGTGGGTGTCGCCGTTGGTGGAGATGACTTCGAAGATGCCGTCGTGGAGCTTGAGAATCGAGATGTCGAATGTGCCGCCGCCGAGGTCGTAGACGGCGACGATGCCGTTCTGCTTTTTGTCGAGGCCGTAGGCGAGCGATGCTGCCGTAGGTTCGTTGACCAGGCGAAGAACTTCAAGACCGGCGATGCGTCCGGCGTCTTTTGTGGCCTGGCGCTGGGCGTCGTTGAAGTAGGCTGGTACGGTGATTACTGCCTTGTTTACGGGAGCACCGAAGTAGCGGTCGGCGTTGCGCTTGAGCTGGCGGAGGATCAGCGCGGAGATTTCCGGCGGCGTGAATGTCTTGTCCCCCAGTGTGATGCGGAGGACTTCACCCGGCTGAAGATCTTCGGCGAGGCGGAAGGGGAAAAGCTTCAGTTCCTCCTGGATGTCTTCGATGCCGCGTCCCATGAGGCGCTTGATGGAGTAGACGGCGCGTTCCGGGGTTTCGATCAGATATCTACGGGCGGAGTTGCCGATGATCGGCTGACTGTGTTCGTCCAGTGCGACGACCGAGGGAACCAGATTGGAGCCGTCATCGCCCGGGATCACGACAGGGGTGTCCCCTTGCATAAAGGCCACGAGCGAGTTCGTGGTGCCAAGGTCGATGCCGACGATGTGATCTGTGCTCATTGAGTCATTGAGTCATTGAGTCATTTAGTCATTGAATCGGGTGGGTCTATGGATTCAACGACTCCGTGATTCAACGTCTCAATCCTTCAGTCTTCCAGTGCCGCGTTTACATCACGAACTAGATTGCGGATGTAGTTGCGGCGGTTTAGTACGTCCACCATTTGGGCGGTGATGTGTGCGCGTTCTTCGGCTGGGGCTTGCGATCCGTGATTGCGATCGATGAGACTGTCCCAGTCGATCCAGTACTTTTGCAATTCCTGCAACAACGCTTCGTGCTTGGCCTCGAGCGCGGCTTTGTGGCCGGCGATTTCTTTTGCCAGGGCGGGATCGTCTTCTCCCGTCTTCTTGTTCATGCGCAGTTCTTCCAGCTGCAGGTTGAGTTCGAAGACTTCTTCGAGGAGGTCGGGCGGGACGATCTGCTTCTTTACTTCTCCCGTGGCCCGAGCCTGCTCGGTGGCGCTTTTGGATTGCTCCTCCAGTTCGATACCTTCCAGGCGCAGTAGATATTGCGTGCGCTTGATGGGGTCGCGCAGAGTGCGGTACGCGTCATTGAGCAAAGAGCTCTGCTCGAGGCTCCATTCCTGTTCCTGGCTGCCGGCGCGGGCGTTGAGGTCGGGATGCAGCCGACGGCTCAGGTCGTAGAAATCTTTCTCCAGTGCCGCGACGTCGAGGGTGAGCTTGGGAGGCAGGCCGAAGAATGTGAAATAGTCAACCGGCGAGGGCGGCTGGACCTTGCCGCAGGAGGCGCAGAAGTGCGCGGCGCGCATGGCCCCGCAGGACCAGCAGGAATGCGTGTCGTCGGGGAGCGGCTTGGAGCCAATCACGGTTAGGGTCGATTTGGTGGTCACGCTCTAATTCCTCTTCCTTTTGCAACCGACTGCTTCCTTGTTCCCGGGGTTTTCGGGTGGCGCATACATTCGCGGGCGAGGCGCCCGCGCCACGCAGGAGCAGGCATCAGGCCGAGAAAGATGTTCCGCAGCCGCAGGACTTTGTCGCCTGCGGGTTGACGAAAACGAAGCCCTGCTGTATCAGCGTTTCCTGATAGTCCAGAATCATGCCGTGCAGGTAGATAAACGACTTTGGATCTACAAATACCCGCACATCGTCGAACTGGAAGATGCGGTCACGCTCGCGCGGCTGGGTGTCGAAGCGGATGTTATAGCTGAGGCCGGAACATCCGCCGCCCTGGACACCGAGGCGCAGGCCGCCCTGTTCGGGCGAGATGCCTTCCTTGGCCATCGCGCTGCGGATTTTCGCGATCGCCTTTTCGGTGACCGTGACACCCTTGGCGGTGGCTTGCGGGGTTGCGTTTTCGGTTGCTGTGGTCAACGTCTACCTCAGCGGCTAAAGCCGCATGATATTGCTTCGGAACGGCGCGGCTGGAAGCCGCGCCCTTTCAAAGCCACGGCGGGGCTAAAGCCCCAACCAATTGAGCCCAGTCTGCGCGGCGCTGAAGCGCCGCTCTTCCACTATCTTGCTTCGGCCGCAACCGGCTTGGCGGTTTCCTGCTTCTTTTTCCAGTCGCCGATGGCGGCGCGGATGGCGTCCTCAGCCAGAACCGAACAGTGGATTTTAACCGGAGGAAGCGAAAGTTCCTTCACGATATCCATGTTCTTGATGGAGAGAGCCTCGTCCACGGTCTTCCCCTTGACCCATTCGGTGGCCAGCGACGAAGAGGCGATGGCAGAGCCGCAGCCGAAGGTTTTGAACTTGGCGTCTTCAATGACGTTGGTCTGCGGATTCACCTTGATCTGCAACTTCATGACGTCGCCGCACTCGGGTGCGCCGACCAGGCCGGTGCCGACGTCGGTGCTGTTCTTGTCCATCGATCCGACGTTGCGGGGGTGGTTGTAGTGGTCGATCACTTTATCGCTGTATGACATTTGGTTCTCCTAAGCTTTTATGCCGTCCCTACGGGACTCGTTCTTTTCTCGCTGCCTACCCAGGACTTACGTCCTGGGCTAACACACGCCGCCGCTGCGCGGCTGAATTTCTTAGTGTGCTTCTCCTGCCCACTTCACGTCTTTCAGGTTGATGCCTTCCTTGGCCATCTCGTAGAGCGGAGAGAGCTCGCGCAGGCGCTCGACCGTTTCTATGACGCGGTCGGCTACATAATCGACCTCAGCTTCGGTGTTGAAGCGGCCGATACCGAAGCGGATCGAGCTGTGGGCCAGGTCATCGCCGGTGCCGAGAGCCTTCAATACATAAGATGGCTCCAGCGTCGCAGAGGTGCATGCCGATCCGCTGGAAACCGCGATATCGTTGATGCCCATCAGCAGGGACTCGCCTTCCACGTAGGCAAAACTGATGTTGAGGTTGCCGGGGAGGCGATGCTCCATGGAGCCGTTGATGTAGACCTCATCGAGGCGGCCCATGATGCGGTCGCGCAGGCGGTTGCGAAGGCCGGCCAAGCGGCAGGATTCCTGCGGCATTTCTTCCTGGGCGAGGGCACAGGCCTTGCCGAGGCCGACGATGCCGGGAACGTTCAGCGTGCCCGAGCGCATGCCGCGTTCGTGGCCGCCGCCATCGATGATGGCGGAAAGCTGCACGCGCGGATTCTTGCGGCGAACGTACAACGCACCGACGCCCTTGGGTCCGTACATCTTGTGGCCGGAGATCGAGGCCAGGTCAATGTTCTGCTTCACCACATCGACGGGAACCTTACCGATCGCTTGAGTCGCGTCGGTATGGAAGATCACCCCACGCTCGTGGCAGAGCTTGCCGATCTCAACTACCGGCTGCAGCACGCCGATTTCATTGTTCGCGTACATGATCGTCACCAAGATGGTCTTGTCATCCATGGCGCGCTTCAAATCGTCGAGATCGATCAAGCCATCCTTCTGGACGGGCAGATAGGTCACGCGATAGCCATACTTCTCGAGGCGCTTGCAGGTGTCGAGCACGGCCTTGTGCTCGGTGACCGCGGTGATGATGTGGTTGCCCTTCTCGCGGTACATCTCGGCAACGCCCTTGATGGCGAGGTTGTCGCTCTCGGTGGCGCCGGAGGTGAAGATGATCTCTTTTGTAGTCGCGCCGACCAGCTTGGCGATGCGCTCACGCGCGGTCTCGGTGCCCTCTTCGGCGACCCATCCGAAGGAATGGTTACGGCTGGCGGCATTGCCAAACTTCTCCATGAAATAGGGCAACATCTCTTCGAGGACGCGCGGGTCCATCGGGGTGGTGGCGTGGTTGTCCATATAGATGGGCAGCTTCACACCGCTTCCGTTGGTGGGGTGCGCCTGCGTGTCGGCCTGGGGGATCTTTACATCCGTGCTCATTGATTGCTCTCCTGCTTGCTAAACTTCGTCGTTTGTCGTTGGTCCTTGGTCCTTAGCTAACCCACAAGATGCAACGTTTTCTTCGTTTGATGAACTCAGGTTGATGACGACTCAGGTGATCGTGACCAATTCCTTGGTCTTCGGGACCTCCGAGCCGACCTCTTCGGGTTCCTCTCGCATGTGCGAGACCTTAATTCGCTTCAGCACCGCTTCGATGCTTTCGTTCACCTTGCGCAGCGGCTCGCGGATGTTGCAGCGGTCGCTCTGGTCGCACTCCCCGCGTGTCGTGACGCAGGAGGTGATGAACAGCGGGCCATCAATCGCCTGGATGACCTCAAAGGCAGAAATCGTGTGCGCCGGACGGGCGAGCGTGTATCCGCCATTGGTGCCGTGTTGCGACTGAAGCAGGCCTGCCTTCGCCAGCCGCTGCAGAATCTTGGCCAGCGCCTCGGGAGGGATGCCATAGGCGTCAGACACATCCTTGGCGCTGCGGGAGCCCTCGCTGGCGCGCTCGGCAAGATGCTTCATCGCCATAAGCGCGTAGTCGGCCTTTTTTGTCAGCTTCAGCAGAGGTTTGCTCCGTCGTGATACCCGACCGGTACGGTCGGACATAATTCCGACTCTTTCCGTCGCCATTCATTGTACGTTACCTTGCAGCCTGGGGCAAGTCGAAGCAGGGGATGGGTGGGAACGGGAGTCGAATGGTAAGTACTTATGGTTGAATGGGTTGATAGTATACGACGAAATTGGTCGGAAATAGGAGAGGCTGACCGGTCACCTTGGCGAGGTAACCTGTTACGAATTCACAACAGGTTGACGGAAGGGGGCTTGACAAGGCCATAAGCCGTTCTACAATACCCAAAAATTCCGGCGCAGTACTGCCCCTGAACAAGGTACAAGGTTCGGGACTATCCGGATCCCATGACCGCCAAGTCGCCTGCATCACCCCCGAATGTGAACACCAAGCAACCCTGCAAACACCCACGTGTGCAGGTGGTGAGCCGCGACGAGGAATCGGAATTCGTGGAGTGCAAGGAGTGCGGCGAGATCTTCGAGTCCAGCGAGTTCAAGGACATGAATATCGAGGACCACATTCAGGATCCCGAGATCTGAATTCCCTTCCCCGGTGACTCAGGTAACGTTCCTTCCGGGTTTCCTGTTGTTCTTGCCGAAGTGTGCCTGCTACTTTTCCGACGAAGGGGTGCGCTGGGACTGGTCCGCCCTCTTTCTCTCTCTGCGTATGTCTAAAGTCGCCCTCGTCGTCGACGACTCCATGCTGATCCGGTACAGCATCTGCCGCTTTCTCGAAGCGCGCGGCTTTGCCGTGGAGGCAGCGGTGAATGGTGCGGAGGCCGTGGAAGTGCTTGCGCGCTTGCGGGCCGACCTGATCGTGACGGACATGCGCATGCCGAAGATGTCGGGTAGCGAGTTCATCTCGGCGCTGAAGAGCAAAGAGGAGACCCGCGGCGTTCCGATCATAGTCGTAACCAGCAAAGCGAATGGTTCCTGCGAGCCGGATAAGCGCGCGGACTTTGTGATCTATAAGGATATTGACGTGGAGACGCAGCTGGATGCGGCGCTGGAGGCGGTGAGGGAGAACAAAAGCCGCGGACAGGCGAACGGGAGGTAGAAGAAAGCTGAGCTTTCCCTCAGGGGCTAAAGCCCACATTTCTGTGCACGTCTGACGCGGCGCTAAAGCGCCGCTCTTCCACCAAGACCTTCCCTCGCAGCGAACAGGATATTAGCGTAGTTGCATGCCGGCATCGGCCGAGAAATCCATCGGGGCAAAATCTCTCGCCAGAAATTTCGGATAAGCCGCGGCGGCAATCATGGCGGCATTGTCGGTTGAGAGAGGACGCGACGGAAAGAAAACCGGCAGACCTTGCTGAGCACCCTCGCGTTCGAACGTTTGACGCAGTTCCTGGTTAGCAGCGACTCCACCGGTCACGAAGAGCGTGGCGACGTTGCAGGCTTCGGCTGCGGCCAGAGTCTTTCGCACCAAGTCTTCAATCATGGCGCGCTGGAATGATGCGACAAGGTCGAGAGTCGCCTTGTCGCAGTGGGCGAGGTAGTCCTCGAGCTTCGGCTTGGGAATGCTCGCCAAAGCGTTGCGACGCGCTTCCACGGCGGCGTACATGTGATGGGATTCCACGTAGCGCAACATCGCCGTCTTGATGCCGCTGTAGGAAAAATCAAAACGCGGACGATCGTTGGCGGGGTCGACGGCGCGGCCATCGGTTCTGCCGCGGCGGTCGCGGTGTTTGATCTGGGAGGGCGGAAACTTCACGGCGTTTGGATCGCCATGAGGGGCAAGGCGGTCGATTACGGGGCCACCGGGATAGCCCAGACCGAGCAACTTGGCGACCTTGTCGAAGGCTTCACCGGCGGCGTCGTCGCGGGTGTGGCCGATGTTTTCGTAGGTCCATGCGTCGCCTTTCTGAGCTGCCAGGTAGAGGTGCGTGTGGCCTCCGGAGACTACCAGCGCGAGGACGGGGAATTGCAATTCGCGGTTGCCCTTCTGGCGCTCTTCGAGGAGTACGGCGTGGATGTGACCTTCCAGATGGTTCACGGCGATCAGCGGTTTTTCGAGAGCGAATGCCAAGGCCTTCGCGTAGCTGATGCCGACCAGCAACGCTCCGGCGAGGCCGGGGCCCTGAGTAACGGCAATCGCGTCGACAGAGTCGTAGGTGTGTTTGGCCTCTGCGAGCGCCTGGCGAACTACCGGCACGATGGCGCGGAGATGTTCGCGGGAGGCTAACTCAGGGACAACTCCACCATAGGGCTGGTGGGTGGCGATCTGAGAAGCGACTACGTTGGAGATGAGTTGCTCACCCGAGCGCACGACGGCGGCGGCGGTGTCATCGCAGGAACTCTCGATGCCGAGGATGTAGACGTCGGGCATGTGGCTATATTATTAGAAATCTTCATGGCTGACCTGATGCCACACGTGCGCGAGTCGGGATTCCCGTTCCCCGAACGGATGATTCACTTGTTCGTCGGTGGATCAGAGTTGCATGGAGCGAAAGTCCACGGAACGGACGACCTAGACATTTATGGGGTGTACGTGGAGCCGCCAGAACTTGTGCTGGGGCTTGAATCATTTCCGCACTTCGTCTGGTCGACGGCAGGAAACGATCGGCGGAATGGACCGCATGATGTCGACATTACACTTTACTCGCTGAAGAAGTGGGCTGGGCTGGCGTGCAAGGGGAATCCCACAGCTCTGCATTTTCTGTTCGCCGAAGGGGTAGTCGGACACTCCATCTGGAAACAGATTGTCAGCAAGCGAGAACTTTTTCTGGCGCGCCTCTTTGTGAAACAGTTTCTGGGATTCGCTGATGACCAACTGAAGCGAATGACCGGAAAGAAAGGGCGCGGCAAGAAAGGACAGCGGCCTGAGATCGAACAGAAATACGGCTACGACGTGAAAGCGGCGATGCATACGCTGCGCCTGCTCTACGAGTGCAAGGAACTGCTGCTGGAGCACAGGATCACATTGCCGCGGCCGGAGCGGGACTTCCTGATCAAAGTGCGCACGGGAAAGTATTCGATGGAGAAAGTGCTGGCGATGGCGGAGGAGCTTTTTGTGGTGTGCGAAGAAGCCGCGAAAGCGTCTAACTTGCCGGAGAAAGTGGACCGCAAAGCGGTATCGCAGTTGGTCGCAGGTGCATATCGAGAAATGTGGGACCCTAGCACGAGAAGACACTAGCGCCCTGTTTGAATCTATTCCAAGGTCACATCGTCGATTTGGAAGTCGAACTTGCCGGGAGTGGGGCCTCCGACGAAGAGAATTGCGGTAATGTCGTGACCGTCGGTGCCGTTGAAGGAGACGAAGGGGATGGTCGTCTTCTTCCATTCGGATCCGGCCGTGAAAGTCTGCTGAGCGGGAATTTGGCCGCCGCTGGTCGTGAACACGAGTACGCGGTAAGTCTGGCCATCGCCCTTGGCGAAGAACGAGATGCTTTTTTTCGACGACAGATTCACGGCCGCGAAGGGCTGGGAGCCGGGTGACCACATCATACCGGCCCACGCGTAGGGGAGGGTGCCATCGATCTGGCCGGAGATGTCCAGGGCATGTTTTCCACTGTTGGCGCCGCCATCGACGACTTTCATTTCGCCGGTGGACTTGCCTCCCGCGATGCTGTCGGTGGAAAGCATCCATCCGGTGCCAAATTTGGCGTGGGTGGTGCCATCTTCGAAGTCGCTGATCAAGCCGCCTTCGGATCCTGAAGGTGCCGAGGGATGTGCCGACGCTGCGGCTTCTGCTTTCGCCTTCTCGACCGCTGCGCGGTAGGACGCGCGATCGTCTTCGACTCCCAACTTCCAGACCGAGACGATGTCGCGCGTTGCGAGTATGTCGTGGGTGGGATCGCCTTTGACCAACAAAAGGTCGGCACGCTTGCCGGGGGAGATGACGCCGCGGTCGGCGAGATGAAAAGCCGAGGCGGGAGCCGATGTAGCCGCTGCCAGGGCCTCCTGCGGTGTGAGTCCGGATTGCACTAGCACCTCCAATTCGCGGTGGATGCTGACTCCATGAGAAGTGCCAGGATTCGGTGAGTCGGTGCCGGCGAGGATTGGAACGTGCGCGGCTTTCAGTTGCGGAATCGCCTGCTCTGCATGCTTCACTGTCGCCGTGGTCTGATATTTGGGAAATTTCTGTTTCAGGTTGCTGATGTCGCTGCTTGTCAGATAAGGAGCCAGGTGCGAGTCGTTGGCGAGAGATTCACCACCAGGGATACCATCCAGACCCTCAAGGACGGCGAGAGTGGGAACGACGAAAGCGTGGTGGGCAGCGACAAAGGCCGCAAAACCCGGGTCGGGCGGAGTGTCGGTGAACAGGTGGGCCAACCCGTCAGCTCCGTCCTCGATCACGTCGTGAGCGTCTTTTTGCTTGCTCACGTGGACCACAACCAACTTGCCACGAGCGTGAGCCGCCACGATGATGGCTTTGCTTGTTTCGCGGTTGAGCGTCGGAATGTCATGGCGGCCGTAAGTGCCGGACTCGATGATGATCTTGATGTAGTCGGAACCTTCGGCAATCCGGGCATCGACCCAGGCTTGTGCTTCGGCAGGCGAAGACAGGGTTGGGACCGGAACGCCATACTCGGTTCCGTGACCTCCCGGTGCGGTCGCGAGAGACCCCGCCGAAAACAAGTCCGCCTGGTCGAGATTCTTACCTGCGGCCTGATCTTTTCTGGTTTGCTGCATGAAATCTACCGAAGTGAACATATCGAGTTCTGTTGTGACACCGAAGATCTCCGCTTCTTTGAGCGCATCTCCCCACGCATGCGTGTGGGAGTCGATCAGGCCGGGGAGGAGTGTGTCTCCCGTGGCATCAATGACCTTTACGTTGGAAGGAACTTTGAGGAATTTGCCAATGGCCTTTATCTTGGCGTCGGCTACCCACACGTCCGCTTGATCAATGACTTT
>Ga0075030_100004276_pt1 | contig 12908 bp, 13 predicted proteins | sample LitLauG_LLR_2012_FD_71393 | JGI IMG/M metagenome (GOLD analysis project Ga0075030, IMG submission 71393) | Freshwater sediment microbial communities from Pennsylvania, USA - Little Laurel Run_MetaG_LLR_2012 | ecosystem: Environmental > Aquatic > Freshwater > Creek > Sediment | place: USA... | reverse complement strand
GCCAAGACGGTGTGAAAAAGCTTCGGATGGCCGGCGGTGCGACACTGCCCCTTCTTACCGAAGTACCGCCGGTTGCAGTACTTCGGGGCCGACTACCGGGTCAATTCTTGTGATATCGCGGATCGAGGGGGTTGAGGAGCAAGTCGGTCGCCTCGGAGTGGCTCAGGCTGCTCGCGTGCGCCATTTTGCTGGCCTCCTCCCAATGCCCCTGCATGTGCGTCAAGAATTCGTCCTTGGATACGGTGCCGTCATGATCCGTATCCATGGTCTGGACATGTTTGTCGCGCCACATGTCCGTCTTGTATTCGGGGTCGGTCGGATTCTGCGATTCCATGGCGGCCCATTTGTCGGAGAGCTCCCTGGTCGACACCGACGACTTGCCGGTGGGGACGTTCTTGTCCCAGAGGTCCGAGTAGTATTTCGTGAAGCCCTCCTTCGTGACGCGGCCGTCGCCTTTGGTGTCCATCTTGCTGACCTTGCCGGCCCAGAACTGCTTCTGGGTGTCGGACATGTGCGTGGCATCGAGCGGATTGTCGTCCGCGGCGCCGGCGAGAAGCGGGGCGAAGAGGCAGCAGGTGAGGCATAGTGCCACTGCGAGGGGGTGATCGGGACGCTTGATTCTCATGATGGACTCCTTGTCGTTTCGCTACGGGGTGGTACTTTGAGACTGCCTGGCTCAGTCAGCCTAAGCAGGTTCGGCGACGGACCACGTGGGCGTGGTGGCGTCGCCGTGAACCTCGGCGTGCTCGGCGTGATGACGGGTCAGAATCTCCTTCGCGCGCTTGGCTTCCTGGAACGAGTTATGCAGGACGAGCACGAATCGATGCGCCTTGATCGCCATTTCGTAGCGCAGAGCGCTGTCCCTCGGAATGCCGATACTGACGAGTGCGTTCCCCAGCGCGGTCAGGCCTGCCGTTGCGACGGCCGTTTCGAGCGCGTCCACGAGCAAGGCGACGATCGGACCGCCGATCATGATCGGACCGAGACCGGGAATGATGAAGAACGCGGATGCCGAAACGATGCGTAGGATCGCACCCCAGAACTGGCCGAGCTTTCCCCACGTGGCAATGCGATATCCGGTGTTGTAGTAGCCCAGGACCTTCTGATCGGTGGGAAAATCCTTGCCGACGATGGAGAGCTTCCTCATGTCGAATCCGGAACGCTGAAGTTCCTTGACGGCACGCTCCGCGTCGTCGTGCTCGCGGAAGATGCCGACGGTCGAATTGGTAATGACATTCATCTCCGGCTCCTGGCTGATCGAACGATCCATGGTCGCGCCGATGCGCGCCGCGCTCCCGCCGGGCTCGTCCGCGACGGCCGCGTTTGGCGGCATTCCGCTCCGAGGGTCGTAGGTCGGGGAAGCGCGCTTGCGCGTCGAATGGCGGGGTGTCGGACAGGTCGGCCCGATAATCGCGGCAAGCGACCCGCTCGGGCGCAACCGCGTATCGCGCGCGCCCATTTCCGATGGTATTTTCGGACGCCGCGGGACTGCGCAACCGTTCGCTCGGTGACATAGCGAAGATTCGAGGCGGGTACTCGGGGCACGGGGACGAAAGCCGGCGCCGAAGGTCGCGCTTCGATTGAAATTCAAACGCGCCGGCGGGGGCGCACTCGCCCCGCTGCAGGCGCGATCACACCCGCGCTGCGCGGACGCGATCGCCATTCGAGCGCACGAGGTTGCAGGGTGCGTCTGCGTGATGCGGACCGGAGCGCGCGTTTGCGCGGATGTGCGGATTCTGCTCGAGGGGGCGGGGCGACTCGATCAAATCCACCGCCGCGACAGCAGCCAGCTCTTGACGGTCTGTGTCAGCAGCACGTAGCCGATCAGCGTAAGCATGAGAATCGGCCAGTAGGTGGCCGGCAGTGGCGTGAATCCGAGTACTTGCGCGAGAGGCGAGTACGGCAACCAGCTCCCCACAATCATGACGGACATCGTGGTCAGCGTCAGCGAGCGGCTTGCCCGGCTCTGAAGCAGCGGGATCTTGTTCGTGCGAATGACGTGAATGATCAGTGTCTGGGTCATCAACGATTCGACGAACCAGCCGGTCTGGAAGAGCGAGGCGCGATCGGGAGACCAGCAGTCGAATACCCACAGCATGACGAAGAACGTCGTGTAGTCGAAGATCGAGCTGATCGGGCCTATGAACAGCACAAAGCGCCTGATCGCGCCGATATCCCAGGGGCGCGGGCCGGCGACCTGCTCCTGGTCCACGATGTCCGTGGGTATGGGTATCTGGGAAAAGTCGTAGAGGAGATTGTTCGTCAGCACCTGAATCGGAGCCATCGGAAGGAAGGGAAGGAACGCGCTCGCGCCGAGGATGCTGAACATGTTGCCGAAATTGCTGCTCGCACCCATGCGGATGTATTTCACGATGTTGGCGAACACCTTGCGACCCTCGATGACGGCACCCTCCAGTACCATCAGGTCCTTCTCGAGCAGTATGAGATCCGCGGACTCCTTGGCGATGTCTGTCGCGGTGTCCACGGAGATTCCCACATCCGCCGCGCGCAGCGCAGGCGCGTCGTTGATGCCGTCCCCCATGAATCCGACGACGTGCCCGCCCAGGCGCAGAATGCGGATTACGCGCTCCTTGTGGGCGGGTGACAGTCGTGCGAACAACGTGGTCTTTTTCGATGCGTCCATTAGCTCGGCGTCGGACAGTTTGTCCAAGTCGCTTCCCAGTAGCATGGCTTCCGCGTCCAGCCCGACGTCCTTACAGACCTTGCGGCTGACGAGCGGGTTGTCTCCGGTGAGGATCTTCACCGCCACGCCATGTTGGTGCAGCGATGCGAGTGCCGGGGCGGCGGTCGCCTTGGGCGGATCCAGGAAGGCGACATATCCGCGCAGGACGAGGTCGCTTTCGTCGGATTTCGAGCAGATCAGTACACCATGAAGTACCTTGGTCGCGACCGCAAGGACTCGGAAGCCGTCATTGCTGAGATCGTCGTATTGCTTCCTGAGGCCGACCACGAGATCGGGATCCATGGGCGACAGCTTGCCGTCCAGCTCGAAATGGGAGCATCGCAGGAAGACCTCCTCCGGTGCGCCTTTCGTGAGCAGGACGACAGCGCCGTCCGGGTCCCGAGCGAGGACCGACATCATGCGCCGGGTAAAATCGAACGGAATTTCGTCGAGCTTCGCGTACTTGGCGACCGTCGCCGAAGCATGGAAGTCGACGCTGTCCAAAATGGCCCGGTCGAGAAGGTTCCTGAGTCCGGTTTGAAAGTGGCTGATGAGATATCCGTCCAGAAGGACGTCGGAACTTTCGCGTCCCGCCACGTCGCAATGCCGCATCAGCACGACGCGATCCTCCGTCAGCGTGCCCGTCTTGTCGGTGCACAGAACGTCCATGGCGCCGAAGTTCTGAATCGAATTGACGTGCTTCACGATCACCTTCTTCCGACTCATGGCGAGCGCCCCGTTGGCAAGACACACCGAGACGATCATCGGGAGCATTTCGGGCGTGAGGCCCACGGCCACCGCCATGGCGAAGAAGAATGCACCGGTCCAGTCGTGCTTGGTCACGCCATTGATGACGAACACCAGAGGCACCATCACGACCATGAACTGCAACATCAGCCAAGTGAAGCGATCGAGACCGAGATCGAAGCTGGTTTTCGGACGCGCTCCCGCGAGCGATCGGGCCATGCTGCCGAGGTAGGTTCGCGCTCCGGTCGTGATCACGACGGCGGTCGCGGCGCCGCTCTCGACGCTGGTGCCCATGAAGCAGGTGTTCCTGAGCTCCGTCGGCGAGTTCTCCGGATGCGCCTCGGCATCATGGATCTTTTCGACGGGGAGCGATTCCCCGGTGAGACTACCCTGGCTGACGAACAGATCCTTCTGCGAAAGAATCCTCACGTCCCCGGGAATCATGTCGCCGGCCGAGAGGTTGACGATATCGCCGGGGACGAGTTCGCGCAGAGGTATCTCACGTGACCGGCCGTCGCGAAAGACGGTCGCCGTGACGTGGATCATGGCTTTCAGTTTCTGCGCCGCCTTATCCGCCCGGGCTTCCTGAAAGAATCGCAGGCCGACGCTAAGCGCCACCATCGATGCCATCATGACGCCCGCGCGGATATCCCCGCTGAGGAACGACACGCCCGAAAGCACCGCAAGGAGGATGACGAGCGGATTCCCAGCGATTCGCAGCACACGGACGGGCCAGGCGTCGCCGTGTTCCTGCGCGATTTCGTTCGGTCCCGTCGCGCGACGCACTTCGCTTGCCCGAGACTCGGTCAATCCCTCCAGAGACGTATTCAGTTCCAGCAATAGCGCGCTCGCCTCCTTGCCGGCGGCCTCCAGCAGGGCCGGAGCGACTGCGATGGCCGGGCTCTTGGAAGGCGCGGCCGAGTAACCGGCAGACGGGCGGGCGGCACCCGCATTTGCCTGCGGTCCGGGCGTGGTGTCGACGCGGTCCGGAGTCTCGGGCGCAGTCCGTAAATCGGACTCGGTCATCGTGCCCTGCCTTGCGAGCGTGTCGCCGCCGTTCGCGCCGGCAACGATCGGGGGATGTTCGTCGATGCGTTGCGGAGCCCCTTTGGAGTGGTACGGAGGCTTGGTCGCCAATCAGTCCCGAGCGACCGGGTGTGCCGTGGTGGAGCCGGAGCGGGTTCGGAAGCGGTAAGACAATTTGTTCTGTGTTGCGATCGGGGGATGACGTATATTCGAAGGTAACTCGCGCCGCACATGTCCTCAAGGACGGCATGCGAGAGGCGCACGGCCCGGACTTTCGATGCCATCCGGGAGGAGTGCATCGAAGTGCCCGCTTCGAGCGGTTCCGGCCTATTCCTCGAGTACCCGACATGAAATACAAGGACTACTATGCCGTGCTGGATGTTCCGCGCGACGCTACCGCGGCGGACATCAAGAAGGCCTACCGCAAGCTCGCGCACAAGTACCATCCCGACGTGTCCAAGGATCCCGAGGGAGAAGAGAAGTTCAAGAAAGTCGGAGAAGCCTACGAGACGTTGAAAAATCCGGACAAGCGAGCGGCTTACGACCGACTCGGCACGCATGTGCCGGGAGACGATTTCGAGCCGCCACCGGATTGGAAAGGGCAGTTCGGCGACTCCCACGCTTCGTTCGAGGATGTCGATCTCTCCGATCTTTTCGCCAGCATCGCCGGAGGTCGGCGTCGGTCGGAACGCGGGCGGGGCGTGCCGCGCCAGTCCGGAGAAGACTACGAGTCGACGGTCCGTATCACGTTGGAGCAGGCATTCGGCGGCACCGAGGTGGAATTGAATCTGAGTGTGCTGGAATCGGATGAAAGCGGCCTGCTGCGCCGCGTACCGCGCGCCTTGAAAGTGCGAATTCCGCGTGGTGCCACCGAAGGGCAGCGATTGAGAATCGCCGGCAAGGGTGGTAAAGGACACGGCGGCGGGCGTGACGGCGATCTGTATCTCGACGTCCACTTGGAACCCCATCCGTTGTTCCGCGTCGACGGCCACGACCTCTTCCTCGACCTGCCCTTGGCCCCGTGGGAGGCGGTTCTGGGCGGAAGCGTGGAGATTCCGACGTTGCGCGGTAGCGTGCGTTTGAAAGTACTCCCGATGACGCAGGCCGGTCAGCGACTTCGGTTGAGCGGACGCGGATTACCGAAGCCGGTGGGCGACCCGGGTGATCTCATCGCGATCGTGCAGATCGTCCTGCCAACGGAACTGACCGACGGCGAGCGCCAATTGTTCACTCGACTCGCGGAAGAATCGAAATTCGATCCGCGAGCGCGAATCATGTCGGAGGTGCGCGATGAGCTTTGAGCGTGTCGAGGGGATCTGGCTGACCAATGACCCGATTCCACTCGTGGAATTTCTGGAATTGTCCGGAATATCCGAAACCGAGCTCCGCGAACTCATCGACTACGGAGCGTTGCTGCCCATCGATCCGAGCGCCGACCCGTGGCAGTTCCACGCTGCGTGTCTGTTGACCGTGCGAACCGCGCGTCGACTCCGGGAAAGCTTCGACCTCGAACTCGACGGGGTCGCGGTAATCATCACGTTGCTCGATCGCATACGCGACCTCGAGCGTCAGCTGAACGGCCTTCTTGCGCTTTCCCCTGGCCGGTCGCAAATCGACGCAGGGTAGCCGAACATCATCAGCGGCACGTCCCGACCGGCGCTACCGGAATCAGCAGGTCGCGCGCCGATCGGGAGGCTCGCGAACGGCCGCGCCGAGGGGCGTCCGGCCAACGCCCGGTCACCACTCTCGGCTGGCGGCCCGCCGCAACTCAAAGCCGTCCGGCGACAAGCAGCACGATCACGACGAGAACCACAAGACCCAACCCGCCGCTGGGTGCGTATCCCCAGCTTTGGCTGTGCGGCCAGGTGGGAAGGACGCCGATGAGCATCAATATGAGCACGATCAGTATTATGGTTCCCACGCTCATGCAATTCTCCTAGGAGGGACGTCACCTTGCGCTGATGCGAACGCGCGGGGGCGGCGGTATGGAATGGACGGATCGTCGGCGACGCCTACTTGCTCTTCGAGATCTTGTCGTGATGGGCGGTGCTGCCGCGCCGAAACAACATATCGGCCTCCTTCTTCTGGGCGTCGGTCATGCTGTCGTAGAGATCTGCAAACGCCGGCGTGAACTTCTTCAAGCCGTCGGCGTGCGCCTCGGCAATCTCGCCGTACGACTTGAGATCGTCGACCGCACTCATGGTCTTGGCCTTGTCCGACCTCGACTGGGTGAGCGTATCCATGAGTTTTGCGTTCTCGCGCATGACGTCCGTGAGCTTTGTCCATTTCGCTTCCTGCGCGGAAGTGATTTTGAGTTTCTCGTGCATGCTCTTGATTCGTACTTCGACTCGATCCTGATGCGCGTCCTTTTCGTACGCGAACAGCAGGTTCGGTGCCAGTGCAACGCTCACTGCCAAGGCCCACGCGCTCGCAGTACGTGCCGCGTCGAGGGCGAATCGTTGCTTTGTTCGTATCATGGTGTTCTCCGGAATATTTCGATTGCCCGACAAACGCGCCATGTCGGGTATGTACGCGACCGCGCACCGAGAAATTCTCGCCGCGGCCCCGTTGTTTTGGCGTGAAACGAGTGTGCGCCAAAGCGCCGGTCGTCTCGGTTCGTTGGCAGACATAGGGCAACGCGACGCGACGTCCGGGAAGCGAGTGAGTTCCCATGGATGGCCGCCGACATGGCTTTTGCTACTTTCCGTCGACTTCTACTCCGACGCCCCGGTAGCCGACGAACCGGCAGGATTGCGTGAACATCGGCTCGCCGCTGACGTGGAAGGTCTGGCACGAACCGTCGCTATTCACGCGCTTGAAGGCGAAATCCATGAAGGGCTTGCGTGCCGCGATGGTCGCCAGTAGGGTCTCCCGCTGCCTTGCGTCCCAGCCTTCCGTCACCGTAGTAGTGCAGTTCCCCGCCAAATCGCCGACCCGAATTCCCAGCATTTCCAGGACCGGTCCGGACACCTTTGTGAAATTTCCGTCGCTATCCTGCTCCCAGTACCAGTCGCAGGCCAGTTCCGTCAGGCTCCTGTAACGCGCTTCGCTCTCGCGCAACTCCGCGGTCCGCTCCCGGATCCTGTGTTCCAGGAGCAGGTTGTATTCAGCGAGCTTCTTGTACAGCAGGCGGACCTCGACCATGTTGTGTATACGCGTTCGGACTTTGACCAGGTCGAAAGGCTTGCTGATGAAATCCTTCGCGCCGGCCTGCAGAGCGCGTAGTTCATGGCCTGGTTGAGCCGTCAAGACGAGAACCGGGAGGTAAGGGTCGGCTTCGTTGGACTTGAGTACTTCCATGACCTGAAATCCGTCCATCTCAGGCATCTGAAGGTCGAGCAATATCAGGTCGTACCTATTCGTTCGGTGCAGTGCAGCGACTTCGCGTGGATGGGATGTAGAAGTCACACGGATATAACCGGCATCGCTCAAGGTCTGAAGCAGCAGCGCCACGTTCGCCTCTTGGTCGTCCACAATCAGAATCTTTGCGCTGAGAATGTCGATATGGGAAATTTTCATGTTTTGGCGGGAACGGTCGTGTGCCTCGACGGGTCGAGGGAATGCTCGAGCGCCGCATCGAGTGCGTCCATGAATTGGTCCACTTTGATGGGCTTGGTGAGATAGTTGAAGAAGCCTGCCGCGAGTGCTCGCTCGATATCGCGGGGAATTGCATTGGCGCTGAGTGCCACGATCGGTATTCGCGATGTGGACGCGTCGGCGCGCAGGACTTTCATGGCTTCGGTGCCGCTGAGCCCCGGCAGGTTGATGTCCATGAGAATCACTGCGGGCTGATAGGCGCGCGCGAATTCTATTCCCAAAGTGCCGTCTGCCGCGGTGAGAAGCCGCAGATCCGGCCGACGCCCAACGAGTATTTCGACGAGTTCCAGGTTCGCCGGGTTGTCTTCGACGTACAGGAGCGTGTGTTGCGGCGTACCCGGGTTCAACCGGGACGATGTCGAGATACTGTCATCGGGTTCCGGCGCCGAAAGCGGGGCCGCGTCAGCCAATTCGAGTTCTATCCAGAATGTGCTTCCGGTGCCGAGTTCGCTCTCGACGCCGATCTTTCCGCCCATGATTTCCATCAGGCGCTTGGTGACGACCAAGCCGATGCCGGTGCCCTCTTCGGTGCCGGATTCCTTCCCGAGCCGATTGAACGGCTGGAACAACTGGTCGACTTGAGCGGGTGAGAGTCCGACGCCGGTATCCCGGATGCTGATGCGAATCGATTTCGGCTCGACAAGCGAACAATGTACGACAACCGTGCCGCCGGGCGCGTTGTACTTGATGGCGTTGAACAGGAGGTTGATCAGGACCTGCTTCATGCGAGTGCGATCGGCACTCACGTAGCGCGCCACGAGGGAATCCGGAAATGTCATCCGGATGCCCCGTTTCAGCGCCTGGGGCTCGATCAGGGCACGCGCCTCCAACACGACCTCCATCAGCGATACGGGCTCTCGCGAGAATGTCATCGTGCCCGATTCGATCAGGGCGAGATCGAGGATTTCGTTGATAAGCTCGAGCAGATACCAACCTGCCTTGAGAATCTGTTCGAGGTTGCTGCGCTGCATTCGAGTCGGAGGAGGGGCGCCGGATTCCATCAATTGCGCGAATCCGAGAATCGCATTCAATGGAGTTCTCAACTCATGGCTCATGCGGGACAGGAAATCGCTCTTGGCGCGGTTGGCATTCTCCGCCGCCGCCATGGCCTCGTTCAGTTCCTTTTCGACACGCTTGCGCGCGGAGTTGTCCGAACCGATCCACAGATAGCCGATGGTATTCGCACGTTCATCGCATAACGGCGTCACCGAGACGAGTGCAGGGAAACGGGTGCCGTCCTTGCAGATGTAAGTGAGATCGAAGGTCTCATCGACTTGCCGGGATGCTTCGAGTGCGGGCGAGTCCAGACCGTCGATGCTGGCGGTTTGTGAGGCAGCGCCGCACGCTTCGACGCGCGCGTTCACCTCGATCGAATCGTACAGATCGGTCGGTCGAAGTTTGTCTAGGACTTCCGCGGCGGAATATCCGAGCATGCGCTCGGCGCCGGCATTGAAAATTTGGATGATTCCACGTTCATCCGTGGCGATGATCGAGAGATTGGCGCTCGTCAAAATCGCGTGCTGCAGCATGCCGACCATGATCGATCTTTCCTGCACTCGGCGGGGGTCGGTTCCATGTGCTGCGCCGAGCTGTGACTCGCAAGTCGGCGGCGGGCACGATCGCGATGTCCCGGATTCTGTCATGTTCGTCATGTTCGTTAGAGACCCAGCCCGCGCCGAACCGGAGGGACAGTGAACCGACGCGGCTCACTGATTTTGAATACGCGTCCGAGCGGGAGCGATCCTGACGTTCCCGGAGCAACCCGTCGGTACGGCCGGTGACATTGGGGCGTGCGCGCCTGCCTCCTTCCCGGGCGGCCATGAGCCCGGGAAGCGCCGTCAAGGGTTAGAGATCGAGCTTCGATACCTTGGTGCCTTCGATGCTGACATTGGCCATCAGGCCGGCATTGGTCGTAACGAATCCGATCACGGGTCCCGTGGCGGTATTCGTGTCGATATCCCCGTTCGCACCGACCTTCAGCACCGCGACCGAGGCGTCGATGCCGGCCGTCCAACCGGAGCCGGTCCGGAATTTCTCGAGCGCGTCCTGGGTCATGAAGAGAAAGACCACGGTCTTGGATTGCGCGCCGAGTTGCAAACCGAAGGACGCCGACACGGTCTTGTAGAACCCCTGCGGTGCGCTTCCGACGCGTAGTTCCCCTTCACCGTACTCGCCGCCCACACCGACTCCCGCCGCGAGAACGGAAGGAAATACCAGTACGCCGGCCGCCTTGTCGACGAGCTCGCGGGAGCCTCGAGCATTGGTGTACAGCCGCGAAAGTGCCGCCTCCGACGACGCCGTGATCGAAGCTTGCTTTTCGGCCGCGTTCGCCGGCCGCGCCCCGGTGGTCGTGCAGCCGATGCCCGTGGTGCCAAGCAGAAGGGCCGCACTGAAAAGTACGATCGAGCCTTTCATGGAAGTCTCCTGTTTTGTCGAACCCTCAGGTTGCGCTGTGTTCATGGCGAGAATCTGTGCGCTGGGAGACCTTGCGAAAGTGAGGCCGGGCAGTAGGACTGCGCCGCGTCGTGCGCTGCATCATCCCGAAATCGGCGGGTATGTAGTCCAACGAACCGATGCGTCGAGGTCGGCATGACAGCATCCAGCTTTCAACCGGAGCAAAGGCAATATCATGAAATCGAAACTCGCTTATGTCGGACTCGTCATGGCTACGTTCGTTTTACCGTCGTGGGTGTCGGCTGCCGATGCGGATACCGATCGGGACCATCCGATGACCTACGTCAAGGATTCGATCATCACGACGAAGGTCAAGGCAAAACTCGCCAACGAGAGAATGAACAGCCTGACGCACATCAAAGTCGATACGGACAACAAGGGTGTGGTGTGGCTGACCGGCACCGCCAAGACGCAGGCGGACGCGGAAAGTGCGGTCTCGATCGCTCGTGCCACGGATGGAGTGACTTCCGTGAACAGCAATATCCAGATCAAGAAGGATGACTGAAGTCGGCTCGACCCAGATCGGGATCGGGATCGTTCGACCGCATGGCATTCGGCGCGGGCTGCGCGTCTGCCGTTCCGGCTTGTCGTGTCGAGGGAGGTTTCTCTCGACGTGTTAGTAACGCTTCACCAGGAGATCGTCTCGTGAACAAAGATCAATTGAAAGGTCGCGTCAAGGCAGTCGAAGGCAAGGTCAAGGAAGTCTCCGGCCGGGTCGTCGGCAACAAGGTGCTCACTCAGAAGGGCAGGGTCGAGACTGCCATCGGCAACGCGCAGGCGGACGCCGGAGACGTCGAGCAGGAAATGGAAAAGGCGATCAAATCGAAGGGCTGATTCCGTTGCTACACCGCGACGATGGTGTCGGGTCCTGATTCGACGCGAACGACTCGACGCGGCATATACCGGAGCCTACGCGCCGCGGGATGCCGCGCGCGTGCCGGCCCGTCCGAACCGGGCGGGCGCGGAAAATTCACATGGTCCGTCCGACGACCGAGGCGCCTTCCTGGACTCTGTGCGCCAGCAGACCGACCGCGTGTCTCGAACCGGCATAACTTCAAACCAGTGCAGAAGGAGTGCTCATGAACAACGAATTGAACTCAGGTGAAAATCTTGTCGACGCGGCCAAGGACCGGCTGGTCAGCGATCTCAACATGGTGCTGGTCGACACGTCCGATCTCTTGAAGCACATGGGTGCGTCCTCAAACCACGAGCTTGCCGCGGCACGAAAGAAGCTCGCAGCCAGGCTTGACGAGGTGCAGACCAGGGTCGCTGCTGCGAGCGCGTCGCTGGGGGACAAGACACGCGAGGCGATGAACGTGTCCGACGGGTACGTTCGCGAGAACCCCTGGAAGGCGCTCGGTGTGGTTGCCGCGGGCGGTATCCTGTTCGGCTTTCTGCTGAACAGGCGCTGATGCGCAGAGCCCCCCGCGCTTGGGTCGCGTCGAGCCCCTCTTGCCGGGCAGAAGGACCGCCCGCAGGGCAGCACGGGGAACGGATTGTCCGCAACCGGGCGATATTCGCTCGAGGAAGCAAGGAAGATGATCTACACAGCGTGGGCACCGCCGGTGGGCCACTCGCACCATGCGGGCGCTTTTTTCGCTGTTGTAGTCTCCGCGAGGTCGCGGACCACCGCCCGGGTCGAGCGTGCAGACGCGATATCGGTGTGGGAAAAGGAAGGAGGAAGGCTGGGCGAGGCCACGCGCATTTCGCGAAATTGAACAGGACAGGCGCCCACGGGCGAGGGTGCATGGCCGTAAGCGGGCTGCGGGCCAAGTGACGGCAATCAGCGGCGTCATGAGTCGGCTGCTCGGCTGGGGGCTGGCACGGCGCAACACCACATCGCCCAATGGGCAGGTCGACGAGGAGCTTCCGCTCCGGGCGGAACTGCTCAGTGCCGACCAGATGGAACAACGCGGTGCCGCGCTCGCGGCGGCCCACCGTATCGCACCGGGGCGTCAGCGTGACCAGTTGCTGAGCCGTCTCGACGCGAACGAAAGCACGCTGATGGCCGTCTACGACGTGCTGAGCACCGCGGTGGCCGAAAAGCGCAGGGTTCCACCGGCCGCGGAATGGCTGCTCGACAACTTCTACCTGATCGAGGAGCAGATACGGACCGCCAAGCGCCATTTGCCCCGCGGGTACAGCCGGGAGCTGCCGCGCCTGGCGCACGGCTTTTCCTCGGGCCAACCGCGTGTCTACGACATCGCTCTGGAAATCATCTCGCACGGCGACGGTCGCGTGGATATCGAGGGAATAGGACGCTTCGTTGCCGCCTACCAGACGGTCACTCCGCTGAAGGTCGGTGAGCTGTGGGCGACGCCGATCATGTTGCGGCTCGCGGTCATCGAGAACCTGCGCCGCGTCGGCGTGCGCATCGCCGCCGGCTGGGCAGAGCGCTGCC
>Ga0075030_100004274_pt1 | contig 12912 bp, 10 predicted proteins | sample LitLauG_LLR_2012_FD_71393 | JGI IMG/M metagenome (GOLD analysis project Ga0075030, IMG submission 71393) | Freshwater sediment microbial communities from Pennsylvania, USA - Little Laurel Run_MetaG_LLR_2012 | ecosystem: Environmental > Aquatic > Freshwater > Creek > Sediment | place: USA... | reverse complement strand
CTCGATGCCGTTCGTCGCGGCCTGCACGCTGTTGTAGCCGATCTTGCGCGCGTAAGACACCGCGTCAAAGAAGTACGGACTCATGGTCGGCTCGCCGCCGCTGAACTGCACGGACATCTGGCGGCGCGGCTTGATCTTCAGCGCGTTGTCCAAGATTTCTTTAATCTCATCCCAGCCCAGTTCGTGTACGTACCCAACTTGGTTGGCATCCATAAAGCACGGATCGCACATCATGTTGCAGCGGTTGGTCAGGTCGACCGTGAGGACCGATCCGCGCCCATAGCGCACCGTCGAGGAACCGTGCTTGTGCAGGTCTTCGTCGTTGTGCGCGGGAATATCGCGGCCGGGGAACTGCTTCTCAATCCAGTTTAGAAACTTGGAATCGACAGCCATCATGTCTTCATAGTGGCCGTGGAGCGGGCAGTCCTTCACCATCCAGACCTGCCCGTCGCGCTCGATGATCTGCGCCTTAATCTCGCCGACCTTCTCATGCATCAGATCGCGCCAATCCTTCTTGCCGTCGATGATCGCCTCGCGCGCTTCTTTCACGCACGCAGGACAAAGAGAATCTGTTTGCCGCGGGAAGCCCAGCGTCGGCTTGGTCTTCTCCCACGATTTCAGCAGCGGCTTATCGGACCACTTCGGCGTGACCGAAGGATTGGGATTGCGCTTGTTGAAGTACTGGACGGTGTTAAAGGTGATTCCAGCCGCTTTGCAAACTACCCAGTCAAACGTCCTCGCGATTTGCGTGCCTACTTGATTCGGCATAAACCTCTATCCTCCACTTTCAGAAATGCCTGCTACTTGGCCCTTGCGTTTATTGGAGCCCAATCAATCGTCGGAGCCAAGCTCAAACGACTGCCCCCGGGCTCACTTTGTGTACCTAAAAACCGTACCACGAACACCAGGTACGTCCAATAAGTCTTTGGACACCTATAGTTTGAGGATTACCCGAGGCAAACGCCAGTATCTTGCACTAAACGGCAAATATTGGGGGTCGAACGGCAATAGGGCGCAGCGAACTACAATTCTCACGGCTTCAAAAAGGGGGTTACTAGTAGTGCGAATGGGCTGGAACTTGCCATTCCTGAGGAAAATTTATGCACATTCTCGGTGGCGATTTTTCCTACTCGTTCAGGGCTGGCCTTAGCACTGCGATGACAAAGTGCGCGAAATTGGAAGCGCCTTCATCCAGTTGCAGCCATCGCACCACGCAGTGATCCCCAAGATACTTTGCAACGCGCGCTTCCTGAATTCCGAGATGTTGGGCGAGCTGCGGCTTGATCGAATCCCCGCCACGCCCCCTCGATCCGCCGCGCAACAAATTGCCGATCGCGATGCGCAGCGTCTGGCAAGCTTCGACATAGTAATAACTGGTCAAGTCCGAGTCCGTCAGCACAAACACGCCCGGTCCTGCCGGGGCATGATCTGCTTCTTCCAGCTTGGAGGGCGGACAGGTCATCAGCCGGCGGAATTGCATTTCCAACAGAGAAATTCGCGAAGAGAGTCCGGGATCGCCATAGCGTCCCTTCACACTCACTCCGCCAGGTTCTCCGATCGGCTCGACCGGCAAGCTGGGAATCGCGTGGCTATGCGTTACTCGCGGGGGGATCGGCTCGGCCGATTCACTGAAAACCGCAGGAGGCAATCCGCGTCGTAGCGCAGGCACATCCGAAGTCCGCTGACCGGGAGCATCGGCTGCTTCCTTCCCGTCACTTCCCTTGCGGCGGTTCCGGCCCCCGCGGCGTCCCCGGCGGCGGCCTTTTTTCTCCGGTGCGGCTGGGGCTGAAGTGTTCCCCAAACTCTCCGTCACCTGTTGGACCTCACTGCTTACCGCGACGGACGATTCGAGCGCATCGGGATTCCGTTCGAATGGCAATTCTGCCTCCGGCTCTGTAACAGGCGGAGGCGTCAAAGCAAAATCACCAGCCGGTGGAGCCCCCGCGTCCAGCGGAATCTCGCCTGGCGCGCCACCCAGACGCACGGCCGCTTCCTGTGCTTTCACTTTCCAATCCGCACGCCGGAATCTTTCCGCAGCCGCGGAATACCATTTGGCAGCATCAGCATTTTGCCCGGAAGTCTCGAAATATTTTGCGAGTTCGAACGCCACCATGGCGTCCCGCGTCTTTTGGTAGAGATTCGATAGTTGTCCCGCGGGATCTTTGCTGGTGCGCGCGCGGCGGATGCGGGCAGTAATCTGTTTCCAGTCAGTCATCTCTTGCCAGCATTGTAACAGCGGAAGGGCTCATCGGCCAGCAATCTCCGTTCCTTTCCGGAAAAACGCGACTTTTTTCTTTCAAGTGGTGTTTACTGATTGACGGCACGAAGTTTACTCAGTATTCTTCCCGTGGCCCTCTTGGAGGCGTTTAATGACACGCCTGCGCGTTGACTGTCTTACAGTCACCAGCAGCAAAGACCGTCTTACGGTCACCAGTAGCATGAAAAGTTTTGCGGTCACCATCTGTACGGACTGGATTTCTATTTCGAAAAGCATCCTCGCCCTGCTCGTCTCCATCTCGCTTCTCACCACTCCTGTCTGGGCCGCCCCTTCTTCTTCGCTCGGCGTTGTCGTTTACGCGGACCGCGCCCACGTTGGCGCTGCGCAAGCCTCCGTTGGTGCCACCGTTTTCAGCGGCGACCGGCTCAGCACCGAACAAACCGGAAGCATGCAGGTCCGCGCCGGAGCTGCACGGCTGCTCCTCGCCAGCGGAAGCATGGCCACCTTCTCCGAGGATGCCGCCACTCCGGCCGCGACGCTGACTCTCGGCACCGCCACTTTTTCGACCGCTAATTCGAATGCCTTTGCCTTGCACGTCGGTTCTGCCGTGATTCGCGCGAACTCCAATCAGCCCACCATCGGACGAGTTACGCTCCTGACTCCCAAGGAATTGATCGTCCGCAGCACGCGCGGATCATTGACCATCGCCGTCGAGGATGACGTGCGCGAGATTCCGGAGGGCGCTGCTTATCGTGTCGTCCTCGATCCCAACGCCCAGCCTCAAGGGCCGCAGGGCGCGGGCACCAAAGGTTACGGTGGACCGCCGATCAAAGCCGCCAGGAGCAAATTCATCTGGTACGCCATCGGCATCACCGCCGTGATCACCTATTTCGCCGTTAGCGAAGCCCTCGAAAGCCCCGACCGCCCGTAAGCGATTTTCTTCTGCCCACGCCTGCTCTCCCTTTGGATTGCCCGTCGAATGCGCTCTTTTTCACTACTTGGGTCACTGTACTGAGAATTTCACCGGCTTGACGACTGCCGCCGCTTCCGGATTGTAGTAATCGTACAGAGAGGAAGGCGCGCTCCACGCATCCATCCCGTATCGCACTCGGAAGCCAAACTCAAATTGGCTCCCCCCAGCCGTCGGCCATACATAAAAAACCACTCGGTCCGGCAGGACTTCGTAACTACTCACGCCCCCCGACTCTTTTGCCGCTTCCAGGGACGCGCGATCCACCTCCGCTCCTGGCGGCAATCCGACCTCGGCCAGCATCATCCCGTATCCTTTGAACCCAATGCGCTCTGTTCCGACTCTACAGCGCACCGTTTCTCCCTCTTTCGCTTCATGCCGGTCATAATTCACTTGGCGGGTGGCGCAGGCTTAGAATTCTGTAGCTTCGTTCGGGGTGGCCTACCCTTTGCGGTTTTGTTTTTTGCAAAGGGTGGGCTCTTCTTCTTTTACGGCCTTCTCTTGATTCACAGCGAATCCATCTTCAGAAGCCCTTCTCCCGCGGCGTAAAACGACCAACTGCTCCATGGCCACTCCTGCGGATGCCGCACCAAACGCTCTTCGACAGGATTCGCGTGCATGTAGTGCAATTTCTCCCACAGCTTGCTTCGCGAGTAGACGTTGAAATCGTAGTAGCGCCGTTGCCAGAATCGCCGGAGTTCTCCTAGCGCTTCAGGAAATCGCAAGGAAAGCTGACCGCTGTGGCCGCGCTTCCTGCCACGCATCCGCCGCGACACTCTCTGCTTGAACACTTGAACCACTTTGGCCGGCGGAACCGAGGGTGATTCGCTGATCAGCAGATGCACGTGTTCGGGCATGATGACGTACCCGACTAAAGAAAATCCGTACTTCGTGCGCACTTCGCGCAAGATCTCGATCACCAGATTTCGGGAACGCACTGATCCTAGCAACGGGCGGCGCTGATAACAGCAAAACGTGATGAAGTGCAAATCGTTGCGCCCCACACACGTTTCAAGTTCTTCGGCATAAGACCCAAGACCCGGAGCCCACCCTTTGACGAACCAAAACCCAAAGGGTAGGCCACCCCGACCTGTGCCTTTTTGTCACTCCCTGATGACGTGCAACAGTGGTATCCTCCGGCAGTGCCCAAACAAACCGATTCCGCTAGCAAGCCTGCCCCACCCGCCAAACGGTGTGGGCGAGGGAGACAAGAGAGGAATTGTCGCCGTCAGCGGCAATAGGTTCTCGCAGGAGGCTTTATGTCCATGGCTAGAGCGATCTTTGCCACCACATTGGCATTTGTGGGTCTGATTCTTGGCGGCCACAAACTACAGCGCGCACAGCAAGAAGATAAGAAAGAGCTATATGACGCGATCCCCGAAGAGCACAGAGCGTCACTCAAGCGACAAATCGTTCAAATGGTTGAACTGCAGAAAAAGCGGCAATGGAGCACGATTTACGACATGATTTCGACCCACTTTGCGGTTGAGCCAAAGGACAAATTCATCAGCCAGAATGCTCACACGTCGCAACTTCTCGATTTTTATCTGGACGGCGTCATTCATAGTCCAACCCGTCAAAACGAATGAACAATCGTAGGTTGCGCCGTCTACGAACGTGGCGGAAAAAGGAAGGCGTGGCGGTCCTCTATCCAGGCGATACTTGGTCAACGTCGATGGTCGCCATCAGCATGGCGGAGGTTGGCGGATTTACGTCTTGTAAGACTCCTGAGTAGGTCGGGCGGGCGGGTGGATCACCCTCAACACTTTAATTCCGTCCGGGGTAGCCTACCTTTTCGGGTTTGGCTTTTGAAAAGGTGGAGCTGCTTCTTGGATGAGCATTTCCCGAACAGCCTGAAAATGCTTCACTGCGCGGCGATGACCTCGATCTCGACGAGTGCGTCCTTGGGAAGGCGCGACACTTGCACGGTCGAGCGCGCCGGCGGCGCTGATGTGAAAAACTTCGCGTACACTTCGTTCATCGCCGGGAAATCGTTCATGTCCTTCAAGAAAACCGTCGTCTTTACAATGTGATGGAGATTCGATCCTGCCGCCTCCAGAATTCCCTTTATATTTTCGAAAACACGCTCCGTTTGTTCGCGCACATCCGTGCCCCTCATCTCGCCCGTTTTCGGATCCAGCGCCACTTGCCCGGAGACGTACAGAAATCCATTCGTCCGGATGGCCTGCGAATATGGTCCGATGGGTTTTGGCCCCCGGTCAGTCAGAATCACGTCTCTCATGGAATGGTCTCCTTTTCAAATTGGGCCGTGGCCGCAGCTTCGCCGTAGCGAGAGAGATTCACGGGGTCCGGAAAATAAGCATATCGCAGAAGATGGATTTGCTGCTAAGAGCGCGGGGCAAAGATTAACGTGAGCGGCGGCCGTGCGTTCGGACGAAGCCGGTATTCGCGTGATTCCGCGTGGCTTCGCGCAGCAACGCTTCCTTGTCAGCTTGCGCGTCGGTCATGCCCTGGCTGATGCGTTCAAGGATTTGCTTCTCGGTCAGCCCAGTATTTTTCAGGCGGCCGATTTCCGCGCTGCTCATGGTGGGCTGGCCTTTTAGTCTGCGGTGTAAAATCCAATCGACAGCGGAATTGGAGAGTCCCACCAGCCGCAGCATCACGGCGTCGCCGCTTATCGTATCCAGTTGATCCGTTTTCGCGATTTCCAGAATCACCGACTCGGAGTATCCCGCGCGCGTAAGGTTGATGGCGGAATCGGCGCTCGAAAACTGGTGCTGGCGCTGGTGCGCGTCGGTAACCAGGGTTACACAAACATCGTCGCTGATTCCGGCTTGCTTTAATTTTACGAGCTGCGCCACTTCCACATCCGCAGTGTTCAATTTTTTCAGTTCCTCGACGTTGCTGGACCACATCCCGGCCTGATCGAGGGGACGATAATCCGTGAGCGGATGCTTTTCGCATCCGCTGACGCGGAAGAGGACGAACACTCCGAGAAGCATGAGCTTGTACCGCATGACTCTATTGTAGCGAGAGCAAAGGCGGAGACTGGCAAGTGTGCTGTCCGAGATACCCGTGCGGAAGGACAGGTGTCGCAAACTGCGCGAATGGCCAAGAGGGAAAATGCATTTTTCAGCCGCGATCGATTTCGCGCAAGCAAACCTTGAAGAGAAATCATTTCACTGGCCGGGCTGGTAGACGCGCTCGACGCTGGAAACGCCGTTGATTTTCTTGATGTTGACGAGGATGGTCTCTAGCTGGCGCTTGTCGGCGATTTCGAGATTGGCGTCGATGCGGGCGTTGGCGCGGTCGGGACGGCTTTCGAGATTGTGAATGTTGGAGCCGGCGCCACTGATTACGGCGGTGATGTCGGCGAGAAGTCCGGCGCGATCGCGCGCGCGAATGGTGAGCTGGACGGGAAACTTGGCGTCGGATTCGCCGCCCCACTCAACGGCGATGCGGCGTTCGGTCTGGTACATCAAGTTTTGAACGTTGGGACACTGGCGGGTGTGAACGGCAACGCCGCGACCACGCGTGATGTAGCCGACAATTTCGTCACCGGGAATCGGATTGCAGCACTTGGCGCGGTAGACCAGCAAATCGCCGTGGCCTTTGACGACGAGCGGAGCTTCACCGAAGCCCAACATGCGCTTTACTGTTTTTACGAGGGTGGGCTTGGCATCAACGCTCTCGGGCTCCGCGGTCTTCTCCGGTTCGCCGAGAAGGCGCGTGAGCACCTGGCGCGCGGAATATTTTCCGAAACCAACGGCGGCGTAGAGATCTTCGACTTTGGAAAGGCCGTAGTCCGAGATGAGCTTAAGCATGTCGGCTTCGGGAATTTTCTTGAGGCTGCGGCCGAAATGGCGCGCTTCGTTTTCGAGCAGCCGCTTGCCCATTTCTGTGGCTTCTTCGCGCTCCTGCTCGTTGATCCAGTGGCGAATTTTGCTTTTTGCGGAAGAGGATTTGACGAAGCTGAGCCAATCGCGGCTGGGTTTGTGGCCCTTTTGCGTAAGGATTTCGACCACGTCACCGCTGGCGATTTCATGGCGCAGCGAAACCATCTGGCCGTTCACTTTTGCGCCGACGCACTGGTGACCCACTTCGGTGTGGACCATGTAAGCAAAATCGACGGGTGTAGCACCGCGGGGAAGTTCGAGCACGCGGCCTTTTGGAGTGAATGCATAGACTTCGACTGGCGCAAGATCGACTTTCAGCGTGGAGAGAAATTCACCGGGTTCCTGAAGTTCCTGCGACCATTCAATGAGCTGACGCATCCAGGCGATGCGCTGATCGTCGTCTTCGGATGCCGGCTTGCCAGATTTGTATTTCCAGTGCGCGGCAACGCCTTCTTCCGCGATGCGGTGCATTTCCTGCGTGCGGATTTGCACCTCGAAAGGCTGGCCGCTGTGGATCACCGTAGTATGCAGCGATTGATAAAGATTGGGGCGGGCGATGGCGATGTAGTCCTTGAAGCGGCCGGGAACGGGGCGCCAGATGTGATGGACAACGCCAAGAGCGGCGTAGCAGTTGCGCTCGGAATCCGTGATAACGCGCACCGCGAGCAAATCGTAGACCTGGGCAAGACCGATTTCCTGGCGAATAAGTTTGCGATGAACGGAATACAGTCCTTTGACGCGGGCTTCCAGCTCGGCGGGAATGCCGGCTTCGACGAGCTTGGTCTGGATGGTGGCCTGGACTTCTTCGAGAAACTTTCTGTGTTGGGGAGCCTTGTCGCTGATTTCTTTTTGCAGAGCGAAGAAAGCTTCCGGCTCGAGATAACGAAACGACAGGTCTTCAAGTTCGCCGCGAACGACACTCATGCCCAGGCGCAGCGCAATGGGTGCGTAAATGTCCAAAGTTTCGCGCGCAATTTTTTGTTGCTTGGCGGGCTCAAGATATTCGAGCGTGCGCATGTTGTGAAGGCGGTCGGCCAGCTTCACTAGGACCACGCGGACGTCGGTGACCATCGCAAGAAGCATCTTGCGAACGGTTTCCGCCTGGCGTGCTTCGGGAGCCAGCATTTTGAGGCGGCCAATTTTGGTGACGCCTTCGACGAGGTGAGCGACCTCGGCCCCAAAGCGTTCTTCGATGCGAGCGACGGGATACTCGGTGTCTTCGATGGCGTCGTGGAGAATCGCGGCGGTGAGCGCGACGGAGTCCAGACGCATGTCCGCGAGGATGTGCGCGACTTCGAGCAGATGGGAGAGGTAGGGCTCGCCGGAACTGCGGAACTGGTCGTGATGCCGCTCCGTGGCGATTTCGTAAGCGCGGCGAATCATCCAGGGATCTTCGGCGGGGCGATGTTTTTTGAGCTTGTCGAGGAGCTCTTCGAGGCGGGCGTCGAGCTGGCGAACGGCGCGGTCGCGATTGAAGCTGAGCGGCAGGTTGCTCGGCGAGGGCATGTTCTAGTTTACGCCCAATCGGGCGCCTCCAGGCAAAACGCAGGGAAAGCTGACAGTCGACAGTTGACAGCTAAAAGGAGAACACCCAGGCCCCGTTCGTCTCTTCCGCAGATCATGGGCAGGGACACAGCACATCTAGGCCCCGTTGGCAGGGTCTGGCTAACAACGGCTGGGAATGAGTTCCAGAATGGGAAGAATACCCCCACACCCCCGGTGTTTTCGTAAGAGTGGCAAACAAAGGAGATAAGTCGCGGTAACGTACCGGTATATCGGTACGACCGGCGGAGGCCGCCCCTCCCCCCATTTTTGCAACGATATGAAACGACAGAGTTTAAAGGGTGGGGGTCCGCAAACAATCTGATTTGATGCGACTTAGGAGATACAGACTCAGTGTCAGGGCGCGGACGGTGAGTGACACTTCGAGGCTCAGTGTGAACAAACACGTGGAACCATATCATAATAGGTGGCGTATGTCAAGTACTTATTTATATATCATTCGAATGAGGCGGTAAGACATTGAAATGTCCCGGCTTAGACGGCCGGGATGCAAAAAGCGTATTTACAGGTTACGAGTTTGAGGGCTGAAATTCGGAAAGGGGATCCCGCGAGGGAAGAGTGGGAAATCTTGAGAAATGAAGACTCCGAGTGAAGATCGGAAAGAATCAAAGAACACACAGGTTATGGCCTTTATACTTTACTGAAAAGCGAGTAAGAAACTAGCTTAAGCTTTCCACCTAATGAAGATTATTGGACAGCAAATTCGACTCTCGGCGTCAGACCTGAGCAACCACCTCGCATGCCGGCACCTGACCGCGCTCGATTTGCAGGTGGCGCGAGGTAAAAGGACTGCGCCGGAGTGGGCTGACCCGAACCTTGCGATCATTTTGGAACGTGGCGACAGACACCAGAAGGACTATCTCGTCCATCTGGCTTCGCAGGGACTCGCGGTTGAGAATCTGGAGCATATCGATCTTAAAGATGAAGGGCGGCTGCTGAAGGAGACGTTAGCGCTGATGGACCGTGGCGCGAAGGTGATTGCGCAAGGGGCTCTCAGCGATGGGGACTGGTTTGGGCGGCCGGATGTGTTGCGGCGGTTGGAGAAGCCAAGCAATCGCTGGAGGTGGTCCTACGAAGTGGTGGATACAAAGTTGGCGAGAGAGACGAAGGCGACGACTATCCTGCAACTCTCGCTGTATTCAGATTTGTTGGCGAAGTTTCAGGGGGGGACGGTACCGGAGTTCTTTTGGGTGGTGCCGCCCGGGAAGGGCTTTTCCGGGGAAAGGTATCGCGTTCTCGAGTATGCGGCGTATTACCGGCATGTGGGAAAGCGATTGATAAAGGCGGCGGGTAAGGATGCTGGTAGAGAAACGTATCCTGAGCCCGTGGAGCATTGCGACGTGTGCCGTTGGTTTAAGGAGTGTGACCAGCGGCGGCGGGCAGATGATCATCTGTCGTTGGTGGCGGACATGCGGCGGCAGCAGCGGGACCAGTTTGAGGCGTGGAACGCGGGGACCATGGCAAAGCTTGCGGCGTTGCCAGTTCCGCTGAGGGAAAGGCCGAGGCATGGCTCGAAAGAGGCATATGAACGCAGGTGCGAGCAGGCACGCGTGCAAGTGGAGGGGCGAACGAAGGGAAAGATTCATCACGAGCGGCTACCAGTTGAGGCCGGGGTGGGCTTCTGTAAATTGCCGCAGCCTGCGGTGGGCGACATGTTTGTGGATTTGGAAGGCGATCCGTTTGCGGGCGGGGCAGGAACGGTGGGCGGGCAAGAGTATCTGTTCGGCTTTGTGGTGGACGACACCGGGAGCGGAATCCGGTACGAGAAGCGGTGGGCGCTGACGGCGCAGGAGGAAAAGGCGGGATTCGAGTGGCTGGTGGACGAAGTGATGCGAAGGTGGAAGGAATTTCCAGGGATGCACGTGTATCACTTCGGGGCGTACGAGCCGGCAGCGTTCAAACGATTGATGGGGCGATATACGACGCGCGAGGAAGAAGTGGATAGCATGCTGCGGGCGGGCATTTTCGTGGACTTGCACACGGTCCTGAAGCAGGCAGTGCTAGTGAGCGTGGAAGAATATTCTTTGAAAAAGGTGGAGGCGTTATACGGGTTTGCGCGGCAAATTGTAAAGGAGAAATCGCGCGCGGCAATGCGATACATCGAGCACCGGTTGGAATTGGGTTGGAAAGGAGAGGAGCTGCCGGACAAGTATCGCGTGGCAATGGAGGGATACAACGGGGAGGACTGCTCTTCGACGGCGAAACTGCGGGATTGGCTGGAAAAAGAGCGTAAGGAAAAGCTGAAGGAAGGCTGCGAGATTGCGAGGCCGGCGTTGGGAGATGGCGCGCCGCCGGAAGAAATAGACGAGAGGCAGAAGCGTGTGGCGAGCCTCTCGAAGCGGTTGAAGGAAGGAATTGACGAGGACCGAGCGGAGAGGACGCCAGAGGAAGAGGCGCGATGGCTGCTGGCGAATCTGCTGGATTGGCACCGGCGTGAGGATAAAGCAGTCTGGTGGGAGTATTACCGGCTGCGGGACATGAAAGATGAAGAGTTGCTGGAAGAGCGCTCGGCGTTGTCGGGACTGAAACATGAAGGGCACGTGAGGATGGAGAAGAGGAGCCCGGTCGAGCGTTATTCGTTTCCAAAACAGGAGACAGAAATCCGGCGGGGCGATAAGTTGTGCCACGGCGAACTAAGTGTGGGAACAGTCGAACGGATTGAGGTTGGAGAGCGCGTTATCGAGATAAAACGTACCGGGAAAACGGCGGCGATGCGTCCGACGAGTGTTTTTGTAGATGGTCGCGGACCAAAGTGGGAGGTGCTGGCGGAGTCCATCTTCGAGCTGGGTGAAAGAGTGGCTGAGGACGGTATGCGGGCGGGAGGCCGGGCGGCGGCGTGGGATTTATTGTTGAAAAGCAAGCCGCGACTGGCAGGCGAAGAAACTATCGCGGCAATTGGCGCGGAGACCGTGGTGGAAACTGCGTGCCGAATCGGATCGGCGCTAGCGGGTTCGGTGTTTGCGATTCAGGGGCCACCCGGGGCTGGCAAGACATTCACGGCAGCGCGGATGATTTGCCGATTAGTGCATGAAGGCAAGCGGATAGGTGTGACAGCACACAGCCACAAAGCAATCGGAAAGCTGTTGCAGGAAATTCAAGTGGCGGCGGACGAAGCGGGAATTGAAGTGCCGTGCGTGCGAAAAATCGGAGAAGAAGGCCGCGAAGACGAAATTCGCGGAGTCGAAACAACCAACGACAACGCGGTGCCTCTCGCAAGGATAGAGTCGAGGACGGCGCACGTGGCAGCGGGAACAGCGTGGATGTGGGCTAGGCCCGAATACGCCGGCGCCGTTGATGCGCTTTTCATTGACGAAGCAGGACAGATGGCACTTGCGGATGTGGTTGCGGCAGCGCGGGCAGCGGGGGATCTAGTTTTGGTAGGCGATCCGCAGCAGCTGCAAAGACCATTGAAGGGAAGCCATCCCGAAGGAGCCGAGAAGTCGGCATTGGAGCATTTGATCGGGGATCGGAAGACGATTTTGCCGGAGATGGGAATGCTTTTGCCGCAGACGCGCAGAATGCATCCTAATGTATGCCGATTCACGTCGGAAGTCTTTTATGAAGACAAGCTGAAGTCACATCCAGTGACGCGGCGGTTTGTTTTGGAAGGCCATGCGCAATTTCAAGAACCGGGATTGTATTTTGTGCCTGCCAGTCACGCGGGAAACCAGAACTCGTCGTTAGAGGAAGTCGAGATCGTGGCGCGGATCGTGGAAAGCCTGCTGAAGCCGCAAGTCAAATGGTTTTATGGAGAGGGAAACTGGCGACAGTTGAAACGTGGAGAGGACATTTTAGTGGTGGCGCCGTACAACGCGCAGGTAAGCGATCTGACAGAGCGATTGCCGGGAATGAAGATTGGGACGGTGGACAAATTTCAGGGCCAAGAAGCACCCGTGGTGATTTATTCGCTGACGACCTCAACGCCGGAGGATGCGCCACGGGGGATGGAGTTCTTGTACAGCCTGAACCGGCTGAATGTCGCAACATCGCGGGCAATGACGACGGTAGTTTTGGTGGGCAGTCCAAAGCTCTTCGAGCCAGAATGCAGGACGCCTCGGCAGATGCAATTGGCGAATGCGTTTTGCGGTTACCTGGAAATGGCTATCACACGCGATCCCTCCTCGATATAGGTGAAGCCCAACAAACCGAGGAAACTCGCGCGGAAGCGCATCCTTACACAACCCGCGACTTGACGCCAGACTGAGTTAGAAAAATAGTTCGGGCGAGACGTGGAAGCGGCGGCTGAGACGTTTGATGTGGTCCTTGTTGAGTTCGCGCTTGCCGCTGAGGACTTCGGAGACAAT
>Ga0075030_100004272_pt1 | contig 12917 bp, 12 predicted proteins | sample LitLauG_LLR_2012_FD_71393 | JGI IMG/M metagenome (GOLD analysis project Ga0075030, IMG submission 71393) | Freshwater sediment microbial communities from Pennsylvania, USA - Little Laurel Run_MetaG_LLR_2012 | ecosystem: Environmental > Aquatic > Freshwater > Creek > Sediment | place: USA... | reverse complement strand
ACCCGAAAACGGATTGCAAACGGATCGCAGATTCCATCAGCAGGGCACCTCGCTGGTCCGGGGCACCCAGGGTGGCTCTGCTTCTTCAGCAGAACGCTCTCCACGGCGGCGAGGTTCATCGCATCCAGATCGCTAGCTTTTCCAGCGTTTTCGATTAAAAACGCGGTGCTTGCGAGCATGTACTGCCGCGTGATCGCGTGCGAGTAAGTGTATTTCATTCCGTTGAACTCGCTTAGGAGAGCCGGGCACAGGGGCACGTGGATGTCGTGGGCGTCACTGACCTGCTTTAGTGCTGCTTCGCCTTGCTTGGTCACGATGTCGTCAAGTGGCGCATTTTCCAGCTTGCGCGTGACCTCAACCCACTGCATTCGTTCTTCCGGTGTCGAAGTGCCCTGGGCCGCCGCTCTCGATCCGATCAGCGTGGACAAACATACAAGAATAAGAATGCAACACCGCGCTTGGCATCCGTTCCTCATGTCTCCTCCTACTAACTCTCTCGGGCTACCCATCCTATGGCTGAAAACTCATCGAAGAGCGCGGAGAGCAGCCGCTAACGTCAGCAAACAAGCGACTATGCTCAAGGACCACCAACGTGAGGACTTGAAGAACGCAACCACCGAACCCAGGCAGGCTGCAAGAATCGTCAGTTCTGATACAAAAATGTCACCCTGAAAGCCCAAGTGCCAACCTAAAGGGTTCAGCACAAGGACCCAAAAGCCTGCGATTATCGAAGCGCTGCAGATACCCATCCAATGCGCGGTCTTTTTACTCAACATGAAATACGTCTCGCTTCATATGTTCAAGGAAATGGCCCTGCGGATTCTGCTCACCGTAATGAAATTCGCCTGTTCGGGGGACCGCGAAATCCGGCGGAATTAGCATCCCGCCAGTAATAATCCACCCCTTCAAAATAAAATGCGCAGAGTTCTGACCGGTTCCCGGATCGCCCTGAGTTCTAAAGTGCTCATGAAGTCCCCAAGGAATCCCGTGCAAAAAGTTACCGGCGTTATCCTGCCACCTCGAATAAAAACCCGCATTTACCAGAGCCGTGGCGGCGTCGGTCTCCGACATAGAGAACGATGCCGCCCCTCTGAGCGTTTGACCTTGTCCCGGTTGGCTGAAGTCGAAAGAGAAGCCCGAGAGCGCACCTGATGTTTGTGTAAATTTTGTGTCGGAGCTTCCGTTGACCCAGCTTCCGGTGGAAGAAGTGTCGCTGCCTTGTTGAGCAAAATGCACTCCACCTGAATCGACGGTACCACCGTACTTATTTCCGCTTTGGTCTGTCAGGTTGCCCTTGTCGTCACTCTTCACGACCGTTTCCTTATAGTCTCCGTTATTGTCTTTGTAATACTGGTGCCCGCCCTGGCACGTCGTCCCGTTGTTCTTGTCGCAGTTTAGATTGAAATCCAACCCGGTCGGATCGGTCAGAGTCAGCGGGTTATTGCGAACGTAACTGTATTTGTTCAGCGTCTGAGGGTCTTCTTGATGTCCTCCGAGCGGGTCCGGCGTCATGAACCTGCCCATGCTCGATGCGTTGTACCGCGCGCCAAAGTTATCCAGCCCGCTCTCAGCATCGCGTTCTTTGCCGGTGAACTTGTAGCAGATCGCATCATAGCTATAGCCGACCATGAATCGTACATTCACCCCACATCAAGGGCACTGCTTCAGAGCATCGTTGAGCTTACCTTGGCTTTGCTTCTTCAGCAGATCGTCGAGTGGCTTGGCCTTTGCGTCAGATTTTTGTTGGAGTATTGCCAGGTAGGTCTTCAACACGCTTTCCACAGCGGCGAGAGCTGTTGCTTTCGTGTCGGTGGCTTTGCCCGGATTCTCGATCTGGAACGCACCGCTGGCCAGCATGTACTGCCGTGTGATCGTGTGCGCGTAGGCGTACTTCATTCCGTTGAACTCGCTCAGCAGAGCCGGGCACAAGAGCACGTGGACATCATGTACATCACTGAGCCGTTTGAATGCAGCTTCGCCTTGCTTGTTCACGCTGTCGTCGAGCGGACTGATCTCCAGGTTGTGCGTGACCTCGACCCATTGCGCCCGCTCTTCTTTGGTCGAGGTAGCTTGGGCGGATATTCTATATGGGATTGCCAAACACAGAACGCCCAACGCTACGCAGATACGAGCTAATTGTTCATTCCACATGTTCCCTCCAAAGCCATGTCCCACTCACTCTCACGAGATAGTCGATAGGAGAAAGCAGATGACGAACAAGAGGACCGACGACGAAAAAACCCACCATCGGGACGCCCCTTTCCCTGCGAGCACGCACGGCACGGCGACAACGAAGGATCCTAATGCCCAACGTGCCCAGACCCCGAGCAGCCTGTTATCACGGCTGATCTGAGGCCAACACCAAAACGCGATAAACGATGCGCCCTGCACGGTAACGGCGACGAAACCTGCAAAGGAAGCCACGCGGCGCCACACTGGAAGCTCAAGCCTTTGCGCCCTGCGCGACCACCTCCACAGACCGTATGCGAGAACGGCCAGAGCCATCAGACCTATGGCAACTAGAAGAATTGCACCAACGACAATGCGCAGTGGTGGCATGGTCACTCGGGTACAGCCCCCCGGAGTAGGTCCTGTGTATGACCCACATAGTCCCCGTTAGGATCAACGTGAAAGCCGCCGCTGCGAGGCACGTTGAGCAAGGGATCGGCGGGGACCATGCCAGGCTGGTCGTAGGGCACCGAAAGGTGAGGCGAATTTGGACACGATGACCATACTGAGCAACCGGCCCCACCAAACCTGTGCTGCGTCGTGTATGGATGCGCGCCACGGCCAAGAAATGCGGCGTAATCCCCAGCGAGAGTGAATGCCCCACGTCGATCCAAAAGGTCACTGATGCCACTGTAAGAACGCCCGCTAAAGCTCCACTCGCAGAGTTCCACCAACGGCGCTCCGCTTGCAGCGAAAATGCCAGCCCGTTCTGTAGGTGCTGATCCTGGCTCGCCTGCAATAGACCCTGGGTCTCCACTGACCATTGTTACACTGATTCTATGGTCCGAATCGAGTGTTGTGTACCATGTGTTGTAGTCGGGAGAATCTGACCGCAGTTGGGCGACGGTGGCCTGCAACTCTTGGGCCACGACAATGTCTCGTCCACTTGGATCTACATATTTTAGAGGGTTGTTTTTTGTATACGCGTAAAGATTCCATCGCTGCGGATCACGGGAATCCGAATCGGCATCAAATTCGTCGGCGCTAGAGAACCTTCCAGCGTTAGAGCTAAAATACCTTGCCCCGAAGTAATCGAGGTTCGATTCGGTGTCTCGCTCCTTCCCGGTAAGCTTGTAGCTCAAAGGCGCATGATGGACTGAGGAGTCACACATATAGGTTAATGCATCGTAGGAGTGGGTTCAGGAATTGAGTAGATGTTTATTGAATCAGGGAAGTCGGGAAGCGCCACTAGCACGCGGTCCTTCCCGTGCCAGGCTGCAGGACACGGAGCCGACACCCACAGATCACCACGCGCAGGGCCGTGTTCCTTCACGCTTGCCCGTGACGTCGGAATTGTGGCGATAACTTTCAAGGTTTTGACGTCGAAGACTACGGCATCACGTCGGAGCGTCTCCCCGAACTGGGTCTCATCCAGGCCAGTTCTTTCACACACGGCAACCCCGACTTGCTGATCCGGTGAGAGGCTCGCTCTCACGAAGCCGCAGTCGGGATTGTGCAGCGTGGCGAGTTCCATGCCCGTCTGATCGAAAAGTTGAATCCAACCCTCGCTCATCGCGTTTGTGAGGCCAAGCATGCCGTCGTTCGTAGGCAGCACTTGACCTACTTCTCGTTGTGTGTGAACACGCTTAAGCCAGTAGGCCACCTCGCTGATATCCTCGTCCAACGGAATCGATTTTTCCGAAAGGACTTGGCGGAGGTTTCTAGGACTCAGGGATATCTTGCGGACTTCGTGCACCGCAGTCGCTCTGCCGTCATGCGTCCACTTGCCTGCCGACAGCACAAGGGATTCGGTGCTGACTATGGATACATGAGGCGCGAAGTCCTGCTCACCGAACAGGCTGGCGTCCGAAGTACTCTGAGGATTCAAGGTTGCTGCTTCGATTGTCACAATGACCTGCGGCACGTGCAATTCGGCGTAGACCAGCGTGCTGCCGTCCTGGCTCAGAAGAAAAGCGGTGGCAACGCGCGGAAGGGATGCGCCTGGAACGGGATAGTCGCGCATATTGCCCTGTTGTCCGGTCACTGGATCGAAGAGCACGACTCGGAGCCTCGAGGAAGTTCCACTTTTCCCCGGAACTCGATATGCGGCATATAGCTTACCGCTGGGCGAAAAGAGAACCTGTCCTGGTGCCTCTCGGAAATTTGCGTCGGAAGGATGGAGCGTCCGCAAGAGTTGATATCCTTGCGTAGGTCCATCTGCTCCGAGGCTCAAAGTGATACCCACCATCAGGGACAACACTAGAATTGTTTTCATTTGTTGTCCTTTGGACGGATGTCAGCAGGCATCGGCGGTCCCTGTTCCCGCAAGATTCCCGCCTTAAACTTATATTCAATCAAGTCCCCGGTGTGCCCGAGGAACCCTCCTGTACTATGGAACGGATTCCTGGTGTCAATGTGGAAAGGCATTCCATTGGTAGGGTTGCCATTCTGATCCGTGACGTAACTGAGATGGGCGTCTGGGCCATTCTTGTTTCCGCCTCGGTATTGGTCGCCCGGGTGGTCCCCGTACTTGTCCAGACCCTTGTTTGGCCCTTCGAGAGTGGCGATGACTCCCTTAAAGACCGAGGTACCGCCGTTGTCAGAATAGAGCCCTCCACCAGCGAGGCAAGTGCCCAGGCAGTTGGAGTTCACAACGAAGTGCGTTCCCGCGAAGCCTGAGTCTTCATCTCCGTTTACGCGCGTCGCATCGGTGCCGGGGGCGTATACACCTTGGTATTTGTCATCGATGTGGATTCCGCTCGAATCGAAGCTCACGTCATGTCCATCAAAGTTTCCGCTGGCATCCGACTGAATTGTGGTCCGCGTGAAATTTCCCTTGTCGTCGGTCGTTCCTACAAAGTTGTCTTTGCAGGTCTTGGACGCGTCGCCGCATCCCTGAAGATAAAGATCCAGACCGGTTGGATCGGTCAGATTCAAAGGGTTGTTGCGGACGTACGCATACTTGTTGAGTGTTTGAGGATCTTCCTGGTGTCCACCCAGCGGATCGGGCGTCATGAAGCGTCCCAAGCTGCCAGCGTCGTACCTTGCCCCGAAGTTATCGAGGCCGGATTCTGAATCGCGTTCTTTCCCGGTGAACTTGTAATTCTGAGCCACCGGCGTCGTGCAGTAGTCGTTCTGCACTCCACCGTAAGGATAGTAATCGGCATCCTGTTCGCACTGCGTTCCCGCCGCATTCATGACCACCGCGTGCGTGCCCAGGTGATCGGAGAAGTAGAAATGCACCGTGTTCCCAGCGATATCCCGCCGTGCCACGCGCTGCCCACTAAAGAAAATGTACTCGTGATTCACTGTGCCGTTGAGGCCACTCTCCGATATAGGGTCGCCCGCCAGGCTCCGCCAATACTGCGTGCCCGTCCCGTTGCTCGGACACGTACTGGACGTACACTTCTCCACCCGATTGCCGTCTCCATCATAGACGTAATACCAGGTCGGGCTCGAAAGGACAGTCAGCCGGTTTTCGGCATCGTAGGTGTAGGCGCCGTTTTGCCAAAGGTTCCCGGCCGCGTCGTAGCTGGGGAAACAGGTGATGAGTTGATTTTTCGTGTTGGCGGAGGCGCAATTCAACGTCTCATGGTTCGTCTTTCCGGTGACCCCGCTGATGTTGGTCAAATTCCCCCATGGGTCGATGCCCGATGTTGCGGGCGCTACGCCTGGATTCGTCGCGGTCGGTGCGAACGTCTCTCCCCAGGCCGGACCACTGCTGTAAGCCTGCTGGATGCGGTTCAATGAGTCGTAGTTGTAGTTCTGAGTGCGCGTTGTGTCCCGGCAATTGGCAATCGAATCGACGTTGCCATTGTCGTTCGTCCCCAGGCCGAAGTTGTAGACGCGATGCATGATGTTGCCCACCGTGCCTGGACACGTCGAACCGGTCAGCGCCGGAGGAGCATTCGTGCCATAGAAAATCTGCAGCGGTTGCAGACGAGTATTGTAACTAAACGCCCCAAAAATCGTGCCGCCATTGGTCAGGCTGGCCAAGGCTCCTTGTGGTGCATACGTTGCGCTAGTCACGTAGTTGATTCCGCCTGCGACATCCTTGGCGGAAGCAGTGCGACCCGCAGTGTAGCCGCCCGAACTGTTGGGAGTGTAGGTGATGACCTTGCCCGTGTTCGGGTAGGTCAGAGTGGAAAGCGAGCCATCCAGGTTATATGTGTAGCTGATCGTATTGGTATTTGCGCCAATCGTGCGATCTTCGGCCAGAATGCGCCCCATCTTGTCGTGAGACCACGAGGTTGCGCCTGAGCCGTCGCACATGGCCGTTCGGTAGCTAACAGGGTAAGGGTCCGTCAACGTGGGCGGCGTAGTTGCGCAACCGGTCAGAGACGAACCGTCGTAGCCATACTTGACGCTGGGAGTCGTGACACCCGTGTAGGTCTTGCCCGTGAGGCGGTCGAGCGCGTCGTAGGTGTACGTGGTCGTAGCAGTGGCGGTACCCGTCTGGTTGGCAGCCGGTGCGGTCTTGGTGCAAACCTCGCTGGGCGAGCTGGCGCACCCGCCAGTCGGAGAATTGGAGTAGGTATAGCTGATCGTCCCAGACTCTGGATTGGTCGCGCTGGTGAGGCGGGAAAGCGAATCGTAGACGAAGCTTCGATTCCGATTGCCGGAGTTGTCTCCCTTCTGCGTCACAGAAAGCAGGTTGCCTAGCGTGTCGTAGCCATAATCAGTCTCGTAGTTCTTGCCATTCGGATCTTCCCAAACGGTCGTCAGTCGTCCTAAGGCGTCAGTTTGGCTCTTGCGGGTGATCCCGGCCTCGTCGGTCGCCGTGCTCGTCAGCCCAACCGAGTTCGCCGCGTAGCTGTTCAAAACCAGAGTGCCATCGGTTTCGGTAACCTTTACTGCGCGTCCCAATGCATCGGAATCAGTACGGCTGGGAAGTCCAAACACCGTGCCCGGTGTGTCGCAGTACGGAGTCGTACTGGTGCTGTAATGCGTATTTTGCGTCGAGTCGTTCCCGTAAGTAGAGTCGACCTTGATAAGCTGGCTGCCAACTTGGCAGTCAGGGTCGTGGAACTGGCTCTCACTCAAGCGTCCCAGACCGTCGAAAACCGAGTTCGTTACTTTGCTCACTGAACTCGTTACCGCAATCGTCTTCTGAATCTGCCACGGCTGACTCTGCCAGGGCACGGTATCGGTGTAGCTGACGCCAACCGAGCCGCCGTCCGGGTAAGACGCGCTGGTCACTCTCCCCAACACGTCATAACCGTAATTGCTCACCTGGCCGTTTTGGTCCGTGAAGCTGGTCAGGAGCCCGGTGTTGAAGTCGTAGGCCCCCGAGATCGAATGAGTCACGCTGCCCGTGTTGGGGAACTGCGTTTGCGTCAGATACGCTCCGTAATTCGCGGAACTGTAGCTGTAGGTTGTGAGGTTATTTCGTAGGTCGGTCGACTGGTACGGCATTCCCGTATCGTAGTAGCTGGTTTGCTTCGTTGTGACCAGTCCGCCTGTGGTATTCAGCCATTCCTGCACCAGCGTCAAGTTGCCACTGGGGCCGCTGGCGGTCGTGTGCTGCTGCGAAATCCCCGAAGGCTGCAGGGACCCTGTGTCATAGCTGTAGTCAGTTTGCGCCACCTTTGAGCCGCTACCGTCGTACACCGTCTTTTGCGTCACTAAATCTAGAAGATTAGCCGTGAGGTAGCTGGAGCCGCTGATTGCAGCATAGGTGTAGTCGGTCTTGCGCAGGAGCGCCCCAGGACTGTTGACCGCGTAGCCGTATTCACGCTTCTCCGTGATCCGACCGAAGGTGCCACCGCTGTAGGGACCGGGGTAGAAGGTGAAGCTGTTGTCATAGTCCGTTTGAACCTGTGAGACGAGGAAATTCGTTGTGTTCGGAATCGCCCACTTTGTGGTCATGCTGGTAGGGACCACGTTGGCTGCCGTGTTCGCCCCATCGCCGTACGCGTCAAACGGATTCACCGTCCAACTGTATGCGGTTTGGACCGTCTTCAGAAGGACGGGGCTCGAAGCCGTGCTGCTTCCCTTGTAGTAGTCAACCTGGGCGTCGTAATAGGAACAAGTGGAGTTTAGGTTAGTGAACGTGTGAACCGTATCATTGCCAGCAGGATCGGTGACTACAGCGCCAGGGGTCCCAGGCTTGGCACTGTAAGTCGTGATCTGATTTCCCATGCCGTCGTTGGCATTGATTGTACGAGATGTCACTGCACGGCTCATGTTAGTCGAGGCGATGGGACAAATGTTAGTTTTGGCCCAGGTGTAGGAGATCGTTCCTCCAGTTGGAAGCGTCACCTGGGTGAGATCCCCGTAGTTCGTGCCGTCCGTTCGGCCGTCGGTGTCGTTGTACTGGAAAATCCATTGCGGACTCGCGCTCCACGTCGTTCCATCGTCCACAATCACAGACTGGACCACATAGGCCGAAGTATTGGCCTCCGCGACTGAAATAAAATTTTCCAAGGGGTCGGTCACTTTTGCTCCGAAGTGAGTCTTCCCTTGCACCTGGGCGAAGCACAGCTTCACCAATCTTGTGCCACCGTTTGGTGCTGGCGAACTGTATATCTGCGCAGATGAAACCGGTAATAGACCTGCAGTGCTGCAACCTGTTGTTCCGCTGCCGTCGTTGGCGGAGGTCAAGGCGGATTTTCCTAAAGTATCGGTCCAACCAGTCTGACTGCTCCACGAAAGGTAGTTTCCGTTTGTGTCTTTCCAGGATTGATTAGTAGTAGTAGTGGAGTTGTAACCGTTTCCGCTGCGATCCAGGAGCACGTAATCATTGTTGGCAAGCCCGTTAACCCCGCCGGGATCGTTGAAATACATTCCGGTCGCATCAATGGATCTGTAACCACCAAGGCTATTTCCCGCCAACTGATGGGTAGCTCCATCCACCGTTTTCCCAGTGAAATCATAGATCTTTACGCCGCCAGGTCCAGTCCACGTGCTGACGCCAACCCCGGTCCAACCGGTATCTGCAATTAGCGCCACGGAGTTATTGGAATAGGCCCCTGTTCCTGCCCAAATCCACCAGGCGATGCAGCTTAATTGAGTGCAATCGAAATGAACTTGCCAGCCCTTGCTGTTGTAAACGAGCCGAACCTGAGCCTTCAGGTCACCGCGCTGCGGATACTCAAACAGCGGAATGTTCAGAAACAGATTGCCATTGGTTACGGTGACCGAGTCAATCGGACTGGAGTCGTAGGAACCGTATGGCTTAAAACCAATCTCAAGATTTGGGTTGGTTTGCGCCGAAGCAATTGAACGGAAAGCAGCCAGAACTAAGATGGAGATGAGCATTCTGCGGCAGGATTTCATGGTCAGTTTCCCCCTGTCGGCAGATCGAACTCTGAGACCGGTATCGGGACGTTCAATTGTGCCGAATTGATCGTCGTGACGCTGACGGCTTGTCCGCCGCGAAAATAAGTCGTCTGCATCGCAAGAAGCACCCCGTTGACCGCCTGATAGTTCGAGAATTGCTTGGCTCCCGTTGTCACGGACCCCGCCATCGCATTGAACGTGTCCGGCACTCGGAACTCCCAGCGGAGTGGCAGCCCGCTGGTTGGATCGAAATACCAGTCTTGCGGAGTTACAGCATGACTAACAGAATCCGTTTCGTCGCTGATTTTTACGTGTACTGCAGACACTCCCCCGATTTGGAGCGGTGCTCCCTGGCTGACCTGATATTTCGAATTATTCACGGCTCGGAACAGTTCAAACACAGGCAGCTGCGACGGGCCCGTGATCATGGCCATGTGCGCAGACATGTTGATCACGCGTTTGCCGAATGAGAATGCTGCGCCTTTCTGACCGGCAACGAAGTTGGTCTGCATGGCATTGCTCGCATATTGAAAGTCGTTCCGAACCTGGTAGCCGTTCCCTGAGACTTGGACAACCGAGGTAAAAGTACCAGCCGGGTCGTCCGATCCTGTACTGGGACTAACGGAGCCAGTCAGCTGAACGCTCGTTGGGGCCGTTCCCGTGGTAAAGCCCATAGCCGCGATTGCGTTTGAAATCACGGTCACTGCACCTGGGTCGCGTTGCGGTCCCTGCGCAAATGTTGGCAGGGCGGGCGCGACGATGAGCAGAGCCCACACTCCTCGCAGCCTCGCTCGGGAACCAACCCCTTGTAACTTAATCATGGCAGCCTCCAGAATCTTTGCTGTTAAGCAGATATGTTTTGCCGAACACGTCAAGCAACAAGCGTCTTTGTCTCTCTGGCCGAAATCGGCAATCCGTGCTACGTATTGGTTAGAGTTACATCACTAATAGCCTTTCCACCGGTCAACGTGGCGAGTGATTGGGACGTGAAGGAAACTGCTTGGATTACGGTGCGGAGCATTCCGAGTGGATGCTACGGAAACGAAAAATAGAATGAGGGGTACGTGAAACACGAAGCGAGCCATTGGCCCACCTTTAAATGGTTTTCGGTTGGCCCCCTCGAATCAACCGTGGGCGCAATGCTAAGAAAGACTTCCGATCGGTGTCAAGAAAACAAATGCAGTCACCCGGAGACGTGACAAATCTCACGTTTGTACCCGCACATTCATACGGCGGCGAAACTCCTAACGTTACGTACGTACATTACGTAGAGCAATAAAAACCAGACAATTTTGTTGATCCATTTCTATATTCTCAACCCAGAAAAACCAAAATCGATCTCCGCACCGCATTTCGGGCAAGCATGATTGTGGGATCGGCCTTTGAAACCGCACGAACATTCGACATAGAACTCATAGCGAAGAATGTGGTGGGCTCGCTTTTCCTTTACTCGTTCCCGCTGGCAAATATCACGGGAACTTCGGGGAGCGACGTAGCCCAGCGCAGCCAATGAATCAGCAAAGAAGTTAACCTGCGCTTCGCGCCGTTTTGGAAACTTCGGATCGCGTAACACGTGGAAAATGAGATTCGCCAAGGAAGGCACAAACTCCTGGGCATAAGGGTCCGCACCCTCTAAGAAGGAATCAATGACTTCTTGATCCGTTTTTGCCTGCAAGAGCCTGGGAGATAGTCGATCCCACACCTGCCCAAAAATGAATCGGTACTTGTCGGCGCGACCCCGAATCTCGCTCGGGCGCACTCTTGCCGGGCGGCCTCTGCCCCGTTTGTCGGAAAACCTGTCAAGAGGAATTACAGCGGTTTTTGTGCTTCTTTTGCCTTTTCGCATTTTTGCGGAAACATCCGGAAAAACTGAGGTTAATTTTACGGAAACTTTTCGATAAACGCTCTCGAATTCAACGGAACGTGGTGATAACTGTGCCCTTTTTTCGTCAAGCTGATTCGGGGTTAACCGGGAAACTGCCCTTATAGTTTGAGATGCGACGCTGACACCAGCGTCGTGCATAACGTTATCGCGGAGGTGTTGGTTCGATGGTAGCTCTCAACGGCAAGTCGATGTTTCCCTGTCCCGTATGTATGCAGGCGCGGGAGGTCAAGGTTACAAAAAAGGACAAACCATATCTGATTTGCGATCCCTGCGGGGTGCAAATCTTCGTCCGAGGGCCTGCGGGTATTGGGGAATTTCGCCGCCTGCTGCAACAAACCAGCACCGAAAACGTGCTTACTCGGCTGGGAGAAATGGAGCGGCTTTATCGTCTCGTGTGCCCGCAGTGCGGCCAGGAGTTTTGGGCGGAACCAAAACTCGTCAAAACGAGTGTTTTCGACGGCGGGTTGAAAGGCTTTCGTTGTCCTAAGACAAACTGCGATGCAATCGTGTCGTGGGAGCCGACGAAATGAAGATCACGGTTGTTGGAGCAGTGCTGGTCGTGGGCGTCGTACTGGTTGCTGCGATCGTAGTCCTTACCCTGGGTGCTCATCAGAGCGGCACGACAAAACAAAAATGACGGCCAATAGTCAATCCGAATGGCTGACGGCTAGCGAGGCGGCCCATCACCTAAAGGTCAAGCCACGTACCCTGCTGCTCTGGGTCCGACAGGGCAAGGTGAAAGCGTTTGCGCTGTCCGGTACGAGGCGACGTGTTTGGCGCTTTCGGCAAACGGACTTAGACGCGGCGCTTCTGGAATCCTCCGTGCTACCATCCACATCGCCATCCGTGCGCCCTGCGGAAAGGATGGGTCAATGAAAAGGGCAGCACGGTTTAAGACAGGAAGTGTAGTTTTCGACAAACGACGCAGGACTTGGAACTATCTATGGTGGGAGGACGGCAGACGGCGCACACAGAAGATTGGCACCGCGAGCCAATATCCAACCAAATCGAGCGCCTGGAAAGTAGCAAAAGCTTTTCAGGACTCTTGCGGGAACCAAGAAATAACTGCCGGTGATGCGCTGACAGTAAACACACTGGTTAAGCAATACCGAATGGAGAAGATGCCAAAACGACCGGACACTCGACGTTCTTACGAGGTTTGGCTGAGGAATCATATTCTGCCGAGATGGGGTGATTCCTCACTGACTGAACTTCAGGCACGTCCTGTTGAACTATGGCTCGAAGCCCTGTCCCTCGCTCCCAAGAGCAAGGCGCACGTTCGAGGTTTGCTCAGCATTCTATGGGACTTCGCAATGTGGCGTGATCACATTGCCATGCAACGCAATCCGATGGAATTGGTGAGGGTGAAGGGTGCAACCAAGCGCAACCGGCAACCGCGCAGTCTTACTGTCGAGGAATTCCAGAAGCTGATTCAGCATCTGGATGAACCCTTTAGGACCATTGCACTCGTTTGCTGCTGCCTCGGTCTGCGTATCAGTGAGTGCCTGGGCTTGAAGTGGGCTGATGTCGATTGGCTGAAAGGCAAGCTTCGCGTAGAGCGCGGAATTGTCTGCCAGCAAAT
>Ga0075030_100004271_pt1 | contig 12917 bp, 12 predicted proteins | sample LitLauG_LLR_2012_FD_71393 | JGI IMG/M metagenome (GOLD analysis project Ga0075030, IMG submission 71393) | Freshwater sediment microbial communities from Pennsylvania, USA - Little Laurel Run_MetaG_LLR_2012 | ecosystem: Environmental > Aquatic > Freshwater > Creek > Sediment | place: USA... | reverse complement strand
GGCGCAGGCCGCTGTTGAGGCGGGTACGGAGAAGGCTGGCGACTTCGTCGGCTGCACCGATGGCGCCGCTCATGACGGGGAGTTCGGCGGCAGAGACGGACATGCCGAAGAGGCTGACGGGAAGGGTGTAGAGCACTTGCGCGTAGCCGAGGGCGGCAACAGCCCCGGTGGGCAGCCAACTGGCAAGGAAGGCGTCTACGTAAGCGCTGATTTGCACCACACCGCGACTGATAAAGACCGGAACAAAATTGCGGCTGACTTCGCGGACGTGCTCGGCCTGATGCGCCAGGGAGAGCCTGAGGCCGCCGAGAAGCTTCAGCACCATCGGGAGTTGCGCGAGAAGCTGCAACGCGCAGCCCACGACAGAGGCCCAGGCGGTGATCACCGCCAAGGAATTTTGCGAGCGTCCCTTGCCGAAAGCGAGCATGCCAGCGATCATCGCGATATTCCAAAAGACGGGAGCAGTGTAAGAAATAAAGAATTTGCGGTGGCTGTTGAGGATTCCGAGACACCAGGCGGAGCCGACAAGGAGTCCTGCGCCGGGGAAGAGGATACGGACGAGGAAAACGGTGAGTTCGCGCTTTTCACCGTGGAAGCCGGGAGCAATAGCATCAATCAACCAGGGAGCTGTCAGAACGCCAAGGAGAACCAGAACGGAGGTACTCAGAGAAAGCAGCGCGGCTACGGCCCCGGCGGTCTTGCGGGCTTCCTCCTCATCGCCGCGAGCGAGGAGATGCGAATAGACCGGGATGAATGAGGCCGAAAGGACACCTTCTCCAAATAGGTTCTGCAGGAAATTGGGGATGCGCAGCGCGGCATTGAAGACGTCGGCAGCATCGGAATTGCCAAAATAGTGGGCAAAGACGCGAGTGCGAATCAGGCCGGCGACGCGGCTGAGAAAGATGCCCGCAGCTACAAGAAACGCGAAGCGCCTGGAACTGGCGGGCATGGAATTGGCGGCGGTGGGAACGGTCACAAGAATGTCCAGACAGGTCTCGCTGAGCTTGCTCGTATGCGGAACCCCTGTCCCTCGAAGATACCGCAGCAATGGGGCAAGGCAGGGTGCGAATTCAAAGGATGTGCTGAGAGATTACTTGGAGCGGAGAAAAGCGGCTATTTCTTGCCGATGACTTTGTCGCGTTTGAGCTGTTTGACAAGAGTATTGGCGTAATCCTTGCCGAGCTTTTCGAAATCCTTGGAGTAGATGGTGTCAGTTTCGCCGCTCCAGACAAGTTTTTCGTCTTTAACGTTGTAGAAATTAACTTCGACGCGCACGATGATGTTTTCCTGAGAGGTCCAACTGGTGGCATAGAACTGGCCATAGGCCATGTTCCAGTAGGGATAGAAAGAGTAATAACCCGGTGGCGGGACCCAGATGCCACTGGTGACAACTTCTTGGGTTTCCTTCCGGACGGCTTTGGGGCGTACGACAATGACGCCGTCGAGAACACTCTCTTTGATGCGCTGTTTAAGTTCCCCTTCCATCATTTCGTTCTTGGGCGGTAGAACCATATAGCTTTGGACGGCCTGGACGCCATTTTTCTCCAGAAGCCTTTTCGTTTCGTCCTCAAAGCTCTGCCGGACCAGATAATTGTCCATGATGCTGGCGACCATGACTTTGTGGAATTTAGGCATAGGGACGCCAGTGAGCACCCAGCGATGAACGAGATTGGTGTCTGCGAACATAGGCAGAACGGCGAGTGTGAGGATGGCGAGAAGCAAGCCGAGACGTGTGCGCAAAAGAACTCCGTGAGCGAAGAGGATGGGGAACTTTTGGGTATGGTAGCACGCTTCTCGACACACGGACGGAGAGACGCGGGGTTCGGCTTAAGTCTCACGGACAAACTGAGTTGGCCTACTCGACGATGATGCGGTCGGCCCACTCCACGAGGCTTACAAAAGTTGCGGGATTTCCAAACTTCGCGCCCCAATTGCTGAGGTCGCTTTCCGTGACGCCACGCGCCCGGCTGCAGGCCCCTCAAGCAAAGATGGGAATGTGTTTCGCAGCGAGTTTCTCAAGAGTCTCGACAAGTGGGGGCCATCCGACGGGAAGCACGGCCGCTGCAGTAGCCTTGCGCATCAAATAGTTGGCATCCGCGAGAAGAAAAATCTGGACTTCATGACCTGCGTCACTGAGCGCAAGTCCATGGGAAAAGGGAAACGAGGCGCGCGTCGGGTCGTCGGTGCCCCACGCGCTTTTCATCATAATTTTTAGAGACTTTTTCGGCTCTTCGGCTTTTACACCCATGGATAGAAACGGGAGTCCCAGCAATTGCGCGAGAAATTGGCGTCTGGCCAAGGTTGTCCTCCGTTCGATGGCGTTCCAGGGCAGAAAATCGGCGGTAAGTTACTCCGGGATCTCCAGGACGTCAACACCAAAATTGAAGACTGGCTTGGAGACGAAGAGGGGCTCAGAACAGGCGGGGCTGGCGCTTGGGGAGTTGGCGGCCGAAGTATTCGTAGGCGCGGGCCGTGGCAACGCGGCCGCGGGGCGTGCGGTCGAGCATGCCGATTTGCATGAGATACGGCTCGTACATTTCCTCGATGGCGTCTTCTTCTTCGCTGAGGGCGGCGGCGAGGGTGCCGAGGCCTACGGGTCCGCCGGCGTATTTATCGAGAAGGGCGATCATGAGGTTCCGATCCACTTCGTCGAGGCCGTGTTCATCAACGCCCAACATGCGGAGAGACTCCTGGGCGACCTCACGGGTGATAAGGCCCTGTGCGCGGACTTCGGCGAAGTCGCGGGTGCGGCGAAGCAGACGGTTGGCGATGCGCGGTGTGCCGCGGCAGCGGCGGGCGATTTCTTCAGCGCCCGCTTCTTCCATACGAATGTTCAGGATTTTGGCGGAGCGGTGGAGGATGATCAGCAGATCCTGCGGCTCATAGAAATCGAGGCGATGGACAATGCCGAAGCGCGAACGTAGTGGCGCGGTGATGAGGCCGGCGCGCGTGGTGGCTCCAACCAGAGTGAATTGATTGAGGTGAAAAGGATGGATGCGGGCGCCAGGTCCCTGGCCGATGACCAGATCCACGCGAAAATCTTCCATGGCGGGATAGAGGACCTCTTCGACGGCGGCCTGCAGGCGGTGAATTTCGTCGAGGAAGAAAACTTCTTTTTTTTCGAGCGAAGTGAGGATGGCGGTAAGGTCGCCTTTGCGATCCAGGAGCGGGCCGGCACTGGTTTTGATGGGGACCTCGAGTTCGTTCGCGATGATCTGCGCGAGGGTGGTTTTGCCGAGGCCCGGCGGGCCATAGAGCAAGACGTGGTCAAGTGCTTCGCCACGAGAGCGGGCGGCCTGGATGGCGATGGCGATGTTTTCTTTGACCCGCTTCTGGCCGATATATTCACCGAGAGTTTTGGGGCGGACGCTGGCGTCGAGGCGGGCGTCGTCGTCCCAGGCGGTACCTGAAACGAGACGTTCGGGATGGGCGGGGGCTTTCTTGGCGTTGAAATTAGTCATGAATGGAGAAGGATAACAGCAAAAGGCGAACAGCGAACAAGAAGCAAGAAAGAAGAGATCTCGCACCAGCGTTCTGCCGAGTGACAGTAGAGTTCTTCTATCGGATATCCGATCTCATCCTCCTGCGGCGCGTGGCGCACTGAGCGCCGTCAGAGATACGCGAAGGAGTTTTTCGAAGTTGGAGGTGCCGGCTTCGCGTTTGGCGGCGGCGAGGGCCGAGTCGGCTGTGCGCTCGTCGTAGCCGAGGTTGAGCAGGGCGGATTTGACGTCGGCTTCGACGCCGGCGGGAGAGGAAGGCGCGGGCTTTTCGGTTTCGACGGCGACGGAATCGAGTTTGTCCTTAAGTTCGAGGACCATGCGCTCGGCGGTTTTGCGGCCAACGCCGGGAATCTTGGTGAGGCGGACAAGATCGCCGGAGCGAATGGCCGGGATGAGTTCCTCGACGTTCATGCCAGAAAGAATTTTGAGGGCCAATGAGGGGCCGACGCCGGAGGCGCCGAGAAGCAGCTCGAAAAGATGTTTTTCGCGCGACGAGAGAAAACCATAGAGGGCGAGAGCATCTTCGCGGACGTGGGTGTGGATGAGGAGAGTGACTTCGGCGTGGAGATCGCCGAGAGCGGCGAAGGTGGATAGTGGAACGGCGACGAGATAGCCGACGCCGCCGACGTCGAGGATTACCTGGTTGGGGCGTTTGTCGAGGAGCCTGCCGCGCAAGAGTCCAATCATCGTTGGCAAGTATTGCCGGGGGAGCGAGGAAGTGTCAACGCGAGAAAAGAGGCGGCGAAGCGCCAAGGTTTTGCGGCAAGAGGGAAAGGCGGTGAACTGACTGTCAGTTGAGATCCTTCGGCCCGCAGAAAACGCGGGCCTAAGGATGACGCGCTCCAAAAGCAGGCCGACTACTTGGCGTGGCGTGGCGTGACTTTGTTGAGCAGATGGATGAGCGACAGGCCGGCGGCGGGGATTTTGACCTTGCCGCCTTGCACGATTTCTCTGGCGGAGAGTTCTTTGCCGTAAACCGTCTTGTTGGCGCCGTCATCGGAACGCATGGTGGAGCCTTCGAGAGAGACACCGGCGAAGACACCGCGCGCGCGGGAATAGGAGAGGATTTCCGCCTTCATGACCACGTCGGTTTCGGCGGATGCGGTGCGGCCGACAGGTCCGGCGGCGGCGGAAGCGTCGGCGCCAAGTTTTACCTTGCTGGAAAGGACGGAGTTAGCGCCGGAATCGTTCATGATAAGGAGCACGAAGTCCGTGGCTTCGCCGCCGATCTGAAAGCCGAAGCTGCCGCCTTCGAGGGCGAACATGGCGGGAGCGCTCCACGGACCGCTGTGGCTTGCGCCGGTTCGGCAAGTGATCACGCCACGCCCGTAGCTGCCGCCGACGATAAAGGCGGCCTTGAGGACCGAGGGATAAACGATGACGCATTCGGATTTGTCGAGCAGGTCTTTCGGAATGCCCTTGTCGGGGGTGTTCAAAATTTCCTTTAACACCGTGTAAGAATTTTTCATGCGATCGTCTTCCTTGGTCTGTGCGAAAGCAGAGGCGGCGGAGAAGCAGAGCAGAACAAGCAGTATGCGGATTTTCATTCTTTCATCCTTTGTTCGAAGATTGTCAGCTAGGCGCTTTGGTTATCGGGAAATGCCGAATTCCGATGGGCCCTTGCGGGTGGACAAGAGGCGGCGGATCCCATCGAGCACGGCTAGAGGATATAGCCGGGGAGCACGGAGTGACAACTGTTAGTTTTGCCATGGAGCGCAGATCGGGTCAGATCGCGGATTTGGAATACGGAAGGGACTGAAGAAAAGAGGCCACTGCGGGATGGTTGCGCTGGGTGGCCAAGGCGATGGCGGATTTGCTGTCGTGGGTGACGGCGTTTGGGTCTGCGCCATGAGCGAGGAGAAGCTTTATGATTTCGAGATGGCCGTTGGCGGAGGCCGTGAGGAGGGGCGAATAGCCCGCCGCGTAGCGATAGTTGGGATTGGCACTGTGTTGCAGCAGCCATTCGACGATTGCAACGTGGCCGCTGGCGACAGCGCCGGTGAGGGCTGTGTAGCCTGAACCGTTGGTGGAGATTGCGTTGATGTCCGCGCCGCGCGAGGCGAGGAATTGGACAACCGGAAGATGGCCGAAGGCGGCGGCGAGGGCGACTACTGGAAAGCCGTCAGGTGAGAGTGAATTAGCGTTTGCCGCGGGATTGGCGAGGAGTTGCTGCAAGCGGGAAAGATCGCCGACGGCAGCGGCATCGTGGAGTTGCAGGACGGCGCCGCTAGCGAGAAGCGCATGGCGGACTTCGCGGCGGCCCGTGTAGACGGAGAAAAGGACGGCCGAGACGCCGGAAGAATTGGTAGCGGAGGCGAGGGAGGGATCGGCGTTGAGTTGGGAATGGACGGCGGGGAGATCGCCGGCGCGGATGGATTCGAAGAAGGAGATGATGTCGACCATAGATCGATATGAAGTCGGGCTCGCTTTGTCTCTCCGCGAGACGGATAACAGGGGAAAAGGATACTACGAGAAAAGAGGGGGGCGACGAAGAAGAGAAGATCCGCGCGCTAAGAGGGGTAGAGCGCGTCACCAAAACGGCCGACCTCGGCCCATCGCTCCGCTCAGGATAAAAAGGCGGGCCCTACGCCTGCTCGTGATTACCAGGTGCTAGGGGGCGGCGGATCTTTGTGGGGGCTGATAGTGGCCTGGGACAGCCCGGAGGGAGATGGCAATGCGGTTCCAGGCGTTGATGGTGGAGATGGCGTAGACGAGATCGATGATTTCTTTTTCGGAGAAGTATTTCTGGAGTTCGGAGAATGTCTCATCAGGCGCGTGCGTGGAGGAGATAAGCGTAACAGCTTCGGTCCAGGCGAGGGCGGTGCGTTCGCGATCGGTGTAATAGGGAGATTCGCGCCAGGCATCGAGGCCGTAGAGACGCTGCTCAGTTTCGCCGCCAGCGCGGGCGTCTTTCCAGTGCATGTCAATGCAGAAGGCGCAGCCGTTGATTTGCGAGGCGCGAAGTTTGAGCAGGTGCATGAGATTGTGGTCGAGGCTACACTGGGCGAGGTATGACTCCAGGGCCAGCATAGCTTTGAGGGCTTCGGGGGCGTATTTGCGGTAATCCAGACGTGGCTGCATCGGGCGTCTCCTTGCGGATTTGGATGCAGAAGGACCGAGAGTTGATGCACAAGAGAAGGAAGGAGCCGGGCGACTCGAAAAGCGCGACCTATGCTTGCCTGCTAGAAGCAGGCGCTACCGAGTGGAAGATTACCGACGGGCGCGGTCTTTGCGGACGGCTTCGTCGACCAATGCATCGAGTTCGGAGCGGGTGAGGGTGACTTCGGTGGTTTCGTTTTCACCGCCATCGCAGGTCTCCGGAAGCTCGGCGCCGCCGCCAGGGGGCGGGCTCACATGATAGCGAGCGCGAGCGGCCATGAGCTTGGCGACCTCGCGAGTGGAGAGAAGCTGCGGCTCGCCGGCAAGCTTTGCGGTGAGGGCGATTTTCGCAAAGTGCTCGAGCGTTTCCATGCGGAAGAAAGCGGTGCGGATGTCCGGGCCGCATGTGACTGCGCCATGATTGGCGAGGAGGAGCGCGTCGTAGTGCGGCGCGAAGGGTTCAAGGACGGCGCCAAGATCCGGCGTTCCAGGCGTAGCGTAACGCACAAGAGGAATTGTTCCGAGCGAGACGACGACTTCCGGCAGCAGCGCCTGATCGAGTCCCAACCCGGCGGCGGCGAAGCCTGTGGCCGTGGGCGGGTGGCCGTGGCATACGGCCTGAACATCGGGGCGCATGCGGTAAAAGAGCAGGTGCATGCCGGCTTCGGAGGAGATTTTTCGGTCGCCCTGGAGATGGCGGCCGTCCATGTCCATGATCACAAGATCTTCGGGCGACATCATGCCCTTGTTCATGCAAGTGGGAGTGGTGAGGATGCGATTGGCGTCGAGGCGGATGGACAGATTTCCTTCGCAGGCGACGATCTGGCCGCGCTCGTACATCCACCGCCCAACGAGACAAATCTCGCGGCGATAGTGCTCTTCAGGTTTTGCAATAATTTCGGGCGACGAGTCCATGTACACGGATCGGACCCCTTCCTCGGCTGAATGAGCAGTTCGAACCGAAAATAAATAATGAAAATGCCGAAAGTTCTGGCAGAGAGAGTACGCCGCCTCGTTCAGAAAGCCAAGGGCAAATTACGCATAAATGCCACGTAATTTGAGAGCGGTGGCAACGCGGTCGATGGCCAGCATATAGGCCGCGATGCGGTTGTTAACCTTGTGAGTTTCGGCGTAGCGTACGACTTCATCGAAGGAGCGTTCCATGACGTCTAGTAGTCGTTCGTTGACTTCGCTTTCACGCCAGAAGAATCCCTGGCGATCCTGAACCCATTCGAAGTAACTAACGGTAACGCCGCCGGCGTTGCCGAGGATATCCGGCACGGTGAAAACGCCCTTGGCGTCAATGATGGCATCGGCCTGCCAGGTGGTGGGGCCATTGGCACCCTCGCAAAGGATCTTGCATTGCACCTGGTGGGCGTTCTGCTCGGTGATCTGGTTTTCGATGGCCGCGGGGATGAGGACATCGCAGGGCTGGAAAAGGACTTCGCGGGAACTCATCTTGGTGCCGCCGCCGGGAAATTCCTGCAAGGGTTTCTTGTTAGTGTAGACCCACTGAATGACTTTGGGAACGTCGAACCCGTTTTCGTTGTAGAGCCCGCCGCCGATGTCAGCGAGGCCCACGATTTTGTAGCCGGCTTTCTGCATCAGTTCGGCTGCGAGGGAGCCGACGTTGCCGAAACCTTGAATGATGACGCGGGTGGTTTCTCTTTTCATGCCGAGCTTGACCAAGGCCTTGTCCACACAAATCATCACGCCGCGGCCGGTCGCTTCGCGGCGTCCACGGGAGCCGCCCAGCTCGATGGGCTTGCCGGTGACGACGGCAGTGGTGGCCTGGCGGGCGTGCATGGAGTAAGTGTCCATCACCCACGCCATAGTCTGTTCATTGGTGCCGACGTCCGGCGCCGGAACGTCGCGCTCGGGGCCAAGCCAGTCGGAAAGTTCGGCGGTGTAACGGCGCGTGAGGCGTTCCAGTTCGCCGCGAGACATTTTGCGCGGATCGCAGATAATGCCGCCTTTGGCGCCGCCGAAGGGAATGTCCACCACGGCGCATTTCCAAGTCATCCAGGCGGAGAGAGCGCGTACTTCGTCGATGCTGACGTCAGGGGCGAAACGAATGCCGCCCTTTCCGGGGCCGCGGACCGTGGAGTGGAGGACGCGGTAGCCAGTAAAGACTTCTAGTTGCCCGTTGTCCATGCCGACAGGAATATAGAGCGTGATTTCCTTGTCGGGATATTTCAGGTAGCGATAAACGCCCTGCTCGAGACCAAGTTTATTGGCGGCGACTTCAAAACGCGCTTCGGCGTTCTGGTAGACATTCATTTCTTCCGGTGCAGGCGTGTGCGGCATGCAAAATTCTCCTTTGCCAAGACAGCTCTGGGAGCGGCCGGCTGTGCAGCGTCAATCGCCTGGTTGAGACGCGCAGGCGTGAACAGTGAGGCCAAAAACAATGTCGTGAGCGGGCTACCCACCCGCCGGACCCGCATTTGGCCGGGTTTGCAGTATACGAAGAGGCCAGCCGGTAGGCAAGGTTGCGGCGCACAGGAAGGGTGACTGGAAGTGGCGTAAGAACAAACGTGGCGTTGACGGCGGGGGCGGCGGCACCTACGATTTGCAGGTGAAGATGAAACGCTATTTCTGGATTCGAGCAAGACTGTTTTTCCGGCAGGCGCGCTGGGGATTTGCCGTCATTGGGGCGTGGTTTCTGCTGGGGGCGCTGATTTTCCGGTACGTTGGCGGCTTGGGTTTCCGGGACGCGATTTTGAACGCGGTTTATCTGAAGAAAAGCGACGGCGCGCTTTGGGAACTGTACTCGTTCTGGGGACAGTGCGTGTTGTTCGGGATTGTGATTTCGATTTTCTTTTTGCAGGCGTTGCAGCGTTACAACCCGCAGGAGGGGTGCCGCATGCTGGCTGGTGAGATCAGGAACCACGTGATTGTGGTGGGGTATACGCACCTGGGCGCGCGCATTGTGCAGCACTTGCGCGATGCGCATTTGCCCTATGTGCTGGTGGACCGGGATCCGGCCGTGGTGGACGACCTGGTGCGCATCGGCGAGCCCGTGGTGGTGGACAACGCGAAGCAGGATTCAACGCTTGCGGATGCGGGAATTATGCATGCGAGGACGGTGGTGGTGGCTACGAACAACGTGGAAACCGCGCTGCTGGTGACGAAGAAGGCGCGGGAGAAAAACGCCAATGCGCACATTATTGTGCGGTGCTACGTGGATGACTTCGCGGAGATTCTGGAGACGCTCGGAGCAAATGAAGTGATCTCAAGTTCGAAGAGCGCGTTCGAAGGAATCGCGCCGCGGCTGTTGGCAAAGTAACGCATCGGACTCTCACCACTACAAAAAATAAAACTACTGGGTGCGGAACTGGAGCGTCACCGTCAGGTGCATGGAGGTGGGCTTGCCGTCGAGTTGGGCGGGCTGATACTTCCATTGCTTGAGGGCATTGAGCGCGGCCTGGTGCAGGAGCGGGGGACCAGAGAGGACTTTCATGGAGCTGACGTTGCCTTCGGCATCAATCAAGGCGTCAATTTGCACGTTGCCGGAAATGCGCTGGTTGCGGGCGAGTTGCGGATACTCCGGGGGCACGGATTTCAGCAGCTTGGCCGGAGTCACATCACCACCGATTGGGGCTGGTGCAACAGGCTCCGCGCGATGAGAAGCGCCGAGCGCAGAATCGGGAGCCGCGGTATTACTGGCGGCATTGATATCGAGAGCCGGAGCGAAGGCGGACGAAGAAGAGGTGGCGTCGCGGCTGATTACTGGGGTGGCCAAGTGAACGTCGCCGAGGGATGGTTTCTTGGGTTCTTCGACGACGGGCTGCGCGGTGCGCTGGACCGGAGCCGCGACGGGATTCGTGTTACGAGTAGCACGCTCGACGGGCGCGTTCGGTGTAGGAGTGGATTCTACCGGGGAATTCGCGTGAGCCGGTGCGGGAGCGGGCGTGGAGGCAGAGGCTACAGGGGAGCCGACCGGGTCCGCCGAAGTGTTTGTACTCACAGGCGCAGACGCGGCGTGCTGCGAGTTCGAAGAACTGCCCGAGAGTAGGACGGAAAGAGCGTTGCCTGGCTGACGCGAATACCAGACGCCGCCCGCGACAAGAAGAAGAGATGCCGCGATGCCGATGAAGAGACCGGTTTTCGATTTCGAGCCTGAAGCATCGGACGGCTGAGAAGACTCGCCGAGCAATTGACCGCCGAAGACGGCCGTTTCCGGGCGGCGCGAAGATTCCTGGACCTCGGAGAGAACTTCATCGGCAGGGACCGGCGGAATAATGGATTCCACATCGGAGTTTGTGCCTTCCGTATGGAACGAACTGGCCGGGGTGGGCGACGTCTCTGTTTCACGGGCGAGTGGAGCAAGCCAGGACGGAATTTTAATCTCCTCCACTTCAAGGGAAGAGGCAGCAGGTTTCAGCGCTGATGGAGGCGCGAGTTTGACCAGCTTTTCGGGCGCGGCGTCTGGGGCAAGGTTGGCAATTTCCAAGACTTTATTGGCAACTTCCGGCGGGGCGACGTTTTCGTTTGTGGGCGCCGGAGGCGCGGAAACGGGCGCGGCCGACTTGGGCGCTTCGGTAAAGAGAAGAGAGCTGAGCTGCTCCTGAAGACGCGCGGCCTGCTGCTTGAGTTCTTCCGTGGAAGAACCCGCAGAAGAGGAAAGCGGGGCGGAGGTAACCGCGGCAACGGGTTTTGAATCAACGACCGGAGGCGCAGGAGCGGAAGCAACAGGCGCGGGAGGCGCTTGCGCAATGGCCGGAGGCACAATGGGTGGCGGAGGCACCGGAGAGGGAAACGAAATTTTGGGCTCGGACACGGGAGGAGAGATGAGAACAACAGGAGAGGGAATACTGGAAACTTCCGGTGAAGATGCGACTGAAGAAACGGGAGTGACATGCGCCGGCGGCGCTGGAATGACGGGCTTCTCAACGCCTTGAGGCGCAGAAACAACCGGGTGGGCGGCGAGTGGAGCGGCAGGCGGCACGGGCTTTGGTGCTGCCGGAACGGGAGCAGGCGCGACGGGGCGCGATGCGGCTTGCGGTAGCACGGTGTCCGAAGGAAAACGCATGCCCCAGAAGCCGGGGGCGGGTTCGGTGAAACGAAGTTCGACGTAACCGACCGCGTTGCCGTCGGTTTTGGATTTCACGACCTGGCAGACGACTTCCTTGCGGGTTTCTTCGTTGGTGAGGAAAATCAGCTGGCCCGGAGCAAGCACTGCGGAGATGCGGATGACGGCGCCGTGTCCGAAGACGAGGACGGTGGCGGATTTTTCGGAGAAAGGTTCGCGTTTGTCGGAGCCCTCGACGGTGCGAGCGCCATTGACGGTGACGGGGACTTCGAGCGCGACAGGTTGCGGACGAGCGGGCGCTTCGGCGGGGGATTTCGTCGATGGAGCTCCCGGCGAGGCGGGAGCAGCGGCGTTTTCCGAGTCTTTTACATTCAGTGTCATAGCCCACTCACTCAAGCTGGATTGGGGCGCACGGGCCCGAAGGACAGGTTGCCCTGTTGTACCTCTATATGTTCGGGGTGCCGGAACAGGGGCCATATAGTACGCAAGTACCACCGTGGGAAGGGTGTGCGCGAAGAGTGAAGGTGAAGAGTAGGACAAAAATACTGATAGGCGGGGGTTTGCAGGCAGAGTGGTATAGAGGGCGGCGGGTGTGGCGCGGCCCTCTGACAAAGGGCAAAGTAAGAAGGATGTCCTGAGACCGGGCACGGGAGTGCCTGTGCAGCAGGAATCGCTACGGACAGGTGGCTACTTTTTGTTGATGTCGAGCGGTGGCTGGAACCGGGCGTCCAAAGCGACCTGGTAGCCGGTGACCAGCTTATTGGTTTCGTTGGCCATGCCGATGATGGCCTGGAGCTCCTTGAACATTTCGGTGGTCATGCCTTTGGCGAAGGCCGACGCGGTGTGAGAAGCGATGCAGTAGTGGCAATTGTTGGTGACGCTGACGGCGACGTAGAGGAGTTCCTTGGTGAGTGGGTCGAGGGCGCCGGGAGCCATGATGGATTTCAGATTTTCCCAAGTGCGCTTGAGCAGAGCGGGATCGTGGGCGATGGCCTTCCAGAAATTGTTAATGTAGTCAGTCTTACGTGTGGCCATGATGTCGTCGTAGACGGCTTTGACGGCAGGATTGGCGTCTTTGTATTCGATGAGGCCGAAGGTGGACATGAAGGTTCTCCGTGGGAGGCAATGAATGCACAAAGAATGTTAGCTGGAATTTTGCGAGGGCGGTAGGGAGTCGGGGTGGGCGGAAGGCGAGGGAGAATGTTTGGACAGGAAATCCAAGCAACTGAGTGCCTGGAAAAGGCGCGAGGATGTTGTGGCTTACGTTTATTAAACCGTTATAATAG
>Ga0075030_100004270_pt1 | contig 12918 bp, 8 predicted proteins | sample LitLauG_LLR_2012_FD_71393 | JGI IMG/M metagenome (GOLD analysis project Ga0075030, IMG submission 71393) | Freshwater sediment microbial communities from Pennsylvania, USA - Little Laurel Run_MetaG_LLR_2012 | ecosystem: Environmental > Aquatic > Freshwater > Creek > Sediment | place: USA... | reverse complement strand
CCCATACCTCCCTGGCCCAGCTTTTCCAGAATCCGGAAGTGGGAGATCACCGTGCCGGGTGCAAAATCAGCCAAGGGAGGTACAGACTTGTCGCGAGCCATCAGACGTGACGCCACGTCGAACGCCGGGGTCTCAATGAAATGCTCGGACGACTCTTCATGCGCCAGCAGGGATTCCACTTCGCCCCGCAGTTCTTCGTCTCCTGCGCAGGCATTTCGAACAAACGCAGACCGCTGGTCAACCTCGACCCGGAGCGAGGCGTGATACAGGTCCTCAATTCGACGCCAGCGCTCAGGATCCATGCTTTTTGGCTCCGGTGAGATCACGCAACAGCCACACTTTGGCCAGTTTCCAATCGCGCATCACGGTCTCGCTGGAAACCTTCAGCACTTCTGCCGTGTCCTTGACGTCGAGGCCGCCAAAGAAGCGCAACTCGACCACGCGGCCCTTTCTCTCGTCAATGGAAGCGAGACGCTTGAGCGCATCATCGAGGGCGACAAGATCATCGTCTGCCTGGGCGCCAACGACGAGTGCCTCATCCAAGGGCAAGTGAGGGGCGGCTCCGCCTCGTTTCTGATAGCCGCGAGAGCGGGCAAAGTCTGTGAGGATCCGTCGCATCAACTGCGCACACACGCCAAAGAATTGCGCGCGGTTTTGCCACTCCATTTTCCGAGCATCAACCAGTCGCAGATAGACTTCATTGATGAGCGCGGTTGCCTGCAGGGTGTGGCTGGCTCGCTCCCCTGCCATATAGTACCGGGCGGCGCGATGCAATTCCCGGTACACCATCGGAGTCAGTTTCTCCAACGCCTCTTCGTCTCCCGCGCTCCACGCCCGGAGCAGGGCGGTCACTTCGTGGGATGGAGGCGATTCCATATAAAGCCCTTAGATTCCTTAGTTTAGCCCAGCCGTCGGAGCGTATCACAGGCGGATATGCATTTGCCACATTCCGAATTATTGCCGATCAAGAATTTTTTTTGCAGTTTTTTTCGCGAATTCCCGCTTTATAGAGCGCAAGACGATCTGATCTTGCAAAACACGCGACCGGCCCACTGCCGATCGTCCCAAGGAGGATGTATGAAAACACAAGGACACACTCTCAGCAAGATGATCGCGGGCACTTTGGTCGCGCTGATGGTAAGCGTCGCGCATGCTCAGATTGGCGGCGATGTTATCAACGCTAAGGTCCCGTTCGACTTCGTGGTGGGGACTCGGACGTTTGCGGCCGGCGAATACAGTGTCGACTCCCGGCTTCCAGGAACGATGTTGATGCGGAACCAGGAAGGCCAGGCCGTAGCTGCCATCGTCACCTATTCCGTCCAGTCAAGCGAGTTCCAGAAATCGACGAAGTTGGTCTTCAACGCCTACAACGGCCATTACTTCCTGTCCCAGATCTGGATCGAGGGAAGAAACATGGGGCGGGAACTCCCCAAGTCTCCGGTCGAGACGGAAGTGGCAACCAAACATGCACCCGGAGCACAGGTCGCGCTGCTGGTCGCTGATCGCCGGTGAGTCGGAAGCGGGCCATAAGTCAGGCCCGCCGCATTCGTGAGACTGTCCGCCCCCAAGCGGGCGGATTCGACGGGACCCGAAGGGCGAGGGGTCATTCGGGTCCCGGTCCAAATATTCCCCGAACTGCACCCGGCAAAACGGGAATTCAACTCTAAGGAGGCAACAAAAATGAATATCGTAGCGAAAGTTGGTGTACTCGTCGGTTTTTCGATGCTCACTCTTGCGCCGCTCGCGCTCGCGCAAGCCGCGCCACCGCAAGGTGTTTCACCAAATGTTGCACAAGTTGTTGCCTTGGACGAATGCGATCCGGTCACTTTCAACCAGGCGCTCGGTCCGGATTTCTGTAAAAACATCGCCCTCGGATATATCACAACGCTGTCCAACCTATTAGCCGAGGCACAGGCTGGAACTCCGGACCCTAATTGGGATTTCGAACCCGACACAGTTCACATCAAGCAAGGAACGACTCTGAGCGTAGTCGACCAGGGAGGTGAGCCGCACACTTTCACCGAGGTGGATCAGTTCGGCGGCGGCTTCATACCGGCGCTGAATGGACCTGGCGAGACGACCGTCCCGGAGTGTTCCGGCGGATTCGGAACAGTGAAGGTAGCTAGAACCCGAATCCTTCAGGGGAGCACGTTCCAGGTACCGAACCTGTCCAAGGGAGAACACCGATTTCAATGCTGCATTCACCCCTGGATGCGTATGAAGGTCGAAGTGAAATAGCTGCCCGGAGCAGTCCTGGCAAAAACCGAGCGAGCCCGCTCAAGCTTCGCCTGGGTGGGCTCGGTCTCAAATTCCGGTTGGGAATCAAGGGCAAACCGGAGGCTAGAGTCAGCTCACGTTACCAGGCGACTTCACTCATTGACTACACTTTGGCCTGCGCCGCGCGTTTTTGCAAAGTAGCCCCGATTTCAGCCCCGATTTCGGGTTTGCGCCCGCCGCGCGCTCAAGGCAGTGAGCCCCACCCCCGACTGAACCCTCATAAACATTGGTGTTTTGGTGCCCGGAGACGGAATCGAACCGTCACGTCCTGTTAAGGACCCGGGATTTTAAGTCCCGTGCGTCTGCCAGTTTCGCCATCCGGGCATGCTGATTACAAATTAAACTGCCGCATTACCGACACATTGCCGGCTCTCCTGCTGTAGGAACAACTGTGGGGAGCATTTTGCACCCACCGGGCCACCGGCATTGCATTCGTCTTCAGGATCGCATCCTCCACTGGGCCGGCCGTGAGGTGAACATACCACGGTGTATGCAGGCGATCTCTAAACCGAACAAATCTCTAGCGTAAAACGCTCACCTTTGTTGGCGTAGAGCCCGCGTCCTCAAATGAAAAGGCGATGGCGACATTGGGATACTCCTTTCCGCCAATCTCTACATACGGATAAACAAAATAATTCAGTGGGGGGCCGTCTTGCGCCGGCTTGAGTTCCAGATCGCGTCCTTGCGTAAACTGCAACCGATTTACGTCGTGCGCGCCGAAAAAATAGTCGTGCTTCTCCGGATGCTTCCATGCCTCCGAAATATCGACGGGCACCCAACCGATGGAATCCAGATGGAACTCGGCCCAGCAGTGATAGCCGGGAATCTCGGCCGAGTGCTGGTCCGCCGGCAGGGGAAAACCGATCTGAAAGCGGGCAGGAATTTTCTCCGCTCGCGCCATCGAGATGAATACGGAGTGGAAATCGGTACAGTTACCATGTTTCGCGTCGCACGCCCAGAGCGTGTCGCCATGTCCCCAGCCAGTGCCGCTCTTGTCGTACCTCATGGTGCGGAAGACGTAATCGTAAATATCTTTGGCCTTTTCGAGCGGAGTAGTCGCGCCTTTCGTTTCCTGATCGGCCAACTGCGCAGGAACTCCCGTCACGGGTACCAGTCGATCGGGCTCGAGGAAGCGGGCGAGTTCGGCGCGTGGAGCTTTTGCCCGATGCGTATCGGTGGCCAGCTTTCCGTTGACGAGCACAACGTGTTCTCTACGGACGACGTCGTAGTCGACAGAAAACTTGTACTCGCTTTTGTCAGCCTTCGCCGCTTCGGCGTACAACACTTCGTTGCCGTATTCCCGTTGCCGCACCTGCTTCAGTTCCAGGTCGCCCGTCTTGCCTGTGACCTTCACATCTTGAAAGGCGTCGGAGTGGGCCAGTGGAATCCAGACCCGCATGCGCTCGCCGGGGCTGACGTTCTTCACCGTGAATGCGTAGTGAAAAATGAAATGACGCTCGCTCTGGGCGAGAGCCGGCAAAGAAGAGAATACGAGGAGCAGCAGCGCGAGCAGTGATCGACGCAGCATGACGCATCCTTTCGGGGAGGGCCCGCTTTTGCCATGGCTAGATGACACAGAGCGGCCGGTGCGCGTTCTGACCAGGACAATCCGCCATGTGAAACCGCGGCCAGAAAATCGGAGCGGGCACCGCATAATTCGAAATATATTTTCGGAGTCTGCCTGTTGCGGCTCGGTCGTGTCAAATCCTCCGCCCGGTTGTGAGCCAGGCGCCAAGATCCACGAGCAGGAACAGACGGCACCATCGGAAGATTCTGCTGCCTTTCGCGACGCAATGCTTGTATTACAATTGCAGGCATATCGAAGCATTACGAAATATTCCGAAATCCGGTACGCAACGAAACGAAAGAGGCAAACAGCCTGCTTTTTGAGTGGCTCAATGCTCGCGGTCGGTGTGATTCGCGAATTGAACGCTGACCTTCTCTGAGTGTCTGTCCACAAGAAGGCAGGAGTTTTGCCTATAAGTGGAACCTGTTCCTCGGCTGCACTGCATTCAGCCCGGCCACATCGTGGCCCGTAACGAGAAAGTTGGATCTCGCATGTATCGGCACACCATGACGGCGGTTTTCATCTTTTTTCTTGTCGCGGCCGGATGGGCTGCTCCCCAGGCAACCGAGCAAGACTGGACCCGCTATGCCCGGATCGGCGCCTACGGGCTCGCCGCCGACAATTCCGGAAAAATCGTAGCCGACGCCAGAGAATCGAGTGTCTTCGGGATCGAGGTCGACAACGACATACCCGGCCGCTACGAAAGTTTTGTCGATCCAAAAGCCAAGCTGGGAGCGATTCGCGCCGTTGCTGAGAAAGCCCATGCCGCCGGGAACCATGCCGTCGTCTACATCGCAGGCACGGAGTGCATCACGGCGAATGCCGACAAGACTGGCCACACGCTGGCGAAGGAGCATCCGGACTGGTTGCAGCGCAAGATAAACGGCGATCCGGCAATCTTTGGCGGTGGCTCCGCGTTTTGGATTGCCAAGGGCGATGAGGACGTGTGGGTCACTCCCTACGCGCTCGAATGGCGAAAGATCTATATGGAGCGAGTCCGGCAGATCGCCGCGACGGGTATTGATGGCATCTACATCGACATTCCGTACTGGATGACGCATTTCGATGGCTGGGAAGATACCTGGGCCAGCTTCGACGACTACACGGTGGCGGCATTCAAGAAGCAGACCGGGCTCGACGCCAAGAAAGATCTGAAGCTCGGCGATTTTTCCGATCCGAATTTCCGGAAGTGGATCGATTTTCGAATTCAGACCATTACGGATTTTGTGCAGGAGATTGGCAAGAACGCAAAGTCTGTTAATCCAAACATCAAGATCATTCCAGAAATCTATCCTGGGATTGAGTCGGAGTCGGTCCGCGTGGGAGCCGATGTTTACAGCCTGTATCCGGTGGTCGATGCGATCGCGCATGAGTACGAATTCGGGGGCGGCGATCACATGGCCTCGTCCCGCACGCCGCTGGATTGGTTTCGCTACCAAGTCGGCATGCATACCTTCCGCGCCTTCGCGCAAGGGAAAGGGACCTGGATCCTGAACTATTCATGGGATGGCGACAAGAACGTTGATCCCCGGCAAGCCATGATGAACCTGGCGATGTCGGAGGTCATGGCCGGAGCAAATTTCTGGGATGCACCTGGCCATTCCATGGCTGGATCGAACGATCTGGCGACGCGGAAGGCAATCTTCGCGTGGATCGCACAGCACGACAAAACTTTCTATCTGCCGCGAGCCCCGATCGATCCGGTCGGCGTCTATTTTTCTCCCGACACTCGCAACGTTCATGCCGACGATTTCATTCGTTCGTATACCGGAATTCTTATGCTGCTCATGCAGTCGCATCGCGAATTTCAGGTTGTCACTCCGCGGACGCTTGATGAATTTCGCGGTAAAACGCTGGTCTTGCCCGGAGTGCGTCAGATGAGTGAGCGCGAACAGCGCGCAGTTGAAGAATACTTAGAGCGCGGCAAACGCCTGGTCATCACGGGAGAGGGTGCGTTTCCGTTTGGCGACCAACCCAACGTTGTTCGATTTCCAAAGTGTCCGGGCAAAGCTTACAGCGCCGCGCTCGAGGCAAACTTCCAACAAACCAACCCGCAGGTGCAGCAGGCATTCCTCGACAGCCTGGCACCAAAGCAAGGTATTGAAGTGGTGGCGTCGCCGGCAGTTGCGACTTCCGTAGCGGAGGTAGACGGCGCCCCCCACGTTTTCCTGGCAAATTTCGCGGGACTGATCGGCGGTAAGAATCCGGTGCAGACTCCGCAGACAGACGTGAAGATCAGCCTGCCAGCCAAACTGGGCGGCTCCGGCTCCTTCCTGCCTTTTCTTGGTGACATTCAGAAGTTACGAGGCACCGAGGAAAATGGACGAATCACCTTCACTCTTCCGCCCATCTCGAAAGGCGGAGTCTTCTGGTACGGACATTGATCGACGGTTCGGCTGGCGCGGACTTGCGTCCGCGACGGCAATTTAGATCGGAGACTGCAAATGACTCTCAACTTTTGGGCGACGGCGGTCGCCATGGCCCTAATCCTTTCCCCCGGGTCGCGAGCGGGCGCAGCGGACTTATCCACTGACAAACCCCAGATCCAGGGGGAAAACCTCAGAATTGATTTCGACCACAACCTGCAGAGCCGCCTGATCGCCCGGTTCGAGAACAAAGAGATACCGATGGGGCCCTTCGCTGTAAGCGAGAGCGTCGCTACCGGGGACAAGGCATGGGCCGAATTCCCCTTGATAGATCAGAAACACGAGCGCGTTAACGACGCGTTCGGAGCCGGCGAACGCCTCACGGTGACCGGCAAATCGGGAACACTTACCAAGGCCGTGACCGTCACCATGTACGACGACTTCCCCACGATGGCGTTTTTCGATGTGCAGTACACCAACAGCGGCACGGACAAAATAAGCATCAAGAGGTGGACTAACAATGCCTACACGCTGAACGCCCAGAGTAGCCACGCCCAGCCCGCGGGCAGCGCACCGGCGTTCTGGTCTTATCAAAGCGGTTCTTACGAGAAACGTCCAAACTGGATCGTCCCGTTGCATGCCAACTTCAAGCAGGAGAATTATCTCGGCATGAATGCGAGCGATTACGGCGGCGGCACACCGGTCGTCGACGTGTGGCGGCGGGATGTGGGCGTCGCGGTGGGACACGTCGAGCCGCGGCCGAAACTCGTATCACTTCCGGTTTCCATGCCGGATTCGGCGCACGCTGAGATCGCGGTGACTTACCGCCATGACGCCTTGCTGGGGCCGGGAGAAAGCCTTCACACCTTTCGAACGTTCGTTGCGGTTCACCAGGGAGACTACTTCCGCACGTTAATCGACTACCGGCGTTTCATGATGAAGCAGGGCTTCCAGATGGCGGCGGCTCCGGACGACGCGTATGGCGCCATCTGGTGCGCGTGGGGCTATGGCCGGTCGGTTCAGCCAAAGCAGGTGTATGACACGTTGCCAACGGCGAAGCGATTGGGATTCAAGTGGGTCACGCTCGACGATGGATGGCAGAACAATGTCGGCGACTGGCAACTCGATCCCAAGAAGTTTCCGCACGGTGACGCCGACATGAAAGCTCTGGTCGACAAAATTCATCAGGAAGGTTTTCGCGCCCAGCTCTGGTGGTCGCCGTTGAGCGCGGTGTCCAAGTCGGAATTGCTGAAGGAACATCCCGATTATGCGCTAGAGAATCGCGACGGTTCCAGGCGGAAGGTTTCCTGGTGGAATTCTGATTACTTGTGCCCCGCAGATCAGCGTGTTGTGGACTATCACAAAGCTCTGGTGCGGAAGATTCTGGTCGATTGGGGATTTGATGGCCTGAAGCTCGATGGTCAGGACATGAATGCCGTTCCGGCCTGCTATAACCCTGCGCACCATCACCAGCGTCCGGAAGATTCGGTTGAAGCGCTGCCGGAGTTTTTCAGCGAAATCTACAAGACTGCGCAAGCCGTGAAGCCTGGCGCGCTGGTGGAGTTCTGCCCCTGCGGCACTGGCTACTCCTTCTTTACTATGCCCCACTTCAATATGTCGGTAGCGTCGGACCCCACAAGCTCCTTCCAGGTGCGTTCGAAAGGAAAAACGCTGAAGGCCCTGATAGGCGACACCGTCCCATACTTTGGCGATCATGTCGAACTCAGCGACGGAGCCGATGACTTCGCCTCGACGGTCGGAGTCGGCGGAGTCGTAGGAACACAATTTGTCCTTCCCGCCTTGGTGAAGAAGAGAAGCAAGTTTGACTTAACTCCGGCGCAAGAGAAGAAATTTGAGAAGTGGCTCGGCATCTACAACGACAAGATGCTTTCGCGCGGCCAGTACCTCGGCCAACTGTATGACATTGGCTTCGACGTGCCCGAGACGCACGTGATTCGTAAAGATCAGACGATGTACTACGCCTTTTATGCCAAGCATTGGAAGGGACCGATCGAACTGCGCGGCTTAGACGATCGCCAATACACCGTGCTCGACTACGTCAACGGCACCGATCTTGGGACAGTATCGGGCCGCGACGCTCAACTCGCGGTTGAGTTCGACAAACACCTGCTGCTGGAAGTAAGGCCCAAGTAGAAGATAGAAACATTTCGGCTTATTGTTTCAGGAAGACAGTTCCACTTTGCGGGGGCATAGTGACGGTTGATCCGACGGGATTCCCGTTGACATCGCTGTAATGGCCTGCCGGCAGCGTTACCGTTCGATCTTTAAGGTACGGGTTCACCAGCGACAAGCCGCCTGAGAATTTCCGCATCCACACACCGTGCGTCTTCGTCATCGCTCCGTGTGCGCCGCCGATGGCGATGGAGTATTCGGGAAAAGTGATCAACTTGCCGTAGTCCTGACTCCCCGAAATATACATGTACGTACAGTCGTTCTTCACCAGCAGATAGTTCGCGATGACCCACAGCCGGTCTGTCAGTGAAATGTCCTGGGTAGGAACCGACTGCTCGCCGTTGGTCATGTAGCACAGGCCCTTCGACTGAACCTGCTGCAGGACATCGACAATCTTCTGCCACTGTCCTGGCGTGGGACGTGCCGGAGGAACTCCCCAGTTGGTGAAGCCACGTTCGTCGAACAAAAGATCCGCTGTAGTCATCAGTTGGAGGTTGTCGCTGTCCGGTTCCCCGAACTGATACGCGACATTTACCTGCATGGTCGCGGTCGAAGAGTATGTATGCACATGCTTGTCCGTAGCCTTTTCCCAGCCCAAAACATCTTGCCGGAACCGGGCGTCGTTGAGCGCACCTGAGTACTGCTGCACCCAGGCTCCAAATGTGTCGAAGTGGCCGCAACGCTGCCAGTTGTTGGTCAAGCTCATCGTGTCGACCGCGATCCCTCCAAAGCCCTGCGCCAGCGGCCCATCCACCCAGTTGGCCCACTGATACGCCTGCACTTCGGGATTGGTGAAATCCAGTGGCGCCAGGTTCGTGGCGCCAAACTCGAAAGCCAGCGTCGTGCGATCGCACTGGTACTCCAGCCAGTCCGGGTGGTGTTTCTGATACCACGCGACCGAATGAGTGAAGTTGTCGACCGAAATTGGGATGTAGGAGCTGTTGTACACACCGGTGGGCTGGGTCGCGTAATTCGATCCCCAAACTACATCGACCGCTCCGCTCTCGACATTGGGATCGGGCTCGTTGTAGTTGAAGACCATCTCCAGATGAATGTTTTCAGCGGTTCGAGGAAACTGGCGGCCGCGCACTCCGCCTTCCGCGAAAGCAGCCATCATGACCACGGCAGCGCATACACAAAAAGAAGCCATCGCGGAACGAGAGAACATAGAACCACCTCCTTGAGCACGGAGTAGTGCCAACCGCTGGGCGGCGGCGCGCTACTCATAGTGGTGAAACCTCGAATCAGTCGCTCGTGCGACTAGAACTCAAAGCGCAATCCAAACTGGAAGGATCGCGCCGTGGCTCCGCCTGCGTCTGACGAAATTGTCCCGAAAAGGGGGTCCCCAACTGAGGAATTCGGTGGCCCGAAGCGCGGATGATTGAAGAAGTTGAACATCTCCGCGCGCACGTCCAGTTTCATGCCTTCCCTGGGCACAAACGACTTGTAGATATTCATATCGACGTTGTGGATTCCGTCAACCCGGAGGTTGGAAAAGTAGCGAGGAGCATTGCCCGGATTCTGGTCGCCCGGATTCGCGAAGCAGTTCGAGTTGAGAAATGCGGGAGATCCTGGATTGCCTGCAGTCTGCCAGTTCCTGGCCACAGCGTCCATGCTCAGGCCAGTCTTGAGTTGTGGGCACACAACATTTGGGCGTTGGGTTCCATTGGCCAACTGAGCGCTGGCCAAGCCGATCGCCATCGGTTGACCGGACTGTTCCGTAATCATGGTCGCGATCGACCAGCCTCCAACCGCCGCATTGAGAAAGCGATTCATGTCGCCGCCGATCCACTGCTTGCGGCCTAAAGGCAAGTCGACGACAACCGCGACCGCCAGGCGTTGCGGCGTGTCGTTGGCGCTGATGCTGTGCTCCAAATTCAGCCGATCCAGTTGTTGCGGCAGGCCGGTTCCCAAGGTTCCCACCCAACTGTTCCTGCCCGCCGAAGAGGTGTCAGTAGATTTTGAAATCGTGTAACTGCCCTCGAAACTGATGTTGTGCGTGGTCCGCTTCTGAAAGCGAATCTGCATCGCGTTGTACCACGAACTCGCCTTCTCCAGGGCCAGACCTTCGAAGTCTCCGGCGAATTGCGGGTACTTATTGAGCAGATTCCCCAATGCGATCGTCGCGTTGCCATAGTTCGAATTAGGCTCATTGAAGCAAGGAGCCGTGGAACAGGTCCCGTTAAACATGGGATAGAAAGGATTTGCCACCTGCGCTGAAAGGAAGTTGCTCACGCAACTGCTCGCGTCGCAGGCCCCAGTGCCGTTTTGTGCATCGTAGCTGGCGTGAACAGATTGTGAAATCTGGGACAGCAACGCCGACGGTATATAGTCCTGGTTGTTCGTGCCAGCCCAGGGCAGATGAGTACTGCGATTGGCGGAGTAATCCACGCCGAGAACAATCTGGCTGGGCAACTCCCTTTGGATTCCAAGATTCCACTGATAAATATTGGCATCCCTGGCTGCGCCTGTGCCTAGATCGTTATTGTTGCCATAGCCCCAATTTGCAAACTTGCCGTACTGCTGCCCCTGCGGCCCAGTAAATCCGCCCGGAAACAAATTCTCCAGGGTCGCTGATTGCGTTGCAAAATTATCGTTCGTAAAAAACATCGTGGCCGTCTTGCGGAAGGCGGTACCCGTAAGCTGGAAATTCGTAGCCGGGCTCATTCCGAAATACACTCCCGCGCCACCACGTACCACCGTCTTCGAATCGAGTTGATACGCGAAACCCAGTCTCGGTCCGAAGTCTTTGCGATATGCGGAAATGGTTCTATGGCCGGAGGTGGGGAAGATCGTAGTGCCGAGCAGTTCCTGTGAAGACGGAATATTTACCCCAAATGGCTGCAATGCTGCCTGCGCGCTGCTCAGATCGAGGTTCACTCCGCTGTCGCCGGTGAAGTTGCTGAATTCGATCCGGTTGTGGCGCTCGGTGTAGGGTGTGCTCCACTCGTAACGCACGCCCAGATTGAGTGTGAGCTTCGAGTTTACTTTCCAATCGTCCTGAAAATAGAAACCCGTCTCCACCGACCGGTTGGCCACGGGAGGACTCACCGTGAGCACAGTCGAAGTCGTCGAAGTCGGGTTTACATTATCTGCATAACCGAAAAGTAAACTGGCAAAAGGATTGCCGGTCGGGTTGTTGCTTGAATCAGTGTTGCTGTTCGGAGTGGGCGACGTGACGTAATCGGAAAAATTCAAAGCTCCCGTCGGCCATTGGGGTTGCCAGAAGTTGTTGTAGAAGAGTCGTTGTTCTCCACCGAACTTGATCAGGTGCGACCCTTTAGAAATCACTAATTGGGACGAATAGCTGTACAAGGTATGCGCAAAAGTAGTGTCGATGCAGCACTGATCGAAGAGATTGCTCCACGACGACGCTCCGTTCATGAAGAACCCAGGCATGCGCGGCAATCCGTTGGCCTGCTGCAAAACGGATGGCAATCCCTGAACGCCACCGGGTAAGGAAGCGTTGAAGCTGGAAATCGATGGAATGCCGGATGTCGCTTTTTCGTGGACCCGGTCGACCGCTAAGTGGTTCGTCCATATGACCCGCGGGTTGATGGTCCATGAATACTCGAACGAGCCATTCTGCGCGGTGGTCGGGCCGTTTGCGATTCCGTCGTTATCAAAACCGTCTCCCAGAGTTTCGGCCGTAGTGAAATTGCTCGACTCCCGGCTATAGCGGGCGTTGATGCGCTGCTTGTCATTGATCTGGTGGTCAACTTTGATGTCGAACTGGTAATCCGGTTGATTGGCGGTAGTGCTGAAATTGTAGTTGTTGAACTCTCCCGGGAGGTTGGGTTTCGGGTAGAGATTAAGGACGGCCTGCCCGATGGGGTCAATCTCGGTTTGTGGAATTACATTTGCAGGGCCGATCGGTTGGTTGTTGCAATCAAATCCAACCTGCGGTCGGACCACGTTCTGCGCTGTACCACAATTCACCTTCGGATCGTAAATTGAATTCGCTGTCGCGGAGAAGTCAGCATTATTCCGCTCCGCCATGGTGGGCACGGACGCGACCCAGCTGGTCGGATTGATGTCGCGCACTTTCTCAAAATCGGCGAAGAAGAATGTCTTGTTCTTCACGATCGGGCCGCCGATCGAAAACCCACCCTGATCTCGCTTCTCAGCTGGTTTCGGGCCGGTAGGATTAAAGAAGTCGCGGGCGTTCAGCTGCGAACGCTTTAAGAAATACCATCCGGTACCATGAAAAGCATTGGTCCCGCTCTTCATGACCATATTCACGACCGTCCCGCCGTTGTTGCCGAACTCCGCCGAAAAGCTGTTGTTCTGAACCTTGAATTCCTGCACGCTCTCAACCAGCGGCTCGTAATAGACGTTCGAATTCCCGCCCTCACCTTGTTCCGGGGCGCTGATTAAGGCGCCATCCAGCCGTACTTCGGCGGTCGCGTTCCGCTGCCCATTCGAGGTGAAGTTCGTCCCCGAAGGATAATTGTCGTTTGTGCCTGATCCGGCCACCTCGGTCACGCCCGCCGAGAGAAACGCCATACCAAAGAA
>Ga0075030_100004269_pt1 | contig 12918 bp, 7 predicted proteins | sample LitLauG_LLR_2012_FD_71393 | JGI IMG/M metagenome (GOLD analysis project Ga0075030, IMG submission 71393) | Freshwater sediment microbial communities from Pennsylvania, USA - Little Laurel Run_MetaG_LLR_2012 | ecosystem: Environmental > Aquatic > Freshwater > Creek > Sediment | place: USA... | reverse complement strand
TGCTCTCCACTCGTCGTTTCAAGGATCAGAACCGGCGGAGGCCCCGCCGGGTGTGGCATGTGGCTGCGTGTGAGGGGCCGGATCCGGCCCCGCACACACCGCACTGCGGTGCTACTTGAGGATCTTGGTGACCCGGCCGGCGCCGACGGTGCGGCCACCCTCCCGGATCGCGAAGCGAAGGCCCTCATCCATGGCGATCGGCTTTTGCAGCTCGACGGTCATCACGGTGTTGTCGCCGGGCATGACCATCTCGGTGCCTTCGGCCAGGGTGATCGATCCGGTCACGTCCGTGGTCCGGAAGTAGAACTGCGGCCGGTAGTTGTTGAAGAAGGGCTTGTGACGGCCACCCTCCGCCTTGGCCAGGACGTACACGTTGGCCTCGAAGTTGGTGTGGGGCGTGATCGAGCCGGGCTTGCAGAGCACCTGGCCGCGCTCGACCTCTTCCTTTTTGGTGCCGCGCAACAGGGCGCCGATGTTGTCGCCCGCCTGGCCCTGGTCGAGCAGCTTGCGGAACATCTCGACACCGGTGCACACGGTCTTGGCCGTGGTACGAAGACCGACGATCTCGACGTCCTCACCCACCTTGATGATGCCCTGCTCCACCTTGCCGGTCACGACGGTGCCACGGCCCTGGATGGTGAAGACGTCCTCGATCGGCATGAGGAATGGCTTGTCGGTGTCGCGCTCCGGCTCGGGGACGAACTCGTCCACCGCCGCCATCAGCTCGATGATCTTGCCCTCCCACTCCGGGTCACCCTCGAGCGCCTTGAGGGCGGAGACGCGGATGACCGGGGTGTCGTCGCCGGGGAACTCGTACTCGGTGAGCAGCTCGCGCACCTCGAGCTCGACGAGGTCGAGGAGCTCCTCGTCGTCGACCATGTCGGCCTTGTTGAGCGCCACCACGATCGAGGGGACGCCCACCTGGCGGGCGAGCAGCACGTGCTCACGCGTCTGGGGCATGGGCCCGTCCGCCGCCGAGACCACCAGGATCGCACCGTCGACCTGGGCCGCGCCGGTGATCATGTTTTTGATGTAGTCGGCGTGGCCCGGCATGTCGACGTGCGCGTAGTGCCGGTTGGGCGTCTGGTACTCGACGTGGGCGATGTTGATGGTGATGCCCCGCTGCTTCTCCTCGGGAGCCTTGTCGATCTGGTCGAAGGCGATGAAGGAGTTGTTGGACGGGTCGCGCTCCGCCAGGACCTTGGTGATCGCCGCGGTGAGTGTGGTCTTGCCGTGGTCGATGTGACCCATCGTCCCGATGTTGAGATGGGGCTTCGTCCGCTCGAACTTCTGCTTGGCCATTGAAGAGAGTCGCTCCTGTGTACGAAAGGCCTGGTTACTCGCCGCGGACCCGAGCGACGATCTCGCGGGAGACCGACTCGGGCACTTCTTGGTACGACTTGAACTGCATGGTGTACGTGGCACGGCCCTGTGTGCGCGAACGCAGATCGGTAGCGTAGCCAAACATCTCGGCCAAGGGGACCTGGGCCCGGATCACCTGGCTGTTGCCCCGCTGTTCCATGCCTTCCATCCGGCCGCGGCGGGAGTTGAGATCGCCGATGACCTCGCCCATGTAGTCGTCGGGGGTGACCACCTCGACGGCCATGATGGGCTCGAGCAGCACGGGTTGTGCCACCTTGGCCGCCTTCTTGAAGCACATGGACCCGGCGATCTTGAACGCCATCTCCGAGGAGTCGACGTCGTGGTAGGACCCGAACACCAGGGTGGCCCGGATGTCGACGACCGGGTAGCCGGCGAGCACGCCGGACTGCATGGCGTCCTGGATGCCTGCGTCCACCGAGGGGATGTACTCCTTGGGGATCACGCCGCCGGTGATCTTGTCGATGAACTCGTAGCCGCCGCCGGGGCCGGTGGGCTCGAGGTCGAGCACGACGTGGCCGTACTGGCCCCGACCGCCGGTCTGGCGGACATAGCGCTCCTCGACCTTCTGCACCGGCTTGCGGATGGTCTCGCGGTAGGCGACCTGCGGCTTGCCCACGTTGGCGTCGACCCGGAACTCCCGCAGCATGCGGTCCACGAGGACCTCGAGGTGCAGCTCACCCATCCCGCCGATGACGGTCTGGCCGGTCTCCTCGTCGCTGTGGACCTGAAACGTCGGGTCCTCCTCGGAGAGGGCCTGCAGCGCCTTGGACAGCTTGTCCTGGTCGTTTTTCGTCTTGGGTTCGACCGCGACGTGGATGACCGGCTCGGGGAACTCCAAGGACTCCAGCACGATCGGTGCGTGTGCGTCGCAGAGCGTCTCTCCGGTGGTGGTCTGCTTGAGCCCGACCAGGGCGACGATGTCGCCGGCGAAGGCGGCGTCCTTGTCCTCGCGGTGGTTGGCGTGCATCTGCAGGATGCGCCCGACCCGCTCCTTGCGGTCCTTGGTCGAGTTGATGACCGACGACCCTTTGGTCAGGGTGCCCGAGTACACCCTGGCGTAGGTGAGCTTGCCCATGTGGGGGTCGGTCATGATCTTGAACGCGAGCGCGGAGAACGGCTCGGAGTCGTCGGCGCGCCGCTCGAGCTCCTCGATGCCCTTGACGTCCATGCCCTTGGTGGGCGGGATGTCGAGGGGGCTCGGCAGGTAGTCGACGACCGCGTCGAGCATGGGCTGGACGCCCTTGTTCTTGAACGCCGAGCCGCACAGCACCGGTACGACCTGGCTGGAGATGGTCGCGGCGCGCAACGCCCGCTGCAGGTCCTCGGCGGTGATCTCCTCGTCGGAGAGGAACTTCTCGGTGATGACGTCGTCGTAGTTGGACAGTGTGTCGATCAGCTCGCCGTGCCAGCGCAGCGCCTCATCGGCGAGCTCGGCCGGGATCTCCTGCACCCTCCAGGATTCGCCCTTGTCCGACGCGTCGTCCCAGACGAGGGCGAGCATGGCGACGAGGTCGATCACCCCCCGGAAGTAGGCCTCGGCGCCGATGGGGAGCTGGATCACGGCGGTGACGGCGTCGAGCCGGCTCCGGATCATGTCGACGGTGCGCATGAAATCGGCGCCGATGCGGTCCATCTTGTTGACGAAGCAGATGCGCGGCACGCCGTATTTGTCCGCTTGGCGCCAGACGGTCTCGGTCTGGGGCTCGACACCGGCGACGGCGTCGAAGACGGCCACTGCTCCGTCGAGCACGCGCAGGCTGCGCTCCACCTCGACGGTGAAGTCCACGTGGCCGGGCGTGTCGATGATGTTGATCCAGTTGTCCTTCCACTTGCACGTGGTGGCCGCACTGGTGATGGTGATGCCGCGCTCTTGCTCCTGGACCATCCAGTCCATGGTCGCGGCACCCTCGTGGACCTCGCCGATCTTGTAGTTCTTGCCGGTGTAGTAGAGGATCCGCTCGGTCGTGGTGGTCTTGCCCGCGTCGATGTGGGCCATGATCCCGATGTTGCGGGTCCGGGCCAGGGGGAACTCTCGGATGGTGGGGGCTTCAGCCATGACTTTCTCTCAGACGGCGGAGGTGGTCGATCGGGGGCCGCTCATGCTACGGCCGGACCCCGAGGGGCCCGGCGCGGTGGAGGGACTGAGGTGGGCGGCACCGGGGTCCTGCGGCTGGACCCGGCACCCTCGACCATTGTGGCGAACTACCAGCGATAGTGGGCGAATGCCTTGTTGGACTCTGCCATCTTGTGCATGTCCTCCCGGCGCTTCACGGCCGCGCCCACGCCGTTGGAGGCGTCGAGCAGCTCGTTGGCCAGTCGGTCGGCCATCGTCTTCTCCCGGCGCTGGCGGCTGTAGCCGACGAGCCAGCGGATCGACAGGGTCGTGGCCCGGCGGGGCCGCACCTCGACGGGGACCTGGTAGGTGGCACCCCCGACCCGTCGGCTCTTGACCTCGAGCTGGGGCTTGGTGTTCTCCACCGCCCGCTTCAAGGTCGCGACGGGCTCGGTCCCCGTCTTTTCCTTGATGGTCTCCAGCGCTTCGTAGACGATGCGCTCGGCCGTGCTGCGCTTGCCCCGGGACAGCACCTTGTTGGCCAGCTGGGTCACCAGCACCGACCGGTAGATCGGGTCGGGCATGAGATCGCGACGGGGGGCGGGTCCTTTACGCGGCATTGCGGTCAGTCCTTCTTGGCGCCGTAACGGCTACGCGCCTGCTTGCGGTCGCGCACGCCCGAGGTGTCGAGCGTGCCACGGATGATCTTGTAGCGGACCCCGGGGAGGTCCTTGACGCGCCCACCGCGCACGAGCACGATCGAGTGCTCCTGGAGGTTGTGGCCGACGCCGGGGATGTAGGCGGTGACCTCGACCCCGCTGGTCAGGCGGACACGGGCCACCTTGCGCAACGCCGAGTTGGGCTTCTTCGGTGTCGTGGTGTACACGCGGGTGCACACCCCTCGACGCTGCGGCGCGCCCTTCAGAGCCGGCGTCTTGGTCTTTTCCGATTTCTGCTCGCGGCCCTTACGGACCAGTTGTGCGATGGTGGGCACCGAAGACCTCTTCTCGGGAACAGCGGCCGACGTCCCGGCGGGATGACGCGAACGGACCGGCCATGCGGCCGGCACATGCTACCGCGGCCGCCCTCCCGAAGAAAGCCGGCGGTTGTCTGGCTTCGCCGGGAGTCGGGACCGCGTGGTGGCTCAGGAGACCTCTTCGCCTCCGGAGGGGTACAGCAGCTCGGTGTCGAAGCCGTCACCGGTGGGCGCACCGTCGCCGGAGCCGATGCTGGCCAGCCACGCGGCCAGGTCCTCGGTGCCGGCATCCTCCTCCGAGGTCCAAAACGTCATGCGCTCGGCCTCGGGGGCGTCCATGATCAGGTCGCGGTAGCGGGTCATGCCCGTGCCGGCCGGGATCAGCTTGCCGATGATGATGTTTTCCTTCAGACCGAACAGCTGGTCCGACTTGCCCTCGATGGCCGCCTCGGTGAGCACCCGTGTCGTCTCCTGGAAGGAGGCGGCGGACAGCCACGAGTCGGTGGCGAGGGATGCCTTGGTGATGCCCATGAGCTCGGGACGTCCCTCCGCGGGACGCTTGCCGTCCTGCACGAGCGCCCGGTTGGCCTCCGCGTACAGGCGGGAGTCCACCCGCTCCCCGGGCAGGAACAACGACTCGCCCTGCTCGGCGACGAGCACGCGCCGCAGCATCTGGCGCACGATGAGCTCGATGTGCTTGTCGTGGATCGACACACCCTGGTCGCGGTACACCTGCTGGACCTCGTCCACGAGGTACTGCTGGGTCTCGCGGATGCCCTTGATCTCGAGCAGCTGCTTGGGGTCCTTGGGTCCGTCGACGAGCGCGTCGCCGGCGGTGACCTCGACCCCGTCGCGTATCCCCTCGGCCAGCTTGGCCCGGATCGAGACGTTGTAGACGTCCTCGGTGCCGTCGTCGGAGACGATGGTGAGCCGGCGGGAGTTGTCCTCGTCGGCGAGGCGCAGCACGCCCGAGGTCCGGGCGAGCACCGCGGCTCCCTTGGGGGTGCGGGCCTCGAAGAGCTCCACGACGCGGGGCAGGCCGTGGGTGATGTCCTCACCCGCGATGCCGCCGGTGTGGAAGGTCCGCATGGTGAGCTGGGTGCCGGGCTCACCGATGGACTGGGCGGCGATGACGCCGACCGCCTCCCCGAGCTCGATGGGCAGGTTGGTCGCGAGCGAGCGTCCGTAGCACAGGCCGCAGATGCCGTGCTCGGCTTCGCACGTGCGCACCGAGCGGACCATCAACTCGGTGATCGACGGATCGTCGCGCAGGGCCTCCATCGCCTCAGGCGTCACGTAGCTGCCCGCCTCGAGCATGGTGCCGTCGGTGAGGGTCACGTCCCGGGCCAGGACCCGGCCGTCGAGCCGGGTCTCGAGATAGGTCCGGGCCCGCTCGTCATCCGCGTGGATGTCACGGATCCAGATGCCCCGGGTGGTGCCGCAGTCCTCCTCCCGGATGATCAGCTCCTGGGCCACGTCGACGAGGCGCCGGGTCAGGTAGCCCGAGTCGGCGGTGCGCAGCGCGGTGTCGGCGAGGCCCTTGCGGGCGCCGTGGGTCGAGATGAAGTACTCCAGGACCGACAGGCCCTCCCGGAAGGAGGACAGGATCGGCCGGGGGATCATCTCGCCCCGCGGGTTGGAAACCAGGCCCTTCATGCCCGCGATCTGGCGGACCTGCTGGGGGTTTCCTCGGGCGCCCGAGTCCACCATCATGTCGAGGGGGTTGAAGGCGATCATCCGCAAGGTCTCTTCCATCGCCTTGCCGACCTCGGAGTTGGCCGAGGTCCAGATCTCGATCTCCTTCTGGCGCCGCTCGTCGTCGGTGATGATGCCCCGCTTGAACTGCGACTCGGCCTTTTGGGCCTCCGCCTCGAAGCGGGCGATGATGTCCGCCTTGCTCGGCGGCGTCTTGACGTCGTCGATCGAGATGGTCAACCCGGACTGGGTGGCGTAGCGGAAGCACAGGTCCTTGATCTTGTCGAGGCTGTCGGCCACGACCGCCCGGGGGTAGAGGTCGGCGAGGACCTCGACGATCTGGGCCAGGCTCCGGTTGCGCTTGCCGACGATGTCGTTGACAAAGGGGTACCCCACCGGCAGCGCGGTGTTGAAGATGATCCGTCCCGGGGACGTCTCGATCTCCTCCACCACCTCCCCGGCCTCGGGATCGTCCTCCGACGCGGGGACGCTGACCCGCCAGCGGACCTTGGCCTGCAGCGCGAGGTCGCCCGCCTCGTAGGCCCGCTCGACCTCGTACAGGTGGCGGAACACCCGGCCCTCGCCGAGGGCGCCCTCGCGCATGACCGTCAGGTAGTACGCGCCGAACACCATGTCCTGGGTCGGGGTGACGATGGGCCGGCCGGTCGCAGGCGACAGGATGTTGTTGGCCGACAGCATCAGGATGCGGGCCTCGGCCTGGGCCTCCGCCGACAGCGGCAGGTGCACGGCCATCTGGTCGCCGTCGAAGTCGGCGTTGAAGGCGGTGCAGACCAACGGGTGGATCTGGATGGCCTTGCCCTCGACCAGGACGGGCTCGAAGGCCTGGATGCCGAGGCGGTGCAGGGTCGGCGCCCGGTTGAGGAACACCGGGTGCTCCTTGATGACCTCCTCGAGCACGTCCCAGACCTGGGCCCGGCGCCGCTCGACCATGCGCTTGGCCGACTTGATGTTCTGCGCCAGCTCCAGGTCGACGAGGCGCTTCATCACGAAGGGCTTGAACAGCTCGAGGGCCATCTGCTTGGGCAGGCCGCACTGGTGGAGCTTGAGGGTGGGGCCGACGACGATGACCGAGCGGCCCGAGTAGTCGACGCGCTTGCCGAGCAGGTTCTGGCGGAACCGGCCCTGCTTGCCCTTGAGCATGTCGGAGAGGCTCTTGAGGGGACGGTTGCCCGGACCGGTCACGGGCCGGCCGCGCCGCCCGTTGTCGAAGAGGGCGTCGACCGCCTCCTGGAGCATCCGCTTCTCGTTGTTGACGATGATCTCCGGCGCGCCGAGGTCGAGGAGCCGCTTGAGGCGGTTGTTGCGGTTGATGACCCGGCGGTAGAGGTCGTTGAGGTCGGAGGTGGCGAAGCGACCACCGTCGAGCTGGACCATCGGGCGCAGCTCCGGCGGGATCACCGGCACGGCGTCGAGGATCATGGCCCGTGGGTCGTTGATCCGGCGCCCGTTCTCGTCACGGCGGTTGAAGGCCGAGACGATCTTGAGCCGCTTGATCGCCTTCTGCTTGCGCTGCACCGACAGCGGCCGGCGCCCGTCGGAGGGGTCGATGTTGTCGCGGAGCTTGCGCTCCTCGTCGTCGAGATCGATCTCGTGGATCAGCTGCGCGATGGCCTCGGCACCCATGCCGCCACGGAAGTAGTCGCCGTAGCGGTCCTTCAGCTCGCGCCAGAGGAGCTCGTCCTCGATGATCTTGCGGGAGTGCAGGTCGCGGAACTCGTCGAAGGCCCGCTTGACCAGCTCGAGATCGGCGTCCGCGCGCTCGCGCAGGCTGGCGATCTCCTTTTCCCCGGCCTTTTGCCGGGCCTTGACCTCGGAGTCCTTGGAGCCTTCGGACTCCATCCGGGCGATGTCCTCTTCGAGGGCCTTGAACCGGCGGTCGATGTCGATGTCGCGCTGGCGCTCGATCTCGGCCAGCTCCTCCGCCAGCTCCGCCTCGAGGTTGGGTAGGTCCTGGTGCCGCTTTTCCTCGTCGACGAAGGTGACGAGGTTGGCGGCGAAGTAGATGACCTTCTCGAGCTGCTTGGCTTTGAGCTCCTCACGGGCCTCGGTGCCCATGAGGAGGTAGGCCAGCCAGCTCCGGGTCCCGCGCAGGTACCAGATGTGCACCACCGGGGCGGCCAGCTCGATGTGGCCCATCCGCTCCCGGCGGACCTTGGAGCGGGTGACCTCCACGCCGCAGCGCTCGCAGATGATGCCGCGGAAGCGCACCCGCTTGTACTTGCCGCAGTAGCATTCCCAGTCCTTGGTGGGACCGAAGATCTTCTCGCAGAACAGGCCGTCCTTTTCCGGACGGAGGGTGCGGTAGTTGATGGTCTCGGGCTTCTTGACCTCGCCGTTGGACCAGGTCCGGATCGAGTCGGCCGTGGCCAGACCGATCCGCAGCTGCTCGAAGTTGTTGACGTCCAGCATGGATCAGTAACCCCTCTCGCTGGCGCGCCGTGCGTCCTCTTCGTCGGATCCCCGCTCGGGACGGCTGATGTCGATGCCGAGCTCTTCGGCCGTGCGGAACACGTCCTCGTCCAGCTCGCGCATCTCGATCTCCTCGCCGGTGTTGGAGAGGACCTCGACGTTGAGGCACAGGCTCTGCATTTCCTTGATGAGCACCTTGAAGCTCTCGGGGATCCCCGGCTCGGGGATGTTTTCCCCCTTGACGATGGCCTCGTAGACCTTGACGCGGCCGAGGACGTCGTCGGACTTGATGGTCAGCAGCTCCTGGAGCGCGTAGGCGGCGCCGTAGGCCTCGAGGGCCCACACCTCCATCTCGCCGAAGCGCTGGCCGCCGAACTGCGCCTTACCACCGAGCGGCTGCTGGGTGATCATCGAGTACGGCCCGGTCGATCGGGCGTGGATCTTGTCGTCGACGAGGTGGGCGAGCTTCAGGATGTAGACGTAGCCCACGCTGATCGGGTTGTCGTAGGGCTCACCCGTGCGCCCGTTGTAGAGCATCGCCTTGCCGTTGGTGCCGAGGAGGTGCCCGCCGTTGCCGTAGTCGGTGCCGGGCGCCTCCGGCTGGAGGCGCTCGAAGATCTTCTGGATCGTCGGGTGGCGACCGGCGTCGTCCTCCTCGTCCCAGTGGGCGCCGTCGAAGACCGGCGTCGCCACCCACACCGAGGGCTCGGTGATCGGGCGCGTCTTGCGCTCGGTGCCCTGCTTGGGCACCGTGGCCAGGGCGTTGCCCTCCCAGCCCCACCGGGCGGCGTAGCCCAGGTGGCTCTCGAGCACCTGGCCCACGTTCATCCGGGACGGGACACCGAGGGGGTTGAGGATGATGTCGACCGGGGTGCCGTCGGCGAGGTGCGGCATGTCCTCCAGCGGGAGGATCTTGGAGATGACGCCCTTGTTGCCGTGGCGGCCGGCGAGCTTGTCGCCCTCGGAGATCTTGCGCCGCTGGGCGACGTAGACCCGCACGAGCTGGTTGACGCCGGGGGGCAGCTCGTGGGCATCCTCCCGGGAGAAGACCCGCACGTCGATGACCTTGCCGGACTCACCGTGGGGCACCTTGAGGGAGGTGTCGCGCACCTCCCGGGCCTTTTCCCCGAAGATGGCGCGCAGGAGGCGCTCCTCGGGGGTCAGCTCGGTCTCGCCCTTGGGGGTGACCTTGCCGACCAGCACGTCGCCGGGACCGACCTCGGCGCCGATGCGGATGATCCCGCGCTCGTCGAGGTCCTTCAGGATCTCCTCGGACAGGTTGGGGATGTCCCGGGTGATCTCCTCGGCACCGAGCTTGGTGTCCCGGGCGTCGACCTCGTGCTCCTCGATGTGGATCGAGGTGAGCACGTCGTCGCGCACCAGGCGCTCCGACAGGATGATGGCGTCCTCGTAGTTGTAGCCCTCCCACGGCATGAAGGCGACGAGGAGGTTCTTGCCGAGGCCGAGCTCGGCGAACTGGGTGGAGGGCCCGTCGGCGAGCACGTCGCCCGTGGAGACCTCGGTGCCCTCGTCCACCACGATCCGCTGGTTGAGGCAGGTGTTCTGGTTGGAGCGGCGGAACTTGGCCAGCCGGTAGACCTTGCGGGCGAGCGGGTGCCCGAGCCGGTCGCTCTGGCCCGGCGCGTACTCGACGGTGATGTGCTCGCCGCCGACTTCGACGACGAGTCCGGCACCTTCGGCCAGGAGGACGTCACCGGCATCGCGCGCCGCTCGTGCCTCGACCCCGGTCCCGATGAAGGGCGCCTCGGGCTTGACCAGCGGAACCGCCTGCTTCTGCATGTTGGCGCCCATGAGCGCCCGGTTGGCGTCGTCGTGCTCGATGAAGGGGATGAGCGCGGTGGAGATGGACACGATCTGCTTGGGCGACACATCCATCAGGTCCACCTCCGAGGGCGGCACGAAGTCGACCTCGCTGGTGGTGCCGTAGCTGGTCGCGCCGGCAGCGTTGACCCGCACGCCGGGCCCCTGGGGGGCCCGCCGGACGAGGACGCGCTCGTCGAGGAGGGTGCCGTCGGTGCCCAGCTTGGCGTTGGCCTGGGCGATGACGTACTCCTCCTCCTCGTCGGCCGCGAGGTAGACGATCTCGTCGGTGACGCGACCCGCGGCGACCTTGCGGTAGGGGGTCTCGATGAACCCGTAGGAGTTGATCCGGCCATAGCTGGCGAGGTGGCCGATCAGGCCGATGTTGGGGCCCTCCGGCGTCTCGATCGGGCACATCCGGCCGTAGTGGGAGGTGTGGACGTCCCGGACCTCGAAGCCGGCGCGCTCGCGCGACAGGCCGCCGGGGCCCATCGCCGAGAGGCGCCGCTTGTGGGTCAGGCCCGACAGCGGGTTGGTCTGGTCCATGAACTGCGACAGCTGGCTGGTGCCGAAGAACTCTTTGATGGCGGCGACCACGGGTCGGATGTTGATCAGGGTCTGGGGCGTGATCGCCTCGACGTCCTGAGTCGTCATGCGCTCGCGCACGACCCGCTCCATGCGGGAGAGCCCGACGCGGACCTGGTTCTGGATCAGCTCGCCGACCGAGCGGATGCGGCGGTTGGCGAAGTGGTCCTGGTCGTCGAGGCGGTACCCCGGCTCGCCCTTGGCCAGGTGGAGCAGGTAGCTGCACGCGGCGAGGATCTCGCTGCGCGACAGCACGCCCTGGCCCTCCTCGGGCCGCTCGAGCTCGTAGCCGAACAGCTCCTCGGCCTTGGCGATCTCGGGCCCCAGCTTGCGATCGAGCTTGTAGCGCCCGACCCGGGTGAGGTCGTAGCGCTTGGGGTTGAAGAAGGCGTTCTCGAAGTAGGCGCGCGCCGACTCGACCGACGGCGGCTCACCGGGACGGGCCCGCTTGTAGATCTCGAGGAGGGCCTCCTCCTGGGTCGGAGCGAGCTCCCGCTCCTTTTCCCACTGGCCCTCGAGGAAGTCGAAGTGGCGCACGAAGCGCTCGAGGAACCCCTCGTCGATGTAGCCGAGCGCCCGCAGCAGGACGAACAGCGACAGCCGGCGCTTGCGCGCCACGCGGGAGCCGGCGGTGATGTCCTTGCCGGGCTTGGCCTCGACATCGAACTCGATCCACTCACCCCGGTAAGGGTGGATGGTGCCGGTGACCACCGTCTTGAGGTCCCGACCCGGCTGGAAGATCACGCCAGGCGAACGCACGAGCTGGGACACCACGACCCGCTCGGTGCCGTTGATGATGAAGGTGCCCTTGTCCGTCATCATGGGGAAGTCCCCCATGAACACCGTCTGTTCCTTGATCTCGCCGGTGTTGGCGTTCTGGAACTGGGCGCGCACGAAGATCGGCGCGGCGTACGTCATGTCCTTTTCCTTGCACTCCTCCACCGAGAACTTCGGCGGCGGGCGCAGGTCCAGGTCGTTCGGATCGAAATCGAGGATCAGCTTCAGGGAACCCGAGAAATCCTCGATAGGACTGATGTCGCGGAACGTCTCCGCCAATCCCTGCTCGAGGAACCATCGGAACGAGTCTCGCTGGATGGCGATGAGGTCGGGCAGCGGCAGGACCTCCTCGTGGTTCGCGAATGAGAAACGCTCCCGGGTGACGGGACGAGAGGGCAAGGGCCTACTCCTCAGGCGATGCGTGTGCGGGAGCCGTGAGGGCGCGCGCGGCTCAGCGTCAAGACGACTGGGTGCGCGAAGCGGGAGAGCACGGCAACTGCCCATAGTACGGCAGGGCGCGGAAAAACGCAACCTATGGGTGCGCGCACGCAGCTCGCGGGAGCAGGGTACGGCAGGAGGCGTTCGTGGTCAAGAGGGACGGGGGGATCTTCCAGAGATCCCCCCGTCGGGGCCGTCGACCTGCTACTTGAGCTCGACGGCGGCTCCAGCCCCTTCGAGCTGAGCCTTGGCCTTCTCGGCCTCCTCCTTGGTGACCTTCTCCAGGACGGCCTTGGGGGCGCCGTCCACCAGGTCCTTGGCCTCCTTCAGACCGAGGTTGGTGAGCGAGCGCACCTCCTTGATCACCTGGATCTTCTTGTCGCCGGCACCGGTGAGGATGACGTCGAACTCGTCCTTCTCCTCCTCGGCGGGCGCCGCCTCGCCACCGCCGGCAGCGGCCGGGCCGGCGACCGCCACGGGGGCCGCCGCGGTCACGCCGAACTTCTCTTCGAACTCCTTCAAGAGCTCGGACAGCTCGAGGACCGTCATGCCGGCGATCGAGTCGAGGATCTCTTCCTTCGTTGCCATCGGTGTCACTCCTTCGGGGGAAACGGGCGGGTCAGTCAGCGGTGTCGCCGGCGGCTTCGGCCGCCTCGGCGTCGGGCGGGGCACTGGCGGCCTCGGGCGCTCCATCGGCGCCGGCGGGGGCGTCAGCCGCGGGGGCGTCAGCCGCGGGGGCGTCAGCCGCGGGGGCGTCAGC
>Ga0075030_100004268_pt1 | contig 12918 bp, 13 predicted proteins | sample LitLauG_LLR_2012_FD_71393 | JGI IMG/M metagenome (GOLD analysis project Ga0075030, IMG submission 71393) | Freshwater sediment microbial communities from Pennsylvania, USA - Little Laurel Run_MetaG_LLR_2012 | ecosystem: Environmental > Aquatic > Freshwater > Creek > Sediment | place: USA... | reverse complement strand
GCGAGGGCGTGGCGTTGGCGGCGGAGGCTCCCGCGGCCGTCGGCGGTGGTCTGACACCCCGGGAACGGGACATCGCGGCCCTGGCCGCCACCGGGCTGACCAACCGCCAGATCAGCGGGCACCTGACCATCTCGGCCCGGACGGTCGAGAACCACCTCTACCGCATCTTCACCAAACTCGGCATCACCTCGCGAGCCGAGCTGACCGCGGCGGTCACCGACCAGGGCCTGACCGTGGCCGGATCCACCCGACCGTAGGCGGCGCGCGGGGCCCGGACGGTCGGGGTCCGGGCACGGGCGGCCGGTGGTCAGCCCGAGCGGCGCCGGCTGACGTCGAGGTGGCTCAGGCGCAGACCCGCCGAGGTCCGGTACTCCCGGTTGATCGACAGCAGGACCGCCGTCATCCCCTCCAGCCACCCGCTGAGCCGCAACGGCCCGGCGTCCACCGCCCGGGCCCCCGGAAGGTCGTCGGCCAGGGCCATCACCCGAGCCTTGGCCGCGGCATCGTCACCGCACACGAGGATGTCGGTGGCGACGTCGCCCGTCTCGTCGAGCAGGTGCTTGGCCGAAACGTGATGGAAGCCGGCCACCACGGTCGAGGCGGGCAGGATGGCCCGGGCCTGCTCGGCCGCGCTCCCCTCGGCCACCGGCACGCCGAACGGCCCCCGCTCGTCGAAAATCATCGGGTTGACCACATCGACGACGATGCGGCCGGCCAGTTCGCTGACCAGTCCCCGCAGGGTCGCCTCGTGGGCCTCCCAGGGGACGGTCACGAACACCAGATCGGCGGCCCGCGCCGCCTCGGCGTTGGCCGCCCCGCGCACCGGAAGCTCCGCCCCGCCGCCGAGGTCGTCAGCCACCTGAATGGCCCGGGCGCCGTCCCGCGAGCCGATCACCACCGGCGTACCGGCCCGGGCGAAGCGCAGAGCCAGACCCCTCCCCTGCGGGCCGGTCCCCCCCAGAATCGCGACCGGTTCGGCTCCCATGGTCACCTCACTCCTCGTGCGCCCGCCCCCGGCCGTAGCACTCGGCCCCGCGGCACGTGCACCCTACCGGCGCCGACCGGCGGGCCGACACTCCGCAACGGGGACCGGTCCGGTTGCCGGGCGGCCGGGATGCTAGAAGTGAGGGCAAAGAAAGGCCGACGGAGCGACCATGCGTGCCATCGTGATCTACGAAAGCCTGACCGGCAACACCCGCACCGCTGGGCAGCTGATCGCCGCCCAGCTCAGCGCCGCGGGGATCGGCTGCGTCGCCTGCCCGGTCACGGCGGTGGACTACCAGGCCCTCTCCGAGGCCGACCTCGTCATCGTCGGCAGCTGGGTTGACGGCGTGTTCGTCGTCGGCCAGCGCCCCGGCCGGTCGCACCGGCTGCGCAGCCTCCCGGTGCTCAAGGGCAAACGCTGCGTGGTGTACTGCACCTACGCCCTCAATCCCGGACGCACCCTGGAGAAGATGACGGCCATCCTCCAGGGCCGGGGGGCCGAGGTCATCGGCGGGATGGCCATCAGACGCAACGACCTGCAGGCCGGCGCCCGCGAGCTGGTCGAACGGTTGGCCGAGGCGGTCGACGTCTGACGCCCCGCCGGCCGGACACGGGCGTCGAGCCGCCGGGGGCCCGTCCCCGGGGAGGCTCACGGGTCCCGGCCATCACCCTCACCACAACTGATCGACGTAGGTGTCGGTCCCGATGACCGTGCGATGGAACGGGGCGACCAGACGGACGGTGGCCAGGCCGTCGGCAGCCACCCGGTCGGTGTAGGCCTGCACGCCCGGCAGGGCGGAGCGGACGTCGCCGCGGACGAACAGGATCTGGCACAGCCGTTCGGGGCCTCCGGCCCGGCTGCCCAGGTCCATGGGCACGTCCTTCTCGTCGTTCTCCCCGGCCGACGGGGTCCACGACGAGGCGATCTCGATCGGCGAACCGGCCAGCAGGCCCGCCAGGGCCGACCCGGCCAACACCCCGGCCAGCTCGGCGGCCGACCGACCGACGGCGTCGAGCCACACGACGACGATCCCGTCGTAGACGGCGTCGAGGGCCAACTCGACCGGGACCGGGTCGGGGTCGCGGTACACGGCGCCGAGATGATCGAACAGCACGGTGTGGATGTGACGGCGCTCGGCGAACCCGCGGCCCTGGGCGTACAGCTCCCGCACCTGGGGCCGGGCCCAGTCGGAGAAGTGATCCTGGTGGTGGCCCTGCTCGACCCAGTAGATGGCCACGTAGGAGCCGGCGTCCCAGGGCGACGCCACACCCGCCTCCTGAGGCCAGCGCAGGTCCTTGAGGGCCCGGGGCGCCACCCACCGGCTCCCCGCGAACAACCACGGTCCGATCATGCAACCGGCGTAGAAATGGTCGCGCTCGTACCAGCGGTTGTACGCCTTCTCGAAACCGGGGTGGGGATCGACCAGGGTCAGGAGCATGCTGCCCACCTTGACCGGGTAGTCGTTCACCCCGCCGGGCTCGAGCGGATAGGTCACCGGTGCTCCTCCCCGACCCGTCCACACCGATGTGACGGGTCATCAGATCGCGGCGCAGTTTAGGAGTGCCGCCACGGGGCCGCGGGATCAGCGCCGGACGTAGCGGGCGAGTTGGTGAGCCGGGGTGAACAATCGCCGCAGGGTCATCTCGGCGCCGACCAGGGCGGCGAAGGCGTTGCCGCCGAGCAGCATGTACATGACGACCAGCTGCAGGCGAATGGCGGCCAGGGGCGAAGCACCGGCCAGGATCATGCCGGTCATCGCTCCCGGAAGGGCCACCAGGCCCACCACCTTGGTCTGATCGACGGTGGGGAGCATGGCGCTGCGCAACGCCACCCGCCGCCACGGCAGGGCGGCCTGGCGGCTGCTCTGGGCCATGCACAGGCGGGCCTCGACCTCGCGTCGGCTGGTGGCCAGATCGTCGAAGAGGCGGGTCATCACCAACGAGGTGGTGTTCATGGCGCTGCTGATGACCATCGAACCGAGCGGGATCAGCGAACGGGCCGACAGGGGCACGATCCGCAGGGCGGCGAGCACCCCGAGGGTGCCCGCCGCGGCGACGGCGATGGCGCACGACGCCACCAACCGGGATCCGGCCACCCGCCTGGCCCGCGACCCGGAGGTCAGACTGGCCGTGGTCACCATTACGGCCAGGGCCACCCCGGTCAGCCACCCGTGGCCCCCGAAGACATAGTCGAGGACATAGCCGACGGCCAGCAGTTGGACGAAGGACCGGACGGTGGCCACCACCATGTCGCCCTCGAGGCCGACGCGCTGCCAGCGGGACACGCCGACGGCCACGGCCACCAACAGCAGCGCCAGGGCCACGTCCCCGAAGGTGACCGGCCCGGACAGCCCGGAGGAGGAGGCGGCCAGGAGGCCCGGACCGCTCACGGGGCGGTCCGACCCCGGTAGGGGTGGACCTCGACGACCCGGTCGGCGAGCGCGGCCTGGGCCGGGTCGTGGGTCACCATCAGGACCGTCAGGCCGGCGTCGGCCAGGCCTCTGATCAGGCCCTCGATACCGGCCTTGCTGTCGGTGTCGAGGGCCGAGGTGGGCTCGTCGAGGGCCAGGACCTCCGGCCCCATGGACAGGGCCCGGGCGAGGCACATGCGCTGGGCCTCGCCGACCGACAAGCGGTCGGCCTCCCGCTCAGCCAGCTCCCCGGACAGGCCGACCCGGTCGAGCAGGGCCGCCCACTGCGGTCCGACGTTGGTCGCCACCGTACCCGGGAAGGTGACCGGCACCTGGCTCACGAACTGCACCCGCCGGCGCAGGGCCAGCACGTCGTAGTCCCGCACATCGCGACCGTCGAGGGCGACGACCCCCCGGTCGGGATCGTCGAGCCGGTTGACCAGACGCAGCAGGGTGGTCTTGCCGGCGCCCGAGGGTCCCATGAACAACGTCAGGCCGCCCTGGGCGATGACCGCCGAGAAGCCATCGATGATGGGCCCGTCGTCGCCGTCGACGCCCACCGCCCGGTACTCCAGGAACGGGCCGCTCACCCGGGCGCCGGCCGCCGGCTGGGGAACGGACGGTGGCGGACCATGACGGGATCGTAGACAGCCGGCGCCGGCCGGGTCCCGGCCGTTGTCCCGGCTGGCCCCGACGCCGGCCGCCGTGCGGTGGCGCGAGACTGTCCGGTCGCCGCTACTGGCACCGACCCCAGGAAGGACGCCTCCGTGCGCTTCGCCTCCGGCAGCCCGCCGGCCCACGACCTCACCTACGACGACGTGTTCATGATCCCCCGTCGGTCCGACGTGTCGTCGCGCACGGACGTCGACCTGTCCACCCGGGACGGTTCGGGGACCACCATCCCCCTGGTGGTGGCCAACATGACAGCCGTGGCCGGGCGGCGCATGGCCGAGACCGTGGCCCGACGGGGTGCGGTGGCCATCATCCCTCAGGACATCCCCGCCGACGTGGTGGCCGACGTGGTGCGCTACGTCAAGGGCCGCTCGACGGTCTATGACACCCCGATCACCCTGGCCCCCAACGACACCGTCGGAGAAGCGCTCAACCTGATCCCGAAACGGGCCCACAACGCCGTGGTGGTGGTGGAGGACGGACGGCCGGTGGGCATCGTGACCGAGGCTGACTGCGGCGGCGCCGACCGCTACACCCAGGTGCGCCGGGTGATGTCCACCGACCTGCACACGCTGCGGGCCGGCGTCGACCCCGTCGAGGCCTTCGACGAGCTCCACGAATCGCGCCACCACGCCGCCCCCGTGGCCGACCGCTCCGGCCAGCTGATCGGGATCCTGACCCGCACCGGAGCGCTGCGGTCGTCGCTGTACCAACCGGCCCTCGACCGGTCCGGGCGGTTGCGGATCGGGGCCGCCGTCGGGGTCAACGGCGACGTGGGCGCCAAAGCCGCCGCGCTGCTCGCCGCGGGGGCCGACGTGCTCGTCCTCGACACGGCCCACGGCCACCAGGAGAAGATGCTCTCCGCCCTGAAGGTGGTCCGCGAGCTCGACCCTGCTGTGCCCGTGGTGGCCGGCAACGTCGTGTCCGCCGAAGGGACCCGCGACCTGATCGAGGCGGGCGCCGACGTCGTCAAGGTGGGCGTGGGCCCGGGCGCCATGTGCACGACCCGGATGATGACCGGGATGGGGCGACCCCAGTTCAGCGCCGTGCACGACTGTGCCCTGGCCGCCGCCGACCTGGGCGGTCACGTGTGGGCCGACGGCGGTATCCGCCACCCCCGCGACGTCGCCCTGGCCCTGGCGGCCGGGGCCGCCAACGTGATGATCGGGTCGTGGTTCGCCGGCACCCACGAGTCACCGGGAGACGCCTTCCGGGACGGGAATGGCCGGCTCTACAAGGAGAACTTCGGGATGGCCTCGGCCCGGGCCGTGTCGGCCCGCACCACCTCGGAAACGCCGTTCGAGCGGGCCCGCAAGGCCATCTTCGAGGAGGGGATCTCGACGTCGCGCATGTACCTCGATCCGGAGCGGCCAGGCGTCGAGGATCTCATCGATCTGATCGTGGCCGGGGTGCGCAGCGCCTGCACCTACGCCGGGGCGGCCAACCTGGCCGAGTTCCACGAGCGGGCCCTGGTCGGGATCCAGAGCAACGCCGGCTACACCGAGGGCCGGCCGCTCGACACCAGCTGGTGATCCTCGGCCGGTGGGCGAACTCGCCCGATCGGCCGCCGACCCGGCCGGAGCGACGGCCGATCGGGCGAGTTCAGGCGACGACCCCGGCCGCCCGGAGACGGACGATGTCGGCTTCCCGGCCGAGCTCGGTGAGGACCTCGTCGGTGTGCTGGCCGAGGCCGGGGGCCAGGCCGGGACCGTCGACCGGTGTGCCCGAGAACCGGGCGGCGTGTCGGGGTTGGCGCAACCGGCCGACCGCCGGATGCACCGATTCGACGAACAGCCCGGTGTGGCGGGCCTGCGGATCGTCGGGCAGCTGGCCGGCCGACAGGACCACCCCGCAGGGCACCCGGTGGGCCTCCAGGCGGTCCATGGCCTGGCGGGTGGTGAGGGTGGCGGCCACCGCCGCGCACCGTCCCAGCACCGCCCGGGCGGCGTCCCGGTTGCGGCCCCGGGCCACCGTCGTGGCCACCCGCGGGTCGTCGTAGCCCTCCACCTCGAAGGCCCGGCACATTCCGGCGAAGTCGGCGTCACCGGTCGGGGTGACGATCCCCCAACCGTCGAGGAACCGCAGGGGCGAGAGCCGGCCGAGGTTCGAGGGGGCCGATCCGTCGGCGTCGAGGAACATCTCGTTGCCGGCCGCGTCGGTCCACAGGAAGGCCACCACCGCGTCGAGCATGGCCAGCTGGATGTGCTGACCGCCCCGGCCCCGTTCCCGGGCGAACAGGGCGGCGGCCACCGCCTGGGCGGCGTGCAGGGCGGTCACCTTGTCGGCCACCACCTGGTTGATGAACTGCGGCTCACCGGTGTCGAGGTCGGCCTGGTTGACGGCGAGGCCGGCGTAGGCCTGGATCACCGTGTCGTAGGCGCTCTTGGCGGCATACGGGCCCGACGCCCCGAAGCCGCTGATGGACACGTAGACCAGCTCGGGCCGGACCTGGCGCAGGGCCTCATAACCGACTCCCAGCCGGTCGACCACCCCGGGCCGGAAATTCTCGATCACCACGTCGGCGGTGCGGGCCAGCTCCACCAGCACGGCCACCCCGTCGGCCACCGACAGGTCCAGGGCGATCGACCGCTTCGACCGGTTGCACATCTGGAACAGGGCGCTCACCCCGTTGACCGTCACCCCCACCCAGCGTCCGATGTCACCCGAGCCGGGACGCTCGACCTTGATCACGTCGGCGCCCTGGTCGGCCAGCATCACGGCGGCGTAGGGGCCGGTACCGGCGATCGACAGGTCGAGGACCCGGATCCCCTCGAGGGGTCCGCTGCTCATGGCTCGAACACCGGCCTGGAGCGGGGCCGGCCCCCCGGCCCCGAGTAGGCCAGGCCCCAGCGCGGCTCCTCCACCCAGTCGGGGGGGACCAGCCCGGCGAGCACCCGGGCCCACCGATCGAACAGCAGGTCCTCGGCGGCGTAGTCGAACGGATCGGTCAGCACGACCTCCTCCGGCGAGCCGGGCGCCACGGGATGGTCGACCAGCCAACGGGCCGTGCGGGCCAGGGCCACACGGGCGGGCACGCGGTCGCGGTAGCCGAGTTCGGCCCGGATCCGGGTGAGGTCGAGGACCCGGTGGGTCGGCCGGGGCTGGGTCTGGAGGGGTCGGGCCGGTACCGCCAGCTCGTGGGGCAGCGAAACCAGCTCGAGCTCGGCGCCCAGGGCGCCGGCGACGATATCGATCACCTGGCGGACCGACAGGACCTCGGTGTCGGCGGCGTTGAAGATCTTCCCGGCCGCGGCCGCCGGCTGGTCGACGGCCAGCAGCACGGCGTGGGCCAGGTTCTCCGTGTAGCCGTGGTGGTGCAGGGTCAGGCCGTCGTCGGCCACGGCCATGCGCCGCCGCCCGTCGAGGATGCGTCGCACGATGCACCACTCCCGGGGAGCCGGTTGATAGGGGCCGTAGACGTAGGGGTAGCGGAAGTGGGTGGCGCCGGGATGGCGCTCGAAGACGGCCTGTTCGGTCCGTACGATCCGGAAGCCCTTCTCATCCTCGGCCACATCGCCGACGGTTTCCGCCGACTCGGGCACGGGGTTGGCCAACCCCCCGGGCGTCCCGTCGGCCGCGTCCAGGAACGGGTTCATCCACCCCCGGTAGGCCGGTACACCGCCGACGGAGATGAACCGGCCGCAGCGGCCGACGGTCAACTCGGCCACCTTGCGGAGCCGGCCGTACATGGCCACGACGGCGTCGTAGGTCGAACCGCGGAGGGCGTCGGCCAGCGACCCCTCGTCGAACGGGTCGGCGTGGAGGTGGGTCACCGTCGCCGGGGTCTCGCCACGCTCGTGGCGGCCCCGGTGCAGGATCGTCACCGCGGCCCCCCGGTGGACGAGGCCGGCGACGATGGGGATCCCGGTCGGACCGGTGCCTCCGATGACGAGGATCCGCTCAGGCACGGTTCGGGAGGTCCGCGGCGGGGTCGGCGCCGCCACCGCCGGCGACCCCGGCCGGTGCGGCGACGGGCCGGCGTACCGGGTGGCCCGGCCGGTCGGCCGGGTCGACGAGCACGCAATGGGTGCCCGTGTAGATGGTGGGCATGCACTTGTTGCAGTGGATGCACAACGAGTCGTGGGCCCGGCCCGCCTGGAAGCGGGCGATCAGGTCGGGCTGGCGCAGCAGGGCCCGACCCATGGCCACGAACTCGAAGCCTTCGTCCATCCCCCGGTGGATGGTGTCGATCCGGTTGATCCCCCCCAGCAGGACCAGCGGCATGGTGAGCGCGGCCCGGAACTGGCGGGCGTAGGGCAGGAAGTAGGCCTCCTCGAACGGGTACTCGGGCAGGAGCCGGGCGCCGAGCAGGCGGAACCCCCACGACGCCGGGGGCTTCATGATGGCGGCCATCTCCCGGCGGGGCGCCTCGCCACGGAACAGGTACATGGGGTTGCCGAACGACCCGCCGCCGGTCAGTTCCAGGGCGTCGAGGGCGCCGTCGGACTCGAGCAGGCGAGCGATCGCCACGCTCTCCTCGAGCCACAGGCCGCCGGGCACCCCGTCGACCATGTTGAGCTTGGCCGTGACGGCCAGCCGATCGCCGACGGCGTCGCGCACGGCCCGGGCGATCTCCCGTCCGAGCCGGGCCCGGTTCTCGAGCGAGCCACCCCAGCGGTCCCGGCGCCGGTTCCACTTCGGGCTGTGGAACGCGCTCACCAGGTAGTGGTGGCCGAAATGCAGCTCCACGGCGTCGAATCCCCCGTCGGCGGCCACCCGGCCGGCGGCGGCGAAGGCCCGGATGACGCCGGCCAGATCGTCCTCGGTGGCGGCCCGGGTGAAGCGCATGGCCAAGGGGCTGAACAGGCGCGACGGGGTGAGCGCCGGGATGCCCAGCCCGGCGGCGACCGGCCCGGCGTGGCCGAGCTGGGCCTGGGCGGCCGCCCCCTCGGCGTGGATCACGTCGGTCAGCCGCCGCAGCCCGGGCACCGCCTCGGACCGCATGATCAGCTCGTTCGGCGCGCCGCGCCCGTCGGGGGACACCGCACAGTAGGCCACCGTCGACATCCCCACCCCACCGGCCGACACGGCCCGGTGGAAACCGATCAGCGCCTCGGTGACCAGCCCTTTGGGGCTCATGCCCTCGAAGGTGGCGGCCTTGATGACCCGGTTGCGCAGGGTGACCGGCCCGAGCGTGGCCGCGCCGAACGGGTCGGGAACGTCGTGACGCACTGCGGACAGGTCGGGCATGCCGACATCGTGGCCTGCCAACGGCCGACCTGCGAGCCCGGACCGGGGGACTGGGAGGAGGGGCCCATCCCCGGTCCGGGCCGGGCCGCCCTACCAGGCCATCTCGTTGACCCGACCGCCGACCACGGTGACCCGCCGCCGGCCGCCGTCAGGGGCCACCAGCGACCACTCGCCGGACAGCACCGACGGATAGACCGCCGACCAGCCGGGCCGTTCGCCCAGGCGACGCTCACGCACCGCCGTGTGGGTCACCACGCACTCCCGACGGCTGGCCGGCACGAGGTCGATCTCCCAGCCGGCCATCTCCGGGCTGGTGTGGACCACCAGAGCACCGACCTCGCCACCGATGTCCAACACGACGCTGCCGGCGAAGCTGGGCTCCGGGCGGACCTCGGGGCTAGGCGGCCGGGACACTGAAACCGCTGTAGGGGACGCCCAGATAGGGGAACTGGGAGAGGTAGTTCTCGGTGCCCTTGGCCGTGATGTCGGTGGGGCTGTCCGTGAGACCGGGGGTGACCAGGCTGGCCGCGCCGTCGGCCGTGAAGGTCTTGTCGACCAGGCCGTAGAGAGCCCCGGCGATGGCCCGCACCTCGATGGTCACCACATCGTCGAACACCCGCCGCCCGTTGGGGAAGCCGGCGGCGTCGCCGCCGAGGAGGCCGAGGTTGTTGGGCGTCGCCGTGTTCGGCGGGATGGCCAGGTTCAGCCGGAGCATGTCGGCCTGGGTGGGACCGGTGTAGTTCTGGAAGCCGGGGACCACGCCGGTCGGGATACCGGTGAGCAGCACGGCCAGCAGATCGGCCCGGGCCTTCTTGGAAGCATTGAGGGCCGCCAGGTTGGGGAACACGTTCGGGTACAGCACGGGCAGCAGGGTGGCGAGCTCGGGGTGGGCCACGCCGTCGGCGAACTGGCTGTCACCGTCGGGGGTCTGGGAGTTCCAGTAGTCCTTGCGGCTCATGGGCACGAGGACCTCGTTGAACAGCGGGTTGCCCAGTCGGGACACCTGCATGAAGGGACCTACGCCGTAGGTTCCCTGTTCCTCGCTCAGCCGCACCTTCTGCCGGCCGGCCGAGGTCCACACGCCGATCACCGATGAGGCCTTGGTGGCGTCAGCGGGGGCGGCCCCGCCCGCCGTCAGGGCGGCGAGGGGCAGCTGCAGGGCGATGCTGTGGACGTTGACCGCCTTGGTGGAGTTGACGCCTGTCCCCGGCTTCGTCAACTCGGGGATGTTCAGGCCGAACTGGGCGTGGAGCTGCTCGAAGGGTCGCAGGTCACCGAGGTCGAAGATGGCCCCGAGGTCGACGTAGAAGCCTTCGGCCCGCTGGCCGGCGAACACCTGGCCGCCCCCGGGCAGGGGCTGGACGGCCTGGGCGGCGAGGCCGGCATAGTCGGGTGTGGACAACGGGCCGATGTTGCACGGTGGGCACGGGGCGTCGGTCACCATGCGGGTGACGTGACGCTGACCCTGGGGGCCGTAGTCGATGCGGTCGCAGGTGTAGCGCTGACGACGGTTCCAGTTCGGATCGGTCAGCGACTGGATGGGACCGACGTTGTAGAGGAACGTGGTGGGGATGGTGATGTCGGCCCGGAAGCGGAACTCGAAGACGATCTCGGCCTTGCCGTCACCGTTGTTGTCGATGTTGATCCAGTACAGGACGTCGTGACCGAACTCCCAGAAGTTGGGGCCGGAGGCGGGGGCCTGCAGGGGGATGTAGTTGGCGATGATCGTCGCCGTGCCCGGGTTGTCGGGACTCACGAACGCGTACAGGTCGGTGCTGTCGGCCACCGGATCTTTGGAGATCTCCGGCGCTTCACGGTGCGAGGACATGGTTCACCTCTTGGATCGATGGATGGGTGGCGGATCAGCGGGAGGCGCGGTAGAGCAGTGAGGCCAACTGCGGGTCGTTCACCGTGAGCTGTTGCGTCCCGACGAAGATGTGAACCTCCCCGGTGCCCACGTCAGCCAGCCGGGCGATGACCGGCTCGGTCATCGACGCCGTCTCGGGAAGAGCGGCCGTCCCGGCGTCGGCTTCCGGCCCGGCCGTGGCCACGGCGTCGACCACCAACGGCATGGCCGACACGGCGGCTCCGGCGACGGCGACGGCCACCGACGAGCGCTTGATGAACATGCGGCGGGTGAGGTCCACATCGCCCCCTTGCCGATCGAGTCGCCGGCAGGCCGGCGACGGTGCCCGCTCGGTTGCGGGCACCCCTGTTTCGGTGCAGCCCACCGGAGCGGATGACCGATCGGCAGATTTCCCGGCGACCACCCGACCGGCGGTCCGGCCCGCCGACGAGACGGCGGTGACGGACGAGGCGGAGCGGCGCTCAGGCCGAGGGAACCCGCTCCACGGCGAGAAGCCGACAGCCGAGCGGACCGTTGACCTTGATCGAGCCGGAACCCTGCCAGGCCACCGTCGCCCCGGCCGCCACGCCGTCCTCGATGTCACCGTCGTCATCGACCCGTTTGCCGGTGCCGTCGAGAAAGCCGACCCAGATGTCGTAGTCGGCTCGCTTGCCGGTGTGGTTGACGATGGTGCCGGTCACCGAGGCGATCCCGCTGGCCGACAGCACACACGTGGCGATGGTCACGTCGTCCGCTCCGGAGCTGCCCGTGGCGTCAGGAGCGCCTGGCGTGGTTCCGCCCGACGACGGGCCGGTCCCCGCACCGGCGCCCGGCGGGCTGGTGACGGCCCCGGCCCCGCCGGTCGACGCCGGTGCCGTGGCGCGGCCGCCGGAACCGGCGGCGACCGAGCCGGACGAGGCCGGATCGGAGGAGCCGAGCGAGCCCGGGCTCGACGATCCCCGCGCCGCGCCCCCGGACGGCACCGTGGTCGGCGCGGTGGGCGGGACGGCTGACGGCGATGACCGGCCGGGGGCGCTGGCCCGCCCGAGCAGGGCCCCGACGATCAGCACGGCCGCGCCGGCCGCCGCGAAACGCAGGGCGCGCCGGGGTCCCCGCCGGACCCGGTGGCGCGGCGTGGCCGGCATCGGATGGTCCCGGGCCGCGGCGGCGGCCGCCTCCAGATCCCAGCGGGGCACACTCCCGCCCGGCACTCCCGGGCCGTCGCCCGACCGGGCGGGCCCGGCGACGGCGCCGGGCGCGTCGGCCGGCGTCCGGGCCGCGGTGATCGGCTCGACGGGCGGGACGGGCGGCGGGGTCGCCGGCTCGGCCGGGCGCACGGCGGCCGTCCACGACGCGCCGTTCCAGTAGCGGTGGCCGCCCGATCCGGCCGGATCCATGTACCAGCCAGGCGCCGGCGTTGCGCTCATCGTGCTCGCTCTCTTTCCGATCGCGGCGGCGGCCCCGTCAGCGTAGGCCAGCCACCGTCCCGCCACCCTGGCGCCGCCGAGCGCTGTCGGGCCGGCGTCGCCACCGTGTTGGCCGGCTGTTCACCACCCGGCCCCCCGGTGTTCGTGCCCCTTTAGGGACCGATTAGCGTCGTTCGTCCTAGGGTCGCCGTCATGCACACCCGGCGGGCCAAGGTGGTGCTCGCCATCACCGGCGCCGCCGCCCTGGCCGGGCCGGCCGGCCACGCCTTCGCCACCGATCACCGCGGCGGCGCCGGCCCGACCACCGACGACCCGACGGCGGCCGGTCGGGTCGTCCGGCAGGACGCGACCACCGGCCACGCCGACGCCACGTGGGGGCCCGGCAGCC
>Ga0075030_100004267_pt1 | contig 12919 bp, 10 predicted proteins | sample LitLauG_LLR_2012_FD_71393 | JGI IMG/M metagenome (GOLD analysis project Ga0075030, IMG submission 71393) | Freshwater sediment microbial communities from Pennsylvania, USA - Little Laurel Run_MetaG_LLR_2012 | ecosystem: Environmental > Aquatic > Freshwater > Creek > Sediment | place: USA... | reverse complement strand
GATGCGACCAGCTACGCCTGCATCGATCCCAATCAGCGGGCGGCCGCAACCATCATCGCGAAGCAGGATTGCATCCTGGCGGGAATCGGCTGTGTGGCGCGCATTCTGGACGTCTATGCCGCACTGGATGGCGCAGTCACCGCGCACTATGAGGTCACGACCCATCCTGAGATTTTCGATGGCGTGCGGCTGCGGCCGGGGCAGTCCGTCGCCGTAATCCGCCACAATACGCGCGTGATTCTGTCTTGCGAACGTGTCATCTTGAATTTCCTCCAGAGGATGAGCGGCATCGCCACGCTCACGCGCAAGTTCGTCGAGGCGGTTTCCGGGACTCGCACGCGCATTCTCGATACGCGTAAGACTGCCCCTGGCCTCCGCGTCATCGATAAGTACGCGGTACGGTGCGGGGGAGGACAGAATCATCGCCTGGACCTCTCCGATGGCGTGCTCATCAAGAACAATCACATCACGCTTGCCGGAGGGATCGGGCCGGCCCTCGAACGCGCTCATCGCAACCGCCGCGGATCCCAGCCGATTGAGATCGAGGTACGCACGCTGGAAGAACTGGAAGTCGCACTGACCAACGGCGCCGAAGCGGTCCTCCTCGACAATATGTCTGCCGAAGACGTGCGGCGGGCGGTGGAACGTTGCTCGCGCGAGTCTGAACGCGAGACAGGCGGGCGCATTCCTATCGAGTGCTCGGGCGGTATCCGCCTCGAAAATGTCCGCGCCTATGCCGAAACCGGTGTCGACTTCATCTCCGTGGGCCTTCTGACTCACTCCACGCATGCTGCCGACATGAGCCTGCGCGTTGTACCCGCGTGACCGGAGTAGTGTGACATTTGATCGGCAGCCCGCGATTCGCGCATAATTCCGGCATCGGAAAAACAGGCACAACTCGGGAGCACAAGGCGACGCGAGCGGATGCTCCTTCTGCGATTGCTCGCAGCAAATCCGGTTCGCAACAACCGACGGATCTCCGACTCGGCAAGATCGTCAGGCTCCTGATGGAGAACGCCACGGTCGTCGCCAGCGGAACCAAACTGGCGGAGGAGATTTCGTCGAGCCGTTCCGAGGTCTGGCGGCTCATACAGCAACTTCGCGGAATGGGCGTGGACGTTGCGGGACATCCGGCGACGGGATACCAGCTGCGGTCAGTCCCTGACTTGCTGCTGCCCGAGATTCTTCGTCCACTCGTCCGCGGCACAATCTTTCAAGCGCATCTGCACCACTTCTACAAGATTGGGTCGACGAACGCCGCCGCTATGGCCGCCTCGGCAGAGGGCGCGCCCGAAGGCACTGTATTCCTCGCCGAGGAACAGACCGCGGGCCGGGGTCGTGGAGCGAATTCCTGGCAATCCCAGCGCTCGGCCGGAATTTACTGTTCGGTGATCTTGCGCCCGGCACTGCCACCATCCGATGTTCTGACCTTGTCGCTCGCGGTGGGCCTGGCCGCGCAGTCAGCCATCCGTGAAGTCGATTCCCGCATCCCGGTGGATCTGAAGTGGCCTAACGACGTATTGATCCACGGAAAGAAAGTCTGCGGTATTCTCGCCGAGATGAACGCCGAGGCGACGCGGGTGCGTTACATCGTGGTAGGGATAGGCATCAACGTGAACCAGTCGAATTTCCCCAGAGAGCTCTTGGCGACGTCGTTACAGCTCACGACGGGCAGCGAGTGGTCACGGGTGGAACTCGCCGGCGCTTTGCTAAAATCACTCGACCGCGAGTACCGGCAACTGGCCGACGATCCCGAATCGAAGGAGTCGATCTTGCGACGTTTTGCCGAGAATTCGTCCTGGGTACTGGGCAAGCGGGTTCGCATCGAAGAGAATGGCTCCGCCTTCGAGGGAACGACGGAAGGGCTCGATCCCCGCGGCTTTTTGCAGGTGCGAACGCCGTACGGAGTGCGGACGGTTTTGAGCGGGACTGTGCGCGAAAGATAGATTCGGCACGTGCGATTGGAAACGTAACCGGCACCGGCTGTCTCCCTCAGGCGAGTGCAAGCAAAATCAAATGCTTCTTGTCATCGACGTAGGAAATACGAACACTGTGCTGGGCGTCTTCGCCCGCGTCGCCAAGGTGCATCCCGGAGGCGACTCCGACGATTCTCCCCGCTACGAGCGTCTGCTGGCGAACTGGCGTGTTGCTACTTCCCGCACGAGTACCGTCGACGAATACGGTGTGTTGTTTCGCAATCTCTTTTCGATGGCAGGACTGGAATCGAAGGGCATTCATGGGATTGTAGTTTCATCGGTTGTCCCCCCTCTCGATCCGGTGCTGCGGCAGGTGTGTGAGCGCTACTTCAACTTGCGCCCGCTCTTCATTGAGCCCGGAGTGAAGACGGGAATGCCCGTGCACTACGACAACCCCGCGGAGGTTGGCGCGGACCGCATTGTGAATGCCGTCGCCGCCTTTGATAAGTATGGCGGCCCGTGCGTCATCGTCGACTTCGGCACAGCCACGACCTTCGACTGTGTCTCAGCGAAAGGCGAGTATCTCGGTGGCGTGATCTGTCCAGGGATCGGAATCTCGGCCGATGCCTTGTTCGAGCGCACGGCGAGGCTTCCGCGCGTCGAGATTCGTAAACCTGCGCGCGTGATCGGATCGAATACCGTTGGCAGCCTCCAGTCCGGCCTGTACTACGGCTACCTTGGACTGGTCGATGGAATCCTGGAACTGCTTCTGGCCGAACTCGGACCCGAAACCCGCGTGCTCGCCACTGGTGGATTGGGCCCCATGATCGGCACCGGCTCGAAATACATCAAGCAGGTAGACGATTCCCTCACGCTCGAAGGTCTGCGCCTCATCTGGGAGCGGAATGCAACCGGAAAGCGAGAAGTGGCCACAAAAGCGGACACCAAGGCGGCGAAAACGGCGGCAAAAAATCCACCGCAGAAATCCTCGAATGGCGACGGCAAGGCTACGACGCCCACCTCCCGCTCCGCCCGCTGATCCATCGTGGAAAACTACTTCAACTATTTCACCGAAATCGAGGAGCGCTACCTGCGGCGCCGTGGCGGAGGGCTCTTACTCTCGACGCTTGATTGGGCTCTGATCGAGACCTGGAAAGACGGTGGTATTCCCCTCGACGGAGTGCTGCGAGGGATCGACGCTGCGTTCGATAAGTATGACCAGAAACCCTCGAAGACTCGCAGGATCAACAGCCTTGCCTATTGTTCTCAGGAGGTGCTTGCCGCCGCTGAGGGCATGAAGGAAGCTGCAGTGGGAGCTAATGCTTCGCCCGATGAATCTCGCGCCAGGCAGGGATTCGAAGCTGACACTGTGTCCGCTTTCCTACAGCGAAACTCTGCCATACTCGAGTCCGCTAAGATTCCAGACGATGCTCACGCCGCAAAAGGGATCGTTTCTGATGCTGCCAGGACACTCCGCCAGCTCGCTAGTGAAACAGCCAGCAAGGGCCGGCTCGAAGATTTGGAACGCCGACTAACTGTGCTCGAGGAGAAACTGTTCGCGGCCCTGCTCACGTCTACGCCGGATGAGGAAATCGTCACCATTCGCGCCGAGGCCGACCGGGACCTGGCTCCGTATCGCCGCAAGATGTCGGGGCCGCAGATCGATCAGCTCCAGAAACAATACCTCCAAAAGCGGCTGCTCGAGAAATATCACCTGCCTCGCCTCAGCCTGTTTTACATGTGAACGATGGTGAGCCAGAACTTTGACGCATTGATTCTCGGAGGCGGCGCAGCTGGCCTGATGTGCGCCATCGAGGCGGGCAAGCGCGGACGCCGGGTCGCTGTCCTGGAGCACGCAGATCGCCTGGGCAAGAAGATTCTGATCTCCGGCGGCGGCCGTTGCAACTTCACGAACATTCATTGCCGCCCGGAAAATTTCCTCTCTTCGAATCCCCACTTTGCGAAGTCTGCACTGGCACGTTACACGCCCTCCGACTTCATTGACCTGGTCGAGAAATATCGCATCCCGTATCACGAGAAGACACTCGGACAACTGTTCTGCGACGGATCGGCGCAAGAAGTTGTGTCCATGCTGGAACAGGAATGCCGAGCGGCGAAGGTCAGCATCGTCTTGAGTACGAAGATTCGGGAGGTCATTCGCACATCCGAATACCTGGTGACAACTGAGGAAACAGAATTCCGCGCGCCGGTGCTCGTCGTCGCCACGGGTGGCTTGTCGATCCCGAAAATGGGCGCGACTTCTTTCGGTTATGCCCTGGCGCGACAGTTCGGTCTGAAGATTCGCGAACCGAAGCCCGGCCTGGTTCCTTTGCTGCTTGATTCTGAGGATCGCCGCCGCTACTGCGACTTGACGGGAGTCTCGGCCGAAGTCATCGCGTCGTGCGACGGGCAGCAATTCAGCGAAAAGATGCTGTTTACGCATCGCGGTATGAGTGGTCCTGCCATACTGCAGATCTCGTCCTATTGGCAAAAAACGCAGCCGATAAAGATTGACCTTGTTCCCGGTAGCGAGGTCACCGGACCGTTCGCTAATCCCAAAGCGGTGCGGAACGTGGCAAGTCTGAGAGCAGAGCTGCGGAAGATTCTTCCAAGCCGTCTCGCCGATCGCTGGCTCGAACACCACGCGCCTCATGCATGGAACAATTCTTCACTAGTGGACTTCGAACGCCAGATGCATGCGTGGGTTATCCATCCCGCTGGCACGGAGGGTTTCGAAAAAGCCGAGGTCACCGTCGGCGGAGTGGATACAGGCGAACTCTCCGCCAAAACCATGGAATGTCAGACCGTGCCCGGCTTGTACTTCATCGGCGAAGTCGTGGACGTAACCGGACATCTCGGCGGATTCAACTTCCAATGGGCATGGGCGTCCGGCGCGGCGGCCGGCCGAGCGTTTTAAGCCTTCATTTAGAATCACCTCTTGCAGCTCAAAGTCGAAAAGATGATTTATGGCGGCGACGGGCTCGCACGGCTGCCTGCCGATGAACGCGGCCCCGGCAAGGCCGTTTTCGTTCCCTTCGTGCTGACCGGAGAACAGGTCAATGCCTCGCTGACCGGGCAGAAGCCAGGCTTCGCCCGAGCGAGAGCCGAGTCGGTCATCGAGCCATCGCCTCACCGGGTTAATCCTGCATGTCCTTACTTCGGAAATTGTGGCGGCTGCCACTATCAGCACGCCGGCTACGAACATCAACTCCAGATCAAAGAAGAGATCCTCCGCGAGGCACTTCGGCGTGGCGCCAAGATCGATTTGTCAGTCGAGGTCAAGATCCATCCCTCTCCCCCGTGGAACTACCGCAACCGCTCTCGCCTGCAGGTCCAAACTGCTCCAGTGTTCAAGGCGGGATATTTCAAGATGGCCTCGCACGAGGGGCTGGCGGTCGAAGAATGTCCTATCAGTTCACCCCTGATTAATCGAGGAATCGCCGCACTCTGGAGCAGCGGCCGGAACAACAAAGTGCCGGCCGGAGTCGATGAAGTCGAGTTCTTTGCGAATGCCGGCGACACACAGCTCCTACTCGAGGTTTCGACAAACCGACATTCGCGCCGGGCCGCCCTGCGGGCCTGGGCCGAGGAGTTTCTCAGTTCGATGCCTGAAATCAGCGGGGTCGTCGTATTTCGCGAGTCGGAGAAAGGTCCGCCAAGTACAGCAGAGAAACTGCTGACGGTCGGGACCGATCATCTGACTTATCAGACGCGGAACGCCTCCTACCGCGTCAGTGCCGGTTCGTTTTTCCAAACCAACCGGCATCTCACGGACGAACTGGTGAAAATCGTGACCGATGGCCAATCCGGCGACGTGGCGCTCGATCTGTATGCGGGCGTCGGCCTGTTTTCCACAGCCCTTTGTGACATGCGTCACATAGTTTCTGTTGAGTCGTCACAGACTTCCACAGCCGATCTTTCCTACAATTTGCCCTCGAATGGAGAATCCGTCCAGGCCACAACCGAACAGTACTTATCCGGAAGCGCAAAAACGAGACGGGCCGGGAAGGGCGCAGTCATCCCCCATCTTTCATATCAGCCTGACCTGGCGGTGGTGGACCCGCCTCGAGTTGGCCTGGGAGAACACGTGGCGCGTTTGTTGGTGACCTTGGGCGCGCCACGCATGGTTTATGTCTCCTGCGACCCGGTTACGCTGGCTCGGGATCTGGTGATTTTGCGATCTGGCGGCTACCGGATCGAACAGGTGCATCTAGTTGATCTGTTTCCGCAGACCTACCATCTCGAGACCGTCGTTCATCTCGCCCGGTAGCAATACTTTCGACTCTTCCGGATACTGGTTGTCTCCTTCTGAGTTCCAGTAATGATATCTTCCCCCACTTCGGCCGTACCCGCCTTTGAATTCAAAGCCCCACGCGAGCCGATGTTGTGGGTGGCCGCCGTGTATTCCCTGGGAATTGTGGCGGGCGTTTATGCATGGCGTCCCTGTCTCTGGTGGATCGTAGGCAGCATGGCATTGATCTCCGCAGCAGCTTACTTTGCCAGCAGACGCCCAGGCGTGGCTTGGATGCTTGCCCTAAGCACCTTCTTCCTTGCAGGGGCACTTCACATTCAGCTGCGATCCGCAGTTTCCCGGCTCGATACCGGGATCCTGCCCTACTCCGATCACCGGGAAGTGCAAGTGACCGCCCACGTGACCAATGAGGGCCGCATTCAACACGGAGGATCTGGCGAACTCCGTCAGACAGTCGATCTCGAATGTGAACTCGTTCGGACCGATGAAGGGCAGATCGTCCCAATACATTCCGGAATACGCCTAAGTATCTACAGCCCGCTTAGTTCGTCGGACAATCCGAATGACCTCGGCGCTCCTCCTTCGCCGACCCGAACCCTTCGTTACGGTGAGCGAGTCCGTCTCCTGACTAAGCTGAAGCCTCCACGAAATTTCCGGAATCCCGGAGCATTCGACTATCAAGGCTACCTCGCGGATCGCGGCATCGCCGCCCTGGGTTCAGCAAAGCTGGAAAACGTTGAATTCCTTCCCGGATTCGTGGGCAGCCTCATCGAACGCATGCGCAACCGCATGCATGCGAGTGTGATCGCCAAAGTCCACGAGCTCTGGCCGGAGGGCGAAGCGGCGCTCATCGATGCCATGATCATCGGCGATGAAGCGTTCATCGACCGCGACACCCGCGCGGACTTTCAACGCTCAGGCACCTACCACATCCTCGTTGTGTCGGGAATGAACGTCAGCATCCTTGCCTTCGTCGTGTTCTGGACATTGCGCCGTCTGCGGGTCGGGGACATTCCAGCAACCCTGATCACGATAGCATCCTGTGCCGGCTATGCATTCCTGACTGAGGTAGGAGCTCCGGTGTGGCGTGCCACACTCATGTGCACCGCATATCTGGTTACGCGCCTGCTCTACCGCGATCGCGCGATGACCAACGCACTAGGCGCAGCAGCACTGGGACTATTAATCTCCGATCCTCGCCAACTCTTAACCCCCAGCTTTCAAATGACATTCCTGTGCGTGCTGATCGTAGCGGCGATCGGTATTCCTATGATCGAGCGAACTTCCCAGCTTTATCGTCAGGCGCTGGCAAATTGGGACTCAAAATCCTATGCGGCGATGCTCTTGCCGCGGGTCGCACAGTTCCGCCTCGATTTGCAGATGATCTCTGCGCGGCTCGGACTATTCTTGGGAAATAAGACTGCGCGTACCCTCGTCTGCGGCAGCAGCCGCCTGATCCTGGCTGCGTGGGAATTGATCTTCATCTCCGCGGTGATGCAGGCGGGGCTTGCCCTGCCGATGGCTTGGTACTTCCATCGAGCAACCACGATCGGTCTGCCGGCGAACCTGGTTGTCGTCCCCCTGACGCAGTTGATGATGCCGGCCGCGATCTTTTCGCTCATGCTCGGATACGTGTCGCCCTGGCTGGCGAAGCTTCCTGTGCTGGCGACGACCCTCGCCCTCGACGGGATCACGGGCACGATTCAAGGTCTGGGAGGGTTACGCCTTGCCGATCTACGGGTCGCGCTGCCGTCCGGGCTGATGATTGCGCTTGCAGTCACGTCGCTGGCGATCGCCATCTTCACGGCACGTCGCGGGATGGCGCTCACCTGGATCGGACTGTCCATGGTCTTTCTCATGTCCGTCGTTCTTGCAGTCGCGGTCCCTCACAAACGTGTTCAATCCAATGCGATCGAGGTCACCGCGATCGACGTCGGAGAGGGCGATTCAATCCTCGTCGTTACACCGGAGTGCAAAACACTCCTCGTAGATGCCGGAGGACCGATCGGTCCGGGTGGATCGCAACTCGATTTCGGTGAGGATGTCGTCTCGCCCTATCTCTGGTCCCGAGGCTTCTCGCGTCTCGACGCGGTGGCGATCACCCATGCCCATTCCGATCACATCGGAGGAATCCTTGCGATCTTAAGAAACTTCCGGCCCAAGGAGCTATGGGTCGGCCTCCTGCCGCCAAGTCATGCTCTGGAGAATGTCATCGCCACCGCACATTCACTCGGAATAAAAGTTGTGCGTCACTGGGAGAAAGATGACTTCGATTTCGGTGGCGCCCGCATCCGGGTTCTGTTTCCTCCGCGCGATTGGCCCGTCGGCGACAAACCGCAGAACAGCGACTCGATGGTGCTGAGCTTGAGTTATGGACAGTCGTCCGTGCTGCTGGAAGGAGACGCCGAAAAGCGCGCCGAACGCCACATTGCAGCCGGCGAGCACTTACGGGCAAATCTGCTCAAAGTGGGCCATCACGGCAGCGCCAATGCTACAACTTCCGAATTGATGGACGCAGCCCAGCCGCAGTTCGCAGTCATCTCCGTCGGATCAGGAAATTCCTTCGGATTGCCTCGAAATGAGACACTTGCGCGTCTGGCTGCAGTCAAAACCCGTGTCTACCGGACTGATCTGGATGGAGCGGTGACCTTCTATCTCGATGCCCACGGCGTTACGACTGTTTCGACGGGTCCTCGATAATATTTATCTCAGCAGTTTCGTCATCATCGTTCGCCGACACCGGCTGCCGATATTCCTCGATGAGTTTCCGGGCGGCCTCGGCATCCTGCTCACGCACCAGGATGATCATTCCGCCCAGCCCCGGGAATGCATCCTGCAGCATCGCCGCAGCGGTCAGATCGCTATCGATCCCCGCCGATTCCAGCAGTCCCTTCACGATCAAGGCCTCGGACTCCAACTCCGAGTCGAACACTTTCACGAGCTTCTCGTTCGGATTAGGACGCGGTGGCACACTCGCTACCGGATTCATTGGCTGTGACATGAGAGTCTCCAGTTCAGGATGTTGGCCCCGAGGGCGCATCGGTGCTGCGGTTGAGATTTTACTCCTTGCAAACCATGCAGGCGCGGGCCAGAAGGGGCGTGCTCGAAAAGGGATGCGAATGCGAGTACTCAGGTTGGGCAATAACGTATCCACTTCCGTGCGGCGGACAACCGGCTCATGGGCATCTTTGGGTGGTTGCTTTCTTTTCAGAATGAGGCAGAATGGCCCCTTGGCGCAACGCCACAGGGTGAGGCATCATCCAAAAGAGCGGGTAAAGGGGATTTCATGAATATCTCACGGCAGCTTGGGGACGAGTCTGGATATCGGTTAGCGGAGCAACAGGCGCGCCGGGAGCTGGAAGAAGAAGCGAAAAAAATCCGCCGCCTGCAGTTGATGATCAGTATGGTCCTGTCGGTGATCGCACAGGATCCAAATCTTACATTGGCGGAAGCGTCGGAGTTGGCCGCCGGCGCAAAAAAGGCCGCTCTTGCCATGTTCCCCGATAAGGAACTTGCCTTTGACCTGCTCTATAAGCCGCGGCTTCAGAGGCTGATTCGGGAGAGATTCCGGCTGCAATAACGAGGAGAAAGCCTTCCTACTCGTCCGCCACTGAATTTTTCAAGGTTCCGATCCCCTCGACGATGACCTCGACGCTGTCCCCCGCCGCCAGTTGTCCGACTCCCGACGGCGTTCCGCTGGGAATCAGATCTCCGGGAAACAACGTCATGGCTTGTGCGATGTAACGGAGGACGGCATCCAGCGAAAAGATGAAATCGCGGGTGTTGCCTTGCTGCCGAACCTCGCCGTTCACCCTCGTTTCGACGGCAACCCCGGCCCAGGGGTCGATCTCATCCGTGACCAGCGGGCCCACGGGACAGAACGTATCGAAGCCTTTCGCCCTGCTCCACTGGCCGTCTTTAGTCTGCAGGTCACGGGCGGTCACATCGTTAACACAGGTGTATCCCAGAATGTAGTGGCGGATATCCGCATCGGCTACCGGCTGATAGCAGGTCTTTCCGATGACGACGGCGAGCTCGCCTTCGTAATCGACGCGCTGCGAAAGTTTAGGCCGGCGGATCGTCGCTCCTGGCGACAGCAACGCCGATGTCGCCTTCAGAAAAATCAGCGGCTCCTTGGGCACTTCATTCCCTAACTCTGCCGCGTGTTCCCGGTAGTTCCGCCCGACGCACACAATCTTGGAAGGCCGCACCGGGGGCAGGAGAACAGCTTCTTGCAAGGGGATCGGATCGATCCTGCGCGAGCGCAGGCTCTCCATGTCGCCGTCCGCTTCTTCGGGCGCAGTCAGCAAGATGCGTACGATAGCATCGTTTCCCGCACCGGACTCGACCAGCCCGTATTGTGTCTCTCCATTCAGCTGAAACCGGCAGTATCTCATCGTCTTCTATCTAACCATATCCCCATCAATCGTGGGTCCTGAGGCCAAACGATTGCCGAACAGATCAAGGCACCGTCTCCCTGGCCTCTTCGGAATGCGCACTCTCGTTCCCGCGAATATCGACGGCCGTGACCGAATAGAGATAACGCTTATGCTGAGCTGCCTCCGCGTCGCGATAGGCCGGCGTCATGACCAGTGCGGCATTCAACCTGATTGGAGCTTCGGCCTCCTCGCGGCGATAGACGTTGTATCCGGCAAGATCGACATCGCTCACTGGCGCCCAAACCAGATCGATGAACGACTTCTGCCCGGATCCCGAAAAGACCGCCTGCAGCTCCGCTGGAACCGCGGGAGGAAAAACGTCATCAGCGAAGACTTTCACTTCCTGGCTGTCGGTACCTTCGACCACCAACTGAGAATTATCGGACCGCGGGATCGTCGTGACGGGCTCCACGTGGTAGTGGTACGTCTTTTGCCATTCAATCGAACTGTCGGTGAAAGTTATTTCGCTTTCCCCTTCAGGCGCTTCCCCCGCCAGCACGGCTTCGTTGTTGCCCTCGACACGCCGGTAGACGCGATATAGATGCTTGACGTTGCTGGGGGCGGCAGGAATCGGATTGCCGTTCCAGCTGAGTATGACCCCATCCTTCGCAACACGGGCATCAAATTGTCGCGGTGAAGGCACCGTGCGGATGAGCGGGACGCGAACCTGATTGGAAAGACCGGCGCTGCGTCCCTCGGGATTCAACACTTGCACCGAATAACTGATGGAGCCCTCGGGGGAGTCGCTCAGAAATTCAGCAGGGAGCGTATCCGTGAAAGAGCCTTGCGGCCTCTGCTTGGAAGGTGCCGATGGCGTGATCGGAATGTTGACCTGTCCGATTGGCGAACCGCACGCCTTCATTTCCCCAGGTCCTCGGCAGATTTGAGTAGGGCCAAGGCTCCGAATCGTTTCCCGATCGGTCGTGGCCATGGGAACGGTCCAGCTGAGGAGAACACGATCTCCCTTCCGCGAGGCGCGTAAATCGGAGGGAGGCTTAGGCAAATCGAGAGACGGCGGGCGCGGAGGTCCAATGGTCGCGCAGCCAGCGAGTATCAACGACACAATCGCGGACGGAACCAGGGTCTGCGCCAGGCGTCTCATTGAAAGAAAAAGACTACCAGAATGGCGTGAGAGCAGCCCGCTCGCTAGGACGCTAGCTCCCTCACCGCTTCGCGGAAGACCTTCGTGTGACGATCGACGTGATCTGCCTCCGTCTGCGGCGACATCAGCGCCATGTTGTGAAATGGCGTGAGCAGGATTCCCCGGTTCATCGCGTACAGATGCATGAGGCGTTCGAGTTCGAAGTCCATGGCATCGTGCGCCTCCTGCCCGTTTTCCGGCTCAAGACCAAAGATGTATTCCGCGCGGCACCCAAGTCGGGTAACGGACCATGGCAAGTCCGCATCGGCAATAGCCTTCGCGACTCCCGCGGTCCAACGCTCGGCCATAGGGATCATCCGGTCGAAGGCTTCCTGGGTAAGAACCTTCGTCAGCGTAGCCCGCATGGCGGCGAGAGAAAGCGCATTGCCAGCCAAGGTTCCACCAATACCACCCACATCGCAGTTTTCCAGCTGCTGCCTGGCAACGATGCGATCGGCCACTTCCTGCGTGAATCCGTAAGCTGCGCCCGGGATCCCGGCGCCGATAGCCTTGCCGAAGACGACTACGTCCGGCTCCAATTTTTCCGCTTGCGTGTAACCGCCAGGTCCGGCACAAATCGTGTGAGTTTCATCGATGATGAGCAGCGTCTCGTATTTTCGCGTGAGCTCCAGCAGCGCCCGGTGATATCCGGGCTGCGGATGCACGATGCCGACGTTTGTCATCACCGGTTCGGCTAGCACACAGGCAACGTCACCGGGTTTCAATGCTTGTTCGAGCGCATCGACATCGTTGAACTCAACCACTTTCGTTGTAACGGCTGGATTCACGGGAGGTCCGATATTTCCCGGACGCGGGCCGGCGGCCCCATCCGCCCCGAGCGTGATGAATGTCTCGTCGACCGTCCCGTGATAGCACCAGTTGAAGACCAGAATTTTGGGCCGACCCGTGATCTGTCGAGCTAGCCGGATCGAAAAACGATTGGCATCGGTCGCGGTGAGGGCGAACTGCCAGTAGGGTAGGTGGAAACGCTTCTCCAGTTCCTCGGCAACGGCGATGGCATCCTCACTTGGCAGCATCAGTGTGATCCCGCGACGAAGCTGGTCCGACGCCGCTTTCACGGTCGCAGAGGGAGAGTGCCCAGTCATCGCGCCCGTGTCGCCCAGACAGAAGTCGATATAACGAAGGCCATCTACATCAAAGAATTCCGCCC
>Ga0075030_100004255_pt1 | contig 12943 bp, 11 predicted proteins | sample LitLauG_LLR_2012_FD_71393 | JGI IMG/M metagenome (GOLD analysis project Ga0075030, IMG submission 71393) | Freshwater sediment microbial communities from Pennsylvania, USA - Little Laurel Run_MetaG_LLR_2012 | ecosystem: Environmental > Aquatic > Freshwater > Creek > Sediment | place: USA... | reverse complement strand
GCGGTGAATTTGCGGTGACTTGGGATCCTCCGCGCCACCTGGTGCTGCCTCCTCGCGAGGCAATTGTCGGTTTGCTTCGACAGGTTGGTTTCGGGAGGATTCATGCCACGACCACGTCGCAGTGCGCCGCGATATATCGAGCAGTTTCTCGACGGTACCAACGAGGATTCTGGGGCGGGGGGTTCGGGGGGAAGGTAAATATCGCTGATCGGTTGACAAAAGTCTTCGAGAGTCTTTGTGTCCTCTGCGGTTGTTCGGTTGGCGAAGAAATCGTCGTTGTAGCCTATAAGCAGTAGAGGTAGGTTGACGCCATGGGCAGCACCAATACCAATATGTTGCTGAGTATCGTCATCGTTAGCTATAACACAAAGACTTTTCTTTCTTCGTGTCTCAGATCTCTCGAGACTCACAAAGCCTCCATCGAGCAGGAGGTGATAGTCATAGATAACGCGTCGACTGATGGCAGTGTCGAGATGGTATTGAGTGATTTTCCCAGCTGCAGACTACTACAGTTGAAAGCTAACGTCGGCTACGGCAGCGCGGTAAATATTGCAGTGCCAGAAGCGAAGGGACAATTCCTGTTGCTTCTTAATCCTGATGTCGAGGTGAGCGCCGCCTCCCTTGACCTACTGATTCAATTGGCCTGCGCGCATCCGGATGCAGGCGTGGTGAGTCCTCGCTTGGTTTATGTCAATGGCGAGCCCCAGCCTTCCGCGCGCCGATTCTTGTCTCCCTTTTGGCTGTTGCTCGAATCCTCGAGACTTCACCTCTGCCTTCCTCGGAGGCTACGAGGGCGATTGCTGCTCGGCACCTACTTTCCGCAAGACCGGACGATGGAAGTGCCATGGGTTTCGGGCGCGTGTCACCTGATCCCGATGTCTGTATGGGAACGAGTGGGTCCCTTAACGGAAGAGACGTTTTGTGGTTCCGACGACTTCGATTATTGCTATCGCGTGTGGCGACTGGGGTACAAAGTGTGGCTGTGCTCGGAATCCACCATGATTCATCACTGCAGTGTGGCTGTGCGGAACCGGTGGAACCCATGGGAGGTCGAGCAGGTCGCAACTCATAATTTCTATGTTGTGTTGGAAGCACACTGGCCGCAATGGAGAGTGAAAAGCTATATCGCGGCAGAGATCGTTTCCTGCCTGACCGAAATGATTCGCCACCGATTGCTGCCACGAATGCATGACGACCTAGCGTCACAACAATATCGGGATAGACTATTGCTCCGCCTAAGAATGCAGTTGGATCTTTTTTGGGGACGCGTTAAGCCGCAGCGTCGTTGTCAGCCGATCGGACGTTTGTCGCAAGCGTCGATTTCACCAGTAGCAACCCTGCGCAGTTGAGGGCCGAATGCCACGTATAGCCACAAATAGCCTGTATCAACTGGCCACCCAGGTGCTGCTGCTGGCAGTCGGATTGTTCACGTCTCCATACATCGTCCACACCCTCGGTCTAAACCTGTATGGCATTCTTGTTCTTGTCGGAATCACGACCAACTACTTTGGGGTAGTGGAACTGGGTCTCGGGCAGGCGACCGTCAAATTCCTGGCGGATAGCAGCTCACGCAAGGACTGGCCAGAATTCACTCGAGTATTTTGGACCTCGTCTTTGTCATACTTGGTGTTGGGAATCGTTGGTGCGGCCGGAATGGTAGCCTGCACGCCCGTTCTCATCTCTCTTCTCAAGATTCCAGCGGACGCGCGGGCGGTTACCACTCAAGCTTTCGTCGTAAGCGCGGTGGGGCTGGTCGTATCGCTTCAGGTAGGACTCACTTCCTCCGTCATGAGAGCGCTCGAGAGGTTCGAGTGGCTAAGTCGCGTCGGAGTAAGTATAGGAGTAGCACAGTCACTATTCAGCGTGGTCTTGCTGCATTTCGGCTATTCGCTCGTGGGTGTAATGATTGGTAGTGCAGCCTTGCAAGGGTTTGCGTTAATCGCATACGCCTTGCTCGTGCGCGTTCTCGTGCCTGATCTGGGGAGACCTACCTGGGATCATAAGACTTTCCGCCATTTGGCGGGGTTTGGAACATATGTATCGGTGTCGCAAGTGATCGGACCGCTGCTTGTGAATCTAGAGAAGTTTGTTCTGAGTAGTCTTGTCGCGATAGCGGTAGTGACTTACTACACGGTTCCGTACAATGTTATCAATGCTCTTTCTCTTTTCCCGGCAAGTATTGCGGTTGTCGTTTTTCCGGCATTCACCCGTTTGCACACCGAGGGAAAGGTTGAAAATGCGCGTGAGTTGTACATTCGTGGAACCAAGTTCGTATTTGGCAGCATTGTCCCGATCGCGATCGTGATCGGGGTTTTTGCGCGACAGATTTTGACACTTTGGATGGGAACAGCATTCGGCAACAACAGTGCCCGAGTGATGCAAGTGTTGGCATTTGCATTGGTCATCAGCGCAGTCGCGTCGCTCCCTTATCAGTTTCTCCAGGCTGTACATAGGCCAGATCTGACGGCAAGATTTCACATCTTAGAATTGGTCATACATGTTCCGCTATGTTTTGTCTTGATCGGCGCTTTCGGGTTAACTGGAGCTGCAGTGGCATGGGCGGTGCGTGTTACTCTGGACTTCGCGCTTCTTGTTAAGACTGCGACGAAGCACATGGGAATAGGGTTACCAGAGCTTTTTCGCGCGAGCTTTCGGACAACAATAGTTGGCGCGTTGTGCGGAGCGCCCATTCTGATATTGGCCAGGATGGCGGTCAACGATACGGGGCGAATCGCGACAGCGCTCATCATCGCGACAACCGGGCTCATCTATTTCGTTGGAGTGGTCGCAATGACCTTGGATAGGCGAGATAAGAGTTATCTGACCCCGCTTTGGGCTCGATGGGGAGATTCGCCTGTGCCGTAGACTTCTTGTTGTTGCTCGCGATGGTCAGTTTTTTGGAAAACGCCAATTTCTACCCAAGGTAGCCCTGAGCAAACTGTGAGCGTCAGCGTAGTGATCCCCACTTTCAACCGAGGAGAGGCCCTTGGTCCGATGTTGGATCGATTGCTGGCCAGCGATCGTCGGGAGTTGGGTGAAGTTGAAATCGTAGTGGTGGACGACGGGTCACCGGTCGCCACAACCCCCATAGTGAATGCTCGAAAAGTGCCGTCCGGTTTTACGCTCAGGTGCCTTCGGCAAGAAAACGCCGGTCCGGCCGCGGCAAGAAACCGGGGCTTTATGACATCTCACGGCGACATAGTGATCTTCATCGACGACGATATGCTTGTGTCTGCAGATCTAGTTCGACAACACATTGAAGCTCACGTCCTCAACCCAGGTGCGGTAATCTTTGGGACTTGCGTTCCCCCGGCCACCGGTCATAGTCACGTGGGCAGAGTGCTCGACTCCCTCTACGGAAGCAGGTCCGGCCGCCCGAGATTCGAACGCGTCTCAATCATTGCCAGTGGACAGCTCTCGGTTGAACGAAAGTTCTTTCCCGATGGAGTCTATGCCAGCGATTTAAGGACGCCAGCAGCGGAAGAGTTCGAACTTTCGGCACGGCTGGCGCGGCAGGGAATACCAGCGATCAACGCGACACAGATCGAGGCTATCCACGATCAGCGGTTTGGAATTTCAGATGTTTGCGATCAGCAGCATAAACATGGCATGGGCTGCGCCGAGGCAGTGTGCAAGCTACCCGATATGCTAACAATGGACGAGCTGGCGACGATTGAAGCAGCGAACGGGCTCGTCCGCCCGCACGACCCGGGGGCAACAAGATGCAAGAAAATGGCGAAGGCTTTTGTGGCAATTCCACCGGTGCGACGCGCCCTCGTATTACTCTGTGAGCTGAGCGGCCGGATTGTCCCCAGCCACCTCATGAATGCCAAGCTACTATTGTTCGTGATAGGCGTCTTTTTCTTTGCCGGTTATCGAGAAGGGCTAAGGCGCTTCGGACCAAGCAGATTGTGACAGAAGACGGGGCGAAACCTGATCCCTCCGCTGACCGCTCGACGGAGGCCGGGAGGACGAGCAAACCTTCTGAGGAGCTGCCATGCGCCTTGTGGCGCGTTGTCTTAATGCATCGATTCGCCTGGCCGGCGGCTTAGTGGGGCGCCTCCTGGGCAGTTGTGTACGCCGCCAATGGCTGTATTTTCCGTTTGTTTCGGAAGCGTTGTCATGCGTGCCATTTTCTTTCGGATGGAAATTTCGTAATGCTGTTTACAAGCGAATCTTGTCCGGCTGCGGGGATGACACGATACTGCATTTTGGGGTCACGCTCGAGGATGAACGAACCAAGATTGGCCGCCGTGTGTGGGTGAGTGTCGGGTCGTACATCGACTATGCCGAGATTGGCGATTCAGTTCTGATCGGTCCTCACGCGGTGCTGCTGGCCGGGGGTCGAGCGCATCGGTTTGACAAGCTTGACATTCCTATCAAGGACCAGGGAAATCTGCCCAAGAAGCCTTTGCAGGTGGGCATGGGATCCTGGGTTGGGGCCCATGCGACGGTGATGGCCGATGTCGGCGAGCATGCCATCGTCGGAGCGGGCTCGGTCGTTACGAAAGAGGTCCCTGCTTATGCCGTCGTCGGTGGGAATCCGGCGAAGATTCTATACATGCGAGACGCGAACCTGGCCGTCTCGGCCCGGAGATGCTCGTGACCGGCTCCGCGGAATTGCTCAAGGATACGACGCACGATCCCCATACGGAGAATCCACGCCAATTTCCCATTCGGGTCTTACATTTTACCTCGATCGAAAAAACAAATTACTTCTTGAACAATCTTGTGGATTACTCCGATCGGCGGGTGGTCGAATTCACCATGGTCACGCTGACGGGTGAAGGGGAATTCGCCACGGAGCTGAGAAGGCGAGGCATATCTGTATATTGCCTGGATTGTGCCCAGCGACGCAAAGCTGCCCGCGCTTGTCTCCGCCTGGCAGGGATCATTCGCAGACATGGTGTGAACATAGTCCACACACATCTTTTCGAGCCTACGTTGATCGGGGTCAGTGCGGCCAAGTTGCTGGGAAGGGCTGCAGTACTGACCCGACATCATTCCGATGCGCTTTACAGAATCGAGAATCCCGTCAAACGATGGGCGTATCTCCGGCTGGAGCAGTACTGCAACTCGATGGCCGACCACATTATTGCCCCTTCCAAGGAAGTGCAGCGCATTCTCCTGCAACGCGAGAAGGTCCGCGCGTCGAAAGTTTCGCTCATACCCTACGGACAGGACTTTCGCCGGTACCAGTCGGTGACGGAGGACGATGTTGCCAGGGTGAAACATGAACTCGGCATGGGGCAAACCCGCGATCTGGTGTGCGTTTCGCGTCTGCATCCCGAGAAGGGGCACATCTACTTGTTCAAAGCTTTGGCTGCGCTGAGAAAAGAACTGCTGAATGTTACCTGTTTCCTGGTGGGGGAAGGGCCCGAGCGCAAGTCGCTGGAGGAAAGTGCCGAGAAATTAGGAATCGGACAATCAATCAGATTTCTCGGCTGGCGCGACGATGCTCTAGCAATCTTGGCAGCTGCTGATGTCGTCGTGCATCCTTCTTTACATGAAGCACTACCTTCGGCGCTCATCGAGGCATTGGCCTTAGGCAAGCCAATCGTGGCGAGCGATGTGTCGGGTGTTCGTGACATCGTGAATGGGTACGGAGAAATAGTGCCCCCTGCCAACTCGCAGATGTTGGCCGATTCGCTGCACTTGGTATTGGCAGATCTTGCGGGTGCAAATCGCCGAGCTGCGCAAGGAAAGTCACACATTTTCGAATCCATGGCGGCATCTAAGGTCGCCGAAGCGCACGCCGAGTGCTATCGGTCGGTAGTTTGAAAGCCTTATTCGGCCTTGCGCGAGCGAGGCGATCTGCCTTCCAGGCCGCGGAAGCTGGTGATAGTTTGATAGCCCTGTGGCGTGTTGTGAGTACGTTGGTCTCGATCGGCACCAACGGGCATGGGCATGGGGAGACACATTGTCCCGTGATTTCGCAACGCACCTAGGAGCGGATTGGGTTTGTCCTCTAATTCTGGCACCGATCCACCGATCTATTAAACTCAGGTAGTGTGCTAAACTTCCCCGCCTATGGCGTTGTGGGAGGAACCGCTTGATGTTAGGGCGATTCGACATATTTTCAGGGCGTGGCCGGTCCCGCGAGGCAAGGGCGTACTGCTAAGAGTCTTTTCGCCGTTACTGCGAAATCGATCCTTCAGTTTTGAAACCGCCAAAGGTGTTATGGTTCCCGCCGATCTTGGCGACTGGATTACTCTGCACGGATTTGTCGAAGGGTATGACGGGGAGTTTGGTCCTTCATGGTCCTTGATCCGCTCCGGCTCCACGGTGATTGATGTGGGAGCGAACATTGGCATCTGGACAATCGGCGCAGCGAAGCGCACTGGGCCATCCGGCAAAGTGCATGCTTTTGAGCCCCTGAAATCCAATTTTTCGCGCCTGTTATCAAACATCGAACTTAATCGTGTTTCCAATGTTCTCCCGCAAAATGTGGCGCTTTCGGATCGTGCAGGAACGCTTCGATTCTTCCCTTCGCCGAACAAAAACAGCGGTGTCGGTCTGCTCAAACCGGAGGGCTGGGACGTTCCAACTTGTGGAGTCGAGGCCATAACTTTAGACGGCTACTGCGAGCAGCGTCAGATCGGATCCGTCGCTGTTCTGAAAATCGACGTTGAAGGCGCCGAGTTGCTTGTACTGAAGGGCGCCACTCGCCTGCTGAGTTCTCCGTCGCCACCTTCAATCGTGTTCGAGATGAATCGCAACATGGCAGCCAACTTCGATTCATCTCCAGAGAAGGTTGGCGCTCTGCTTGGCAAGTTCAATTACTCCGTTTTCACATATCGCGCCGGAAGTTGGCATCCGGTCGAACTTGCCGAGTTCTACGGACACGAAGATCTTCTGGCACGACATATTTCAGCGGACCTGCACTAAAAACCGTTACCGCTGACCGACTGCCGCTTGCACCATGATCTTCCGCCGTATAGTGCTGGTGTAATTGAACTCGGCTCGCAGTCGTGCTACCGAGAATCACAAACTGCCCGACGGAGCAGGTTCCGGATCCAAGCAAGGGAGGATCGATCGTCCGGCCAAAAGAATACGGGCAATGGCTATTGAGCAATATTCTTGGATGGCCGACTAGAACCATTCCAATGGATACCGCCGCCAGGCCGTCGAGTGAAGGGACACGCCGCATGTGCGTGTTGTTGGCCGCGTGGATTAGACTTGATCGCGAAACTATCGCCTTTGGCAGTCAATTGCCCAGGTATTCGAGTACCGCGAAAAGGTTAGAATTCTTGCATGGCGTGTCCCCTATGTGCTTCTGACAAATACCGTAAATCGGCGTTCAGCTGTATATATCAGGAAATTGAATACCGTTACGTCGAGTGTCTGGCTTGCGAATCTCTATACTGCAATCCGATGCCTGAGCCCGGAATACTCCAACAAATGTACGGACCTCGCTACGAGGCCGCCTTCTCGGAAGGCACAAACGGCAACGTTGAAGATCCGAAAGAACCAGACAGATGCATAGAGTGGCTTCGGAACCGGTGCGCGGGAACATTCCTGGATTACGGCTGTGGTTCCGGTCTGCTCCTCGAAGCTGTGGCCAAGGCTGGATGGCGACCTGTAGGGGTGGAACTCGACAGCAAAGTGGCTCGCGGGGTTGAAAAACGCACCGGATTTCGCGTTCTGACTGCAGAGGAAGCAGACTCATCTGAGGGGTGCATCGCGGATATTCTTCATTTGGGAGATGTCCTGGAACATTTGACCGAAATGGAAAATCAACTGCCCAGGATTCTTCGTTTGATCAGACCGGGAGGCTTACTACTAGCCCAAGGTCCACTAGAGGGAAATTTCAATTTTTTTGCCGCCTGTTGCGGGTTAAGCCGGCGCTTACGCCCCTGGCACCGGACCGAAATGGCCCCGTACCATGTATTGATGGCCACGAGCCGGGGCCAACGGCTTCTCTTTGAGCGATTTGGGTTGTCAGAACTGGAATATTCCCTGCACGAGGTTGCCTGGCCTGCGCCGAGCAGACTCAGGCTCGGGGATGTAGCGCGTCCGAGGCAAGCCACACTCTTCGCTTTGCGCCGCGTCTCCATCAGGTTGTCGGCCTTGAATGCAAAAAAGTGGGGAAACCGCTACTTCTATGCGGGTCGTAGAACAGCCTGAGTGAAAGTTGGTCGGGCGAGAACGCCGCCCCTCCATCTTAATATTCATGTCCTAAATGCCAACCTGGACGCGCCTAAGCATGGGCTTTGAGGCAAACGTCAAACAATTCGGTTTGGCCGCAAAACCATTCAGCGGAAACGCATTCTTGGTTGAGATGTGGCACCAGTTTCAGGGAGTCCATGACGTCCCAAAGCTCACCGAGCGAACTCCCAGACTGCTTGACTTGACTGGGATGCACGCTCAACAACACGGCAGGTCTGTGCTTCATGATGAGTGCTCGAGAGCCGTCCAATATCTGCAGTTCTGCTCCTTCAGCGTCGATCTTGATCGCATCGACTCGCAGGAGAGGAATATCGTCCAGGCGAACGGTTCGAACCTCGGATCGCACAGGGTGCTGGGTATTACCGATGAGGGAATTGGCCGCATCTCCGGGAACCGTGCTAGAGAAAAACGATGACTGTCCGCTCACATTGGAGACAGCCTCGTCCCGAATCTCGGGGATACCGCTGAACCCGTTGAGTTCAAGAGTCTTCAAGAGTACCGATCGAGTGGCGGCACATGGTTCAAAGCTTATTACCTTGCCCGAAGGACCAACTCTGCGCAACGCAGATATCGTAAAAATTCCAAAATGCGCCCCGATGTCAATCAGAGTTGCTCCCGGCTTGCAGTGTGCCCGAATGAAGTCGAAGGTGGGCTGTTCATAACCTTCGCAAAACCATTTTCTCCAACGAAGGGGGACTTTGAAGGTCTCGCCGCCTATGGTAATAATCGTATGGGGATAAGCAACTTCCCCCACGCTATAAAGCAGATCGCGGGCAAAAGTTCTCAGTTTTGACAGCATGAGATCTTTAAGTTTAGCAAGAAACCTCCCGATTTACAGATCACCGGCAATGGCGAAGACTCATCTGCCATCATGTGATGGATTCTGAAGCTCCCGGTTGACGGACAAAAAATTAACGTGTACGGTCCGATGGAAGATGCTATTTTCCAGTCTGGGCGAGCCTTCCAGCCGGCACTGGCGTCTCACCGCACCACGATCTTGGGTCAAGGGAAAGCTTAGGATGCAAAGCCCACTGGAAAGGCGCCGGAGACTGCGCTTATACGTATTCCTCGCATTCGCGCTTGCTTTGTCAGTACTCGCAGTTACAAAAACCCTGCCATACGCCAGTTTTCTCATGGCAAATACGGACATTAGTGTAGCGGCATCAGATCCCAGCCACGGATTTTCCATCGGGTCGGTGCGATGGGAAGTGGTGCAGTTCTCCACCGCACCAGGACTGGCTCCATTTCGGCGTTATTTCTTTGAAAAATGTGGAGGCCAGACCGGTGCCCAAGCCGCAATGTGTCTCTCTCAGGCATTCGGCCACGCATTTCCGGCCGGAACACCGAAGCACGAATTTCTTGAACGTCATTTCGATCCCGTCGCGAACTTTGAAGCACATCTCTCAGGTCAGCCAGGACACTGCGTGAACCGATCTGCGATGCTGGCGACCACACTCCTATCAGTGGGGATACCTGCTCGGGTGGTGTCATTTAGCCCAAGATCGGGGTGGGGGGGGCACACTCTGGCCGAGGTCTGGACTGCTGCTGGCGGCTGGGCCGTGGTGGATCCAACCGACGTGGGACTGGTCGGCTCGATCCGGCCAAGTTCAGCGACAGAAGTAAAACGCGGGTCGGGGTCTCTTCGTCTGTTTAACGCCGATGGCAGCATCCGACAGGATCCCTATCCACTATCGGAGTCAATCGCGCGCGGAGAACTTGTATACCCAGAACCGTGGCTCTACACCCGGACCGGACCCAGGTTTTCATTCTGGCCTTTTCGAGGAAAATTTATTCAAGTCGGAATGTATGGTTGGCTTTTCAGCACTCCTCTTCTTCTCTGCCGGTTTGCCTTTGTGATCAGCACGTTGGCTGGTCTGTATTTCCTCGTCGGCTTGCTGTTCAGCGGGGGTACTATGGAAGCAGCCGAACCTCGGTCGAGCCCCGAGACCGAGTTAGAGCTACGGGCGAGTTGAATTGCAGGTTGCTGAGATCTCAGCAGCTCTTCTCATCCGAGGTTGTGGCTGTCCACGCCCGGTCGAACCATAGAGGAAGCCGATCTTGAGCCGCGCCGAAGACATGCAAGTACAAGAACACACGCTAGCCTCTCTTTGGAAGGATCTGATATGTCCCGCGTGTAGCTGCAACTTGTTCCCAGCCGACGATTCCCCGAACTCTCTTGTTTGTTTCGCCTGCTCTGAAAAGTTCCCGATCGTTAGCGGGATTCCGCGTCTGCTACCGAAAACGGCTTCTGGTTTGTCCAGCAGTTCGAATGGCGTTGCCAACCACAACCAGACGCTGCAGTTGAAGACTGCTGAGAGTTTTGGTTTTGAATGGACTCATTTTTCGGAAATGTATCCAGAGTGGAAAAATAACTTTCGGGACTACATGTTTCCACGCACTGCGGAGTCCTTTCGAGGCAAAAGAGTTTTGGACGCGGGCTGTGGTATTGGGCGCCATGCATACTACGCGGCCCATTATGGGGCGGAGGTCTGGGCTGTCGACATCAGCGATGCAGTCGAGGTTGCAGCCAGAAATACCCGGGGAACTGGAGCTCGCGTCATTCAAGCAGATCTCAACCATCTGCCATTTCGGGAGGAGAGTTTCGACCTGGTTTATTCGATGGGCGTGTTGCACCATTTGCCTGACCCGGAAGGGGCTTTTCGGTATCTGCTCAGGTTCGTCAAGCCAGGTGGAGAATTCCGGATGTTCTTGTACTGGGCGCCGGAACGTCAACCGTTCAAACAATGGTTGTTGAAAGCAGTGTCGGCTCTACGAATGCTCACAGTTCGCATGCCCCACCGGCTCCTGTATCCGCTCTCTTATGTCGCCGCTTCTTTGGTTTGGACTTGCTTTGTGTGGCCATATCGTGCACTTAAGCAAATTCCGATGCTCTCCGAGATAGCCGAGCGACTTCCGTTAAGGCAGTATTCACGTTATCCTTTCCGTGCCTGTGCTAACGACCAGTTTGATCGGCTCTCCGCTCCTCTGGAGAGACGCTATTGTCGGGCACAGGTTGAGCAATTCCTTAAATCGGCAGGATTGGAAGAGCTAAACGTGTTCCCGAATTTTGGATGGGTCGCTTCCGGAAGGAGGCCAGTAAGCACCGAAGTAGCCGCTTGATGAACCCTCAATGCTCTGCTTGTGTAGATGATGAAACGGAAGTTCCGATTGGCGATGTTGCTGCTGGCAGCGATTCTACCCGGACCTTTAAAAAGGTCCGTCTACCGCTGGATATTCGGATATCAAATCGGCCGGAATGTACGAATTGGGTTTGCGCTTTTGGACTGTGTGCATCTTTCCGTTGGTGACCAGTCGTCAATCTCGCACGGCGTTCTCTTCCTGCGATGTGGGGATGTCCGCATCGGTGCTCATGTAAACATCGGTCCGTGCAACATTTTTAGGGGAGGCGAGAGCATCGAGCTCGACGACTATTGCCAACTGCTCCGTTTAAATGCGATCAATGCCATACCCGATAACGATTGTGGGAATGCGCCTCAATCAATTTTTACCTTGGGTTACGGTTCTGTGCTCACGGCCGAACATCGTATCGATTTCACCGATCGGGTCACGATTGGGCGTTGCACGACGATCGCGGGCAGAAACTCTTCCATTTGGACGCACAATCGACGGGCTGGAAGTTCAGTTTTGATCGGAGATTTCTGCTACGTGGGCTCCGAGGTACGAATCGCTCCTGGAGCTCATATTGGCGACTGTTGCATAGTGGGGCTCGGGGCGGTGGTCACTCGGGGCAGCATCGAGAGCAACTGCCTAGTCGGCGGTGTGCCCGCGCGACCGGTCCGACAACTGAGAACAGAGGACTATGAGTTAGTGTTCGCAAAGACAAGACCTGATTTGCCCGACCAGGCACTAGAGGATGAGCGTAATCCGTTTTTTAAGCCTGTTGCTCACTCGGTGACCGGCGGCTAGATACAGTTTGAGCCTTTCAGCGCGAAAGCGACCCCTTATGTGTGGTATCGCCGGTATCGTTTCACAATCCGCGGATCTTCAACTCATCGGTCCCATGACCAAAGCACTATCCCATCGTGGGCCGGATGGCTCCGGTATATGGTCAGATGGCTTGTGTTCCTTGGGACATCGCCGGCTGGCTATCATCGATCTGTCTGAAAAAGGGAAACAACCGCTGAGCAACGAAAACAGCACAGTTTGGATTGTGTTCAACGGTGAAATCTATAACTTTCAGGAACTCCGGACCGAACTTGAGCGCTCCGGGCACAAATTTAACTCTCACACCGACACCGAGGTGATCGTCCACGCCTATGAGCAGTGGGGCACTGAGTGCTTAAAAAAACTCAGGGGCATGTTTGCGTTCGCGATCTGGGACCAGCAAAAGCGCCGCCTATTCCTCGCTCGGGACAGGGTTGGGAAGAAGCCGCTTTACTACGCTGACAACGGCAGGTGCTTTGCCTTCGCTTCGGAACTGCAGGGCTTGCTGCAAAATCCGGAAGTGCAACGAGAGGTGGATTTGCATGCTGTTGACTCATATCTGTCCTGGGGTTATGTTCCGGCTCCCATGACGGGATTTAAGAACGTCTCGAAACTTCTGCCAGCTCACTTTCTCGTGTTGGACGTTGGACGCGATGGCACCGAAGTGTACGTGGAACGTTATTGGGATTTGCGGTATTCACCGAAGATCGCGATGGCGGAATCAGAAGCAGGAGAGCATCTGCGGGAGAAGCTAACCGAAGCGGTGCGGTATCGGCTAATAAGCGATGTCCCGTTAGGCGCCTTCTTGTCCGGTGGGATCGACTCAAGC
>Ga0075030_100004254_pt1 | contig 12943 bp, 20 predicted proteins | sample LitLauG_LLR_2012_FD_71393 | JGI IMG/M metagenome (GOLD analysis project Ga0075030, IMG submission 71393) | Freshwater sediment microbial communities from Pennsylvania, USA - Little Laurel Run_MetaG_LLR_2012 | ecosystem: Environmental > Aquatic > Freshwater > Creek > Sediment | place: USA... | reverse complement strand
CTACAATATACAATGTAGTCCGCAAGATATTCTATAAATGGCTAAATATGTGCATGTTCACCTTCCGCCAGTTCATTGCACTTATCGAAGCCAAAGACATCTACGGCCACGACTATTTTGATTCTTGGCATGATGGTCGGAACATCAAAGGGTGGATGAGTCCCGCAGGCAAGCCCCATGAATTTAGTACGCACGAAGAACATCGACACAACCACCACCCCGATTACATCAAATCCGGTGGAAAACAAGGCGACTCGATTCAGGATGCGCAAAAGAAAGGTTTTGTCCGATACGGCCAAAGCAGTTTCGGCGGATCGATGCATGGAAGCCACTACTTCGTACATTTCGACGCCAAGCACCCTCAAGGCCATTCTACGGCGATCAAAGCCATCAAACACCTAGATCCCCCACATTACGCTCCGGTCGCTGTATCCGGCTCCGCTGGCGTATTTCGAAATGGACGACGTAATGCACGAGCCATCAAAGATCTTTCATCAGAAAAGGTAATGACGCCCTCCCAAGCCCTTCTTCATTTACGAAACAAAGGCAAGATTGAAGAAGGAGCTTACAAACAACGACAATCAGAAAGATCAACAAACACTTCCGGCTGGCTTCAACAAAAAGGTTGGATGACGCCAAAAGGAAATGCACATATTTTCAACCCGGATACTCACCATGCAAGCAACTTACACCCTGCAATTCAAGACCAACACCCCGATAAAAAAGGTGCAGTAGGTTTTGCACAATCGATCCATGGTCATGCCAGATTTGGTCAATTTGGTGGATCACATTACATTCATTACGATGCCAAAGCTCCAGGCGGCACCAAAGCAGCACTTCATGCTCTAGATCATCTAAATCCACATTCTGGTCATGAAGTTTGTATTTCACATATTCCATGGAGTGATAAGAATCTACAGAATTATGGGGATAAGAGTTTTTCGGATGTTGAAGCAGCTAAAAAACACATCAGAAAAATGCATCGGGTCAGTAAGTTAACAGAATCCTGTTTCAGCCGAGAGCATATTGGATGGATCAGCCCCAAAGGAATTGAGCGCAGCAACAAGACCGATTCCGAATATCATGAGGATCTGCTGCCGTCGAAATTGAAACCAGCTTCGACCTCACTCCATGATTATGGAAAAGCTTTTCACGCTGGCTACGTTCGTTTTTCTAACAACAAACACAAATCCATGTTCAATCATGATGCGGTCCACGGGGATGAAAAGAAATATCATACCGCACTTACGAACATGCAGAACCATTTGAATACACATCCTTATCATCTGAATTCGAGTGTGCTCCTCGACATTCGAGATCACAAGGGAAACAATCACTTCCATCATGAAGAAGATGCCGAGGCTGCTCACAAAAGACTCGAATGGCTGAAGAATCGATCTAAGGCAGGCAATCATGCGCCTACCAGATCAGACTATTGGGATGAGGAATAGATCATGCTGACTTTCTTACAGTATCTCAATGAAAACAAAGAAGATTTTCCTGATTTCCTCAATGCCCAGCATGTAGTCAGACACATTGAAAACAAACATCCCGGCGTCGATCTCAACTTCTATGATACTCATCGACCTGATCATGCGGCTCTTTCAATGATCAAGGTGCCAAAGCATATGCAGCGACAGGGTATTGGTAGCTACGCAATGAAAGCGATCAATCACTATGCGGACCACCATGGAAAGACAATTACCTTATCGCCCGAGAGTATGGGGAAAGGCCAGCCCAGCAAAAGTAAGTTGGTATCATTCTATCGGTCTCATGGGTACATGCCAAACAAAGGCCGCAACAAGGACTATCGTTTCTCTGATTCAATGATTCGAAGTCCTAAGAAATCGCTTCATGAGGTAGCTAACAAGTACTATACCCATTGGGGCATCATTCATCCTTCAGGACGCATTATATCCGGTGATGAACATAAGACTGCCAAGGCACACAAAGACCTTTTGAAATTGGCGACGAAAGACAAAAAGAATGGTGATCATACAGCAAATCATTACGCCACTTATGCGAATGTATCTGATCCAAATTCAATGGATAATGTTGGTCTCGCCATCCGTACTCACAACAATATTCATTCATTGGGTGCTGCCCGCAAAGCCCTTAGTAAGGGTTCAATCCCAGCTACTAATGACAAATATACTCATACTGATCTTAAAGATTGGTCCGAAGTAAGTGGATCGAAACGCAAAATTGCTAATACAATCACTGACTTACAGAAAAAAGTGGGAGGCAAATGATGCTATCTTTCATTCAATACATAACTGAAGATTTCACATCGCACGTCGGCTTCCTCCACCCAAATGGCAACCACATTCGAGTCAATTGGAAGCATGGTGAACCCATGCCATCGCACCATGAGATCGCAGCCAAACATGGATATAAGGACGCCCAGGATGCGATCAAGCACGGTCTGATAAGATATTTCCACTATCAGCCGCTCAATTCAAAATCGAAATCAGCCGGATATGAGTTCGTCAACAAACCACATACACGTCAGCTTGTCAGCAACCACTTAGGTTCGTCCGGTGGCTTTAATAGCATCATGCTCGACAAACACAACCCAAAGAACTTCAATGATATTGATCGCAATACCCGAGAATTCCATGATACTCAATCAGCCTGCAATCACTTGGATTCGATAAAGGAAGATATCAACGAAGACATCAAAGGTTGGATGAGTCCATCGGGCAAAGCCCACATCTTCAACCCAGACAATCATCATGCGTTCAACATACACCCTGAAATCAAAAGCAAAGTCCATAAGACCGTAGCCAAACTCGTCGGCAAACAAAATGCAACGCAGAGACCTAACTCTGATTGGGATAAACATGAGGGGATTGGAATGATCGCATTGAATCATGCAATGACCCATGGACATGCTCGATTTGGAACAATTGGTGGACAGCATTTCGTACATTTTGATAGGAAAGCTCCTGGCGGGAAAACAGCCGCCGCTGCCGCCTTACGTTATCTAAAACCACACCACCACGACGACGAGATCGCTATTACGTCTAAGCCTGTCAAAGCTACGCTATCAAAGGACAAAACTAGGGTACGAGTCGCATGGCCAGCGGACAAAGACGATAAAATCTATAACAAACGCTCTCAGGCTGCTGCACACATTCAACAAGGTAAATAACTAATAACATGTCACTTTGGTCACTTACATCTCCACCTACATGGGCACCTGACGCTCTCGCTACAAATGATGGCTGGGAAATGCCCGATACTCCAGAAATCCTGGTCGCTATTCCTCAATTGGTCACACGTAATGGAGGAGTAAGAGCCAAGACCGCTGCGGTTCAGCTTCTTTTCAGTCAACCGACTTACAGTGCGACGAACAGCGATCCAATTGAAATGGCTTTGGTCTTTCCTGAAAATGTAATCCTCAACACCTTACAGACCAAATATTTTCTTTCCATCGGTCTCTATTTCCTTGGCAGCAACAACGTACAATCTGGTGCATTTGGACCAACAGGAACATTCAATGTGCAAGACGTTGAACCAGCGTTCTACATAGGCGATACTTCGATCCCGACTGCACCTACAAACGCATTGATTTTTGGTTATACATTAAGCACTAGCGACATTGGTTCGACCCTTTCGTTGGGTTCTCCAGTCTATGATAGCAATCAAGAAACACTCGATTATACCAATACACTGTTCTGGAATTGGGATGTCATCAGTTCAAATACGTCCGGTGTGACCGATAACCCTACCATCACGGGCGTGAACTCCAATCGAAATTACTACAACCTGCTTGTATCTGACATTCTCGTACCTGTTATCCCTACACTCACATGATAGTTCAATTCATTCCACTTACACCACTAGAAGGCGTCGAGTATTCAATTACCGTACTCAATCCCGTATTGTTCATTGTCGCCGCTCATCTCAAAGAACATACGACAGGATTCGATAATCCACGTCTCCATAACATCGTTCCGCCAGCAGGCTTCGATAACTCAAACCTCATCGGCTATACTACTATCGGTGGACGCAGCAACCTCGACATCGCTGTTCATCCTGATTTTCGAAACAAGAAGATCGGCACAGATCTATGTCACAAAGCCGAGGAACATCTAGGCACGTTTCTTGATCGCATTCCTAACATTACCGACCCGGCTGCTAAAGCCATGTCACTCTCTTACAAGTCAGCCGCCGATGGCCTCAACGCTGATACCAGAAAAAAGAAGAGTACGGCGACCAAAAAGAAAATTGAATACGGCCTGAAGGAGATCTAATGCTATCGTTCGCCCAATTCATCCTCGAAGCCATCACAACAAAACGACCATGCAAAGGACCGAATTGTGGCTGCACGACAAACCACATTGTCACATCACACCCCGAGACAGGCGAATCGATGTGGCAATGCACCAATTGTGATCATCTTTCCCCTAAGACCACTCGTACATCAAAGAAGAAAAAGGAATTGGATGACCTGTTCGATAAGCTAGTCAATGAAGAACGTCGCACCATGTATCCTGAATGGGGCATCATTCATCCCGCTACCGGAGAAATGATCGATGGCAACAAGGTCCCCGGCGTGCGAGTTCATCACGATCTCAAAGTCCATCTTTCAAAGAAAGACAAATCAGTACCCGTAAGAGCGTGGCACAAAGCGCCTGAGTATGCCCATGTCCCCGATACAGAAGGCAGTAATGGCTATATCATTACCCAGGCTACCTCGCTCTCAAACACATCTCCAACGACAATCGAAACCACGTCCTCAAAAACTATTCCAAACTGCCTCATCACCCTTCTGGCGAAGTCTATGTCAATGACAAATATGGCCCAGCAAAGAAGATGTTCAGTCACCTGCGATCAGCCGACTTTGACGAGCCTGAGAACAAGTTCAAAAATTGAAGCCCACTACATTATAAATTTTCTCTATAACATCTTTAGTTTCAATATGTTAGACCAAATCAGTCTATCTTACTTCGTTGTCGATGCTTGACACGTCCTACAACCTTTGTTAATCTCTGTAAAGGAGTCGAAAGACAACATGAAGAAAGAAAAGAAGATAAAGAAACCGAAATTGTCTAGTGTGTACACCCCTGAAGAGGCAAGTGCTATTTGGGCGGCAGAGACACACGAAGACGCTATGAAAATTATCGAGCCTAAAAGAGCAGTGTCCGCAGATGAAATTAATGCGGCTCTCATGTCTTGTGCTCGACCTACACAACTCACCGCTGTCATTGTGGACATGGATAACAAGACAGCCCGATTAATCGAACAAAACAATCTCGTAGCCAATCGTCACCCTAAAGATAAGAACGTCCAGCGTCTTGAGATGGTACGACAATCTGGCGAGTTCAAAATTAACGGTGATGCCGCAGTGATTTATCGAGGTCTTCCCCTGGATTGTGGAAACCGTCTTACGGTCGCTGCAAACATGCCGGATGGAGAGACCATCCCCATGATCTTTTTGATCGATCCTCCCATCGCTGACATCCGCCACGCAGTTCTTACTAGCACCTCTTCCGCACCGAAATCCGATAGTGACCGGAACAATATTTTCCCTAGTGGGGAAGGTGTCCATTCGTCTCATGCAAATGTCGCCAAACGGCATTTCGCACTTGTCACCAATGTCGTTGTTTCCGCAAATCAATACGGTCTCTTATTGAAGACTCATGGCCAGCGGCATATGCATCTCATCAATCAGTGGGCCGATCTCGTCTTTAACGCTGCTGCATCTTCAGTCAACAAAAAACAATATTCTGAACAAGCGAAATTGTTTGGTGGCAAACCTCGTCTTGAGTTTCTTACTGCGGCGGCAGTCTTTATCGATGAACGAATCGATCCGAAATACAAGGAACAATTACAACGTTATGTCCTTTCGCTCATCGGTATCAATAAGTATGATGTTCCTCATACTTCTGAAATCGTTCGCCTCAATCTCAACTCCCTGACCAATACAAAAAAGAGTACCGCTATCAGTCGAGATAGCCGCACTCCTGAAATCTTCATGCGGTGGCTTATTGAAGGATTCATTTGGCATTTGATGTATGAAAAAACTGGTAAATATCCATTCACGGTCGGTCATACCGCAACATCTGGTGATTGGACAGGCATTAAAGAAGATTTGCGCCTCAAAGACGAAAAGAAATCGTCTTACAAAGTTCAATTCTCAATCACTGCCGATGATGTTCCAGAGAATTGGCTCCTTGATGCACTCACTCGTCTCGAAGCCATTGTTCCCGAAACCATCACTACCGAAGCGGCGTAGTAAAATAAGCGCTTGACATTGGTGGTGTCTATCCCCGGCACCACCAAACATAAAGATTCCATAAATCATGTAACACATCGTAACAGCGTGTCACATCACGTAACACTAACAAAACACTCATCTTACCTCTTGACAAGTAGATGTATCTTGTGCTAATATGGGTTCATGCCCACCAACCAACAAACCAAAACGACCTTCACCATCAGCATCGGCTCCGAGACCGTAATCACTGGTTACAACCCCGAGAACGCTTTTATGGATAATCCCAGTGGCGCTTATTATGCAGATGCCTATTTCCTGGTCGCTACGGACGCTGTGGGCTATCGCTTTCGCTTTGGTAAGTGGTTCACCCCAGAAGCCGCTGAGAACGCTATAAACGCCCCGTATACGCCTCCCGTCTTCATGTGGGATGAAACCTATCCCGAGTACGGATCGATTGCCTATGAAGAGTCCAACGAAGAGGCTAATGTCGTGGCCTGGGAAAAGGACATCGAAAACAGCCGCTCAAGCTACATGTTCAAAATGGCAGGGGAACGATAAATATCCCCAGAATGAAAACTTTTTTACGATTCGTTGCCGAAGAATGGCATACCGCAATGCCGTCGCCTTACAAAGCACATCAAGGTGAATCAATTCACATTTACAAAAATCCATCTTCTCACGAGGTCGCTAAGATCGTTCATGGTTCAGAAGCTAAGACCGCTCGTGGAATTCTACATGGAAAAGATGCGTATGTCTGGGATGGAATGGGTGCGATCCATGCCGATGTCGATCATCATTTGAAGCTCGGCTCTCGCCACAAAGACCACTTCAACATCGGCAAAGACAGAATCTTTTCTGAGTACTTACCAGATACGCCAGTTCATGTCACCGAACACCCATGGGTCAAGAAGACCCTTCCAAATCACAAATTCTTCCACGCCTGATTCTTCATAAATATCGATTGAATGAAGACCTATTATCAGTTTTGCGATTATCTCTCCGAAGCCGTCAACAAAGAAGGTTTTCACAACAACCTCATTGTCTACCACGGCACTTCCCATAAGTTCGATCACTTCGATGATAATCATAATCAGAAGAATCGACATAGCACCACTCCAGAACGTGAGGTCCGTGGCCACTTCTTTACTCCCGATATCCAGTCCGCTGGTGGTTACGCTGGCCGCTCCGCTAAGACCACCGGAAACAAACCTCGCATCATTACTGCTAAACTCCACATGCAGAATCCTTATGATGCCACTAAAGACATCAAGAAACATCAAAAGGCCGGGATGACTTTCTCTGATGCCAAGAACAAAGTCTATTCCAGCGTAGATCGCTCCAAACATGATGGCGTCTACCACAATGGATCAAATCTCAATCCCTCCGAGTACGTCGCCTTCCACGCTAAAGACATCGAACAAATCAAATCTCCTGTCAATGAGGAATTGATGAATGAAGTCTATTATACCGACATCGCATCCGGCACCAGAACCAAAATGTTCATCTCCGAAGGTCTCAATCCATTTACTCGATTGTGGAATGACAAAGAGAATCGATTCGTGAAAATCGCCTGATACCGTTTGATATCATTCTGCATTTTCGACTTTCATTTCGCCCGCCGAATGAAGTTTCGAGACCAATTCAGAATGAGTTTTGGGAGTGGCTGGGAGTGAACTTTGAGTAATGCGAAAGCGCTGGTTTTGCGCTTGAGCTAAGTCATTGATATGATTGATGTACTTATTTCATCTTTATATGCGAATTTTACATCAATATTTTAAATGGGCCAAATGGCGTGTTTGTATGGTCATGATGGGACGTACCAGCGGATCTAAAACCCCTGTGTGCGAGGGACGACACCACAAAGTCCTTTAAAGTACAAAGTACTTCAAATTCTATACAACTAACGCATTTTCAACAACTTGACTATCCCTATAGGTCCGATTGAACCATGTGTCCTTGCAGACGAACTGCCGCCCGAAGGTCTTCCAGAGGCCCGACTGCTCTGCGAACCATCTTTTGAAGCACTCCGTATGATATGGAATTTCAGTTTCGTGATCGAGCCTGAACGTGATGTTCTCGCCGTCTACAAAACGTTGCTGACACCAATGACATGATAGCATGATTACTTCTATATAGCTAACATGTTGACCATTAGAGCTTTAAATGCCACCTAATGGACAACATATTGTCCACTTGACAAAATGAATTTCCATGCTACGCTAAGATGTCATGTCAGATTCCAATTTTGAAGGCCCATTGAAGCCAGGGAAGCAACCGAAGAAAGATCCGATGCGTCTTCCGGTGCCGCCAGACCATGGAAAAATCAAACTTCCGAAGCTGCCAAAAAAATCTCCAAATCGGCTTGCATGATGCGCTCGGCTGTGCTACGTTTTTTTTAGTGGCGAAGCAGAGCACTGAGCCACAACATTTTGGTGGACGGAGGAACGTCAAGCTGACTGGTCAGTGCTCTGCGTAAAAAGGTACGCTATGAACTCAATTTTTGATCGCTTCAATGCCCGCTATGATGCCCTGCCGGAACCGCAAAGATTCTTCACGGCAATGGCCATCATCCTGCCCTTCTGTTTTTTGATGACCAACATCTACCTCGCTCCGCTCGGAATGATCTACGCAATCTTCCTGCTCAAGCTCCGCAAAGCCGTCTGATCTAGCACAATCCCGCCCAAAAGTCAAGTAACCGCAACATTAAACTCAAACTTTTTTCAAGCTCGTTTCACGTTACCGCTAACGTAACTGCGTAAGTCGTTGAAAACACGCCAGTTAGCTTGGTGTTAATAAAATAACATTTGACATAATGCATGTTATCGGAAGTGGTGGCGAGTACTACGAGTACCAGATGCGATGTCCTCGCTGCGCTCGGCATTGCCTGCGGGAAACGCTGCGAATGATGCGACCGAAGGGAGCATATCTCTGCGTTGATAGCTGAGATGTCTCAGATGGCCCAGGAAGGCGTCTAAGAGGTCCGTGGTGCGTCTGGAAGTGTCTGGGAAGGGGATTGGGTGATGCAGAGATTTTTTCAGTGGTACGCAGCCAATTGGCTCAATATTTTCGCCCGCCGAAGCGTACCACTGTGAGGTAGAGACGGGTTACCCTGATTCTATTTAGCTCGACTGGCCGTTCACTGTGAGAGATGCGACGACGCCGAAGGCGACGGAGCGTAACGTTAGCGCTAACGCAACCGGAGGGGAGGGGCTTGACACAGTGTTTTTCGGAAATGGGTTCCCATCCCGAGGGGTTATACTAACCGACCCACCCGTTGTCAGGGAGGGAAATTCCAAAAAGGGACTCCAGTCCCAATTTTCTGAAAAAATTCCCCGGAAATTTTTTTGGCCTGGAACCTTTTTTGTGGTACACTTAGACCGCTCCCAGACGACTAGTACTTCCCCCAGATGTAAAGTTTACTGTCAAAATATTTGTCGTTTACAGTACACTCACCCGTGGTAAGCTAAGATCAGTAATTTGGAGACCCCATGTCGAATCTAGACCACTTGAACGAAAAACTGTCTCTTCTGTTCGCCCAGATAGAGATGCCCAAAGAAGGTATCAACAAAACGTGGTTGTGTCACGTCAATGAACTGAACATCTACACAAAAGAGATTACGGCCCTCCACGGAATGCTGGCCGCATCCCTCATTTCGGAACGAGTAACAGCGCTCTCTGTCGCCACCTTACATACCTGGAATATGAGGGAGTTCCTGACGGAGCTTTACTTCGCCATCCTCCGGGTCGAGCAAGACATTTCGGATAACACCAACCTGTCTGTTTTTGATGTACCTAATTACAAAAACATCGACATACCATCACTTCCTGTAGTTACGACTTACATCAACTAATCCCTCCCCAATATCTCACCTTTTATCTTGACACTTACCATATAGGTGTCATAATGAAAGGTGAGATGCACAAAGATCCCCTCTTAGAAGAGTATTACGATTCCCTGGTCGAAGCCAGGGAGGTCACTGAGACCTTCCTTGCCTTTCTTCTAGCGAATGAACTCGCCGCCGACACCCTACCTGAATTCAGTATCTTCGAGCAGCGGAGGTTTCGTTCCTTAAACCGAGTGAACCTAGCCAAAGAAGCATACTTTGGCAGCAGGAAAAAGCCAAAAACAGTCGAAATCCCGGCTGAAATCGCCTTACAGGTACGAAATTATCATGAAAATAACTGATTTTGTCCTGGGAGGGGTCTCTACTTACATTTTAGCTGGGATGTGGATGACTTATCGATGGGAAAAAGTCTCTTCCTCAAAGGGGCTGTCGATCTGGTACAAGTTAGCAAGCTGGATTCTGGCGACCATCGGCTGGCCATATGGTGCAAATGTCCTATTCAAGAACTTTGCAGACCTACCACCTTATGCAGCGATCCCACCTGACGCTTTGATCTTAGCAAAACCAAAAAAGGAAGAAGAGAAAATCGATGACGCCGACATACCCGCACAAAGAATCGTCCGCAGTACCGCCCAAGCCACAACACGAAGGTAGTTGTATCTACTGGGATGATCAAACAGACGCAGCCAGATTTGGGTGGTGTGACTGCAAGTTGAAGGATACGATGCCCGGTACGGCTTCCGAAGGAAGCAAATCACAATATCTGAAAGATTCAGATTCATATTGGGGAATAGGAGGGCATTAAAGTGGAATCTTGTCCTGGCACTCGCAGCGGGAAGCACATCCTAGCTGGTGGGTGGTGTCCATTTTGCGGAAGTGTCTATTACTACCCAGGCTGGGGACCACCTAATCTTGCTGCGGCCCGCCGTTATTTGGACAGCAATCCAAATGAAGCGGACGAGGATGGATATTTACCGGAAATTACGGTTTATTTGACGACGGATTAAATTATGAGACTTCTATTAAACATTGACGACGAAGATTTCAAAGAGATCAGTGCAGCGGACACCTGTCCTGACATCCCGGCCTGGGTGGTATCCGAGGCTGAGGGCACAGAAATCCAGATTGCCGAGATCATTCAAAACCACATCTCCCAGGAGAATGGCTTTTGGATGAAGGGCACGAACATGACCATTAAAGTAGTGCAGGACGATGCCTCTAGTAGATAAGACCGATCTCGCAGTAGTCGAGAAGTTCATCGCTGGCCAGCGGTACATGATCATTGGCTTGAAAGCAATGGTCCCCGACCGTGCGGACCTTTTGGAAGATCTTCTAAAAAGTACTGAAGATATAGCCAATATTCTGGAACTAGATATTGAGTCTGAAGCGGAGATTTGGAAGATGGGTGCCGAGATCTGCGAACTGGAAAGGTTGTTATTACTATGAAGAAAAAGATCGAAGTAGAGATTGAAGTCTGTGATGTCTGCGGGACTGAAGAAGGGGTCTGGGAGACCTGTGGAGTCTGTCAGAAGGCCATGTGCGGGACCTGTGTCGAAGAACATGCATTAGAGTATTCGACCATGTACAACATGAACATTGTCTGTATCTGTAACGAATGTGAAGAGAAGGCCAAGACGGAGACAAATCCCCTTTACGTTCTCTTGCAGAAGTTAGTCGAGAAGCAGACTGCTTACAAGAACTGGATTGAGGCATTCAATGCCGAAGTCATTGAGCTTGAAAATGAAATTGCAAAGATGACAGGGAAGGAGGAAAAAGATTTTGAGTTACTCTGATAAAAGAGATATGACCCCTACCCCGGTAGCGGTGCTTCCTAACATCCGGGTTTATTTTTTACCGCATAGCGTAGTAAAAGCTGGCGTCAAATGTGACGGGGCCATGACCAAAGAAGGTGGTTATTACTACGACCATCCGTTAAAGACAGCGGAGCGGCGAAAGGCCATGCGGGAAGTCCAGGACATTCTCGCCTATGGCTATCCCTGGAAGAATGGGGAAAATGAAGTAATTTTCGTACCACCACATCAGATTTTGCGGGTGGTACTAAGTGGAGTAGATAAAGAATGAATAAACAACAAGTAACTGACGATTTGATCGCACTGTGTAAGAAGCACGGAGTCATCATAGTAGCTGACGAAGACGAGCCGTGTAGCTTGATTGTCGATGAATCGAACTATACCTGGGATGGAACCGGGGAGCCTCCGGTGTCCGAGACAATTGTATTTACGATGATCAATGACGAAAGGTTGGTCAACGAGATCTAAATGCCGCAGACCGAGATTTTGATGGGGTTCAAGATCAATTACGAATCCAAAGAGACACTGAAATCGACCATTGAACAACTGGCTTTCCGGCTGTCGGAAGCCTCTGGGTATAGTGTCGAATGTGTCTTTTTGGATGAGGATTTGGTCTGTTACGCCTGCAACAACCCGAGTTTATTGAAACCTCTATGAATTTTACTGACAAAGCAGCTTACATGACTCTGGAAGAGTACGAAGCTCTGCCGGATGAAGATCCCTCTCCCCAGTACGAAGAACAATTTAGTACGTGGAAAGGCGAAACCCGAATGGCGCACCTGTACCCTCCTGAGACGAAGTTTGTCTACCGCCGAGATCTACCACCTTTACCCTGTAGAGCTACGGGATGTAATTGCTATGTCGGTGGCCCTCCGGTCTATGTGCGGCCCGTAGTCTTTACTGATAATGACATGGAAGGAATAGGAAGATAATGCATCCTGAATTAGCACGAAAAATTGAAGATCTTTACAATGAAATGATCATCGACTTACAGAAAGTTCCTGAGAAAGAAGAGGAACATTTCTGGGCAGAGGCGAACGCCAAGAGACTCGCCATTCAAT
>Ga0075030_100004253_pt1 | contig 12945 bp, 9 predicted proteins | sample LitLauG_LLR_2012_FD_71393 | JGI IMG/M metagenome (GOLD analysis project Ga0075030, IMG submission 71393) | Freshwater sediment microbial communities from Pennsylvania, USA - Little Laurel Run_MetaG_LLR_2012 | ecosystem: Environmental > Aquatic > Freshwater > Creek > Sediment | place: USA... | reverse complement strand
CCTTCGCCATAGAGATCGTGGCGGTCGTCGACGAAAACTTTATTTTGAGGATAGAGACGGTAGATCAGGTAGCCGCCCCAGGAGTCCGGAGCGAAGATGGGTTCGTGAATGCCGCGCTGGACGATAACGTCGCTGGCCTGCACCGGGAAGTGTCCGGCGTCGAAATGCGCAGCCATCCACGGGCGTGATGCAGGCTTGCCTGCCTGCGCGCACACCAACACTCCGAGGACTAGGGCGGCGATTGGCCATACATGGCCGCGGAAACCCAGTTCAACCCGGCCCACGCGTGAGGTGAGCGACAGCCATCGTGACACCAAGCCTCGCAGGCGGAGGGAGAGATTCGGGTTGTCGCGGGCCTCGGCGAGCGCTTGCGTCCAGAGCGGCGCGACAATCAAAGTGAGCAGCAAAGACGAAACCGGAAGACCGCGCGAAGCGTACAGGCCGCTGTAGGTCGCAAAGAGCAGGACCAACACCCGCGGGAGTGACGGCTTGTTGCGCGCCACCTCCAACACGACGATCGTCATCAACAAAATAGCCACAAAGCATTGTTGGGCCACGCCGTGAAAATTAGGCGAGAGAAACTCGTCGATGTGGTTCATCAGCCAGCGGCTCGAAAGGTATCGGTAAACGTGAAGGTGGAGTTCATAGCCGCACGGGTTGATGAGACTCGCCAGCAGCGAAGCCGCGGTCACCATTCCCAACTCTCGCAACCGCTTCGCAATCCGCTGCTGCATTTCTTCATCCCGGCACCGCAAGTAGCGAATCACGCCGCTCAGCAGATACAGCCCGAGCAGCGCAAAACCCACCACAAAGCCTCCATGCACGTTCGCCCAGAGCAGCATCAGAGCAGGCAGATACCATAACCGCCGGCCATTCCTGTCCTCTGAGCTATCGAGGACCTGAAACCAGATCACGCTGAACAACCAACTCAGAACATGCGGCCGCGCGAGCAAGTGAATCATGGAGGCACCCAGGGACAGCGCGAGCAGGAGCGCCGCCACCGGCAAGTCAGCGCCGCGCTTCAAGCTCAAGCGCAAGGTGAGAGCAAAAGTCAGGGCAATGATGACCGCGGTAAAGAAGACCACTCCGTTGAGCCCAAGCCAGTGGTGGATACCTGCAATCTTCAAGTCGTACAGCCATTCCCACGCATACCAGGTTTGCCCGCCCGTGGTCACGGAGAACGAGTCTGTCCGCGTGATGGAGTGCGTGCGCAGCATCTGCTCGCCATTGCGAATATGCCAGCCAATGCTGGCATCCCCGAGCAGACGGGACGCCAGCACCCCGCCGCTCATGGTCACCAGCAGGATGATGAAGATCAGGTCAGTCGCGGATGGAGCAAGAAATCGAAACCACGCTGAGGGCGTGGTTTTATCGGAACCGGTTTCGATCTGCGCGGAGTTCGAATCCAAAGTGTGTTCGCACCCAACCAGACATGTTACCGGATAGAGCGGAGATCGCGTTTGCGCTGCCAACTGAGAACCGGAGACTGAAGTCCGGGAATTGAAAGACCCAGCACTCGCGTTCGTCCGACTTCTTAAGCCACTCCACGAAAACCGGGCAGCACTTCCCTCTTGTAAGTCTCCAAAGTCTGCTCTTCATCGCCGCACATCAGATAGATATTGAACTGTGTTACTCCAACCTCCGCCAATTGCCGCAGTTTCTGACGATGGGCCTCGACCGGACCCACCAGGCAAAATCGGTCCACCACTTCATCGCTGACGAAGCGGGCGTTGTCGCTGCCTACCTCGGCATGATGCTGGTAGTCGTATCCGGCGCGGTCCTGCACGTAGGAAGTCAGCGACGCCGGCAGATCTTCAAGCTTGTAGCGCGATATCAGATCGACCACGTGATTTGAAACCAGCGCAGGAAACCACCTCACCCGTTGCCGCGCTAACGCAAGATCATCCGACACCCACACCGGAGCGGCTGCCATGACCTCAACCGACTTTGGATCGCGACCCGCTTCCCTGGCGCCTTGCCGGACGAACCCCAGGCACCAGGCAATCAGGTCAGGATCGGCAAATTGCAGGATTACCCCGTCCGCGATCCGTCCCGCCAGGCTCAAAACTTTGGGCCCATAACCTGCAATCCAGACCGGCGGAGAGCCGGTTGCCCAAGTGAGTCGTGCAGGCTGACCTTCGTATTGCACTTCTTGTCCCGCAGTCAGTTCGCGAAAGGCGACGACGGCGCGTTCCAACTCCGCCGGCATGACCGGCTTTTTGCCTAGCACGCGTCGCGAACTATCGCCGCGCCCAATGCCCAACTCCATGCGCCCACCCGAAATCAGGTTGAGGGTCGCAAACAGACTCGCCGTAACCGTAAGGTCGCGCACCGCCGGATTGGTCACGCACGGCCCCAGGCGCATCTTCCGGGTCGCGTTCGCCATCAGTGTCAGCAGAGGGTACGGCTCCTTCCACAGCACGTGGGAGTCAAAAATCCAGCCATACTCGAACCCAGCCGCTTCCGCCTGCCGGGTCAGGGCAACAATCCGCTCTACTGAAATATCCGGTTTGAGGGTGATGCCGAACTTCATGCTCTTCTCTTTCGCGGCTTTACGGGAAGCAAGGCCGCCAGTTTGTAGAATAGAATACATCACGCTTCCGCTCGCACTGACGGGACTCTCGCAGCACAGGGGATTAGCGAATGGGGTTCGACACCATCATCACCGGCGGTACCGTGGTCACGGCTGCGGATACTTGTCAGGCCGACGTTGCGATTGAAAACGGCCGGGTGGTCGCGCTCGGCAGCAGCCTCCCGCGCGAAAATGCCAAGCGTCTCATTGACGCTGCCGGCAAGTATGTGTTCCCCGGCGGGATCGATGTCCACACCCATCTCGATATGCCTTTTGGAGGCACCACCAGCGCGGACGATTTTGAAACGGGCACTCGCGCCGCTGCTTTCGGCGGCACCACCACACTGATCGACTTTGCCATCCAGTACAAAGGCCAGTCCCTGCGCACCGCCTTCGACGCCTGGATGCAGAAGGCGTCCTCTAAAGCGGTTGCCGATTACGGATTCCACTGCATCATCACCGACCTGCCCGACGCGCAGTTGGCCGAAATGCCGCAACTGGTGCGCGAGGGAATCACCAGCTTCAAGCTCTTCATGGCTTACCCAGGCGTTTTCATGCTCGATGACGCCAGCATCTTCAAGGCGATGCGTACTTCAGCCAAGGCCGGAGCCATGGTCTGCATGCATGCGGAGAACGGCGGAGCCATTGACGTGATCGTCAAGCAGGCCCTGGCTGAGGGCAAGACTGCTCCCAAATACCACGCGCTCACTCGCCCAACCACGGCGGAAGCCGAAGCCACGTCTCGCGCCATCGCTCTCGCTGAAATGGCCGGTTCGCCCGTCTACATCGTGCATCTCAGTTGCAACGACGCTCTGGAGAAAGTCCGCGAGGCCCGTGATCGCGGCTTGCCCGTCTACGCCGAGACCTGCCCCCAATATCTTTATCTGTCTCTCGAAAACATGGACGCGCCTGGCTTTGAAGGCGCGAAGTATGTTTTCACTCCGCCGCTGCGCGAAAAATGGCATCAGGAAAAATTGTGGAAGGGTCTGACGCACGATCATCTGCAGGTGGTCTCTACCGACCACTGTCCGTTCTGCTTCAAGGAGCAGAAGGAAATGGGAATCGGCGACTTCACCAAGATTCCCAACGGTGGCCCCGGCATCGAGCATCGCATGAGCCTGGTGTACTCAGGTGGAGTCGCGCAAGGACGCTTCAGCCTAAATCGTTTCGTCGAACTGGTCGCTACGACTCCAGCCAAACTCTTCGGCCTCTATCCCCGCAAGGGCACGGTTGCAGTGGGCAGTGACGCCGACCTGGTCATATTCGACGCGAAGCGCGAGCACACCATCAGCGCCAAGACTCATCATATGCGCGTGGACTACTCCATGTTCGAGGGCATCAAGGTCACGGGCATGCCGGACGTCGTGCTCTCCCGCGGGCGTGTTCTAGTCGAGGGCGATAAATTCTTTGGCCGCGCCGGACAGGGCGAGTTCATCAAGCGAGGCGCGTGCCCGGCGATCTAGCCATCTCAAAAACTCTGTCATCCCGACCGCAGCGTAGCGCAGCGAGCGTAGCGGAGGGACCTGGTGTTCAGATGATGATCTTCATTTACGCTGGGGTTTCTTTCACCAGTACGCTGCGAGCAATCTTTTTGCTGCAGCATAGCCTTTCGCATCTCGGGTGGTAAAGGCGGAGGTCACTCGTGGGGATAAAGTCGGCTCGCGACCGTTGTGATCGCCACAACACCAGGTCCTTCCACTACGCTCGTTGCGCTACGCTGCGGTCGGGATGACAGACTCTTTGCATCTGATTTCTGACTCCGTACACTGGTTGCGAGCTTTAAATTCTCCCAGGCCGGAAAAAAAGGAATCGCCCCATGCCCACAGCCCTCGCACCCGAACAACAGGAACAGATGCTCTCCGCAGCCCGCGCCGCTTTCAAAAATGCCCATGCCCCCTATTCGAATTTCAAGGTGGGAGCGACGGTGCTTACAGACAGTGGCACGCTGTATCACGGCTGCAACGTAGAGAACGCCTCTTACGGCCTGACCATCTGCGCGGAGCGCAACGCCATTTTTGCCGCGGTCGCAGCCGAAGGAACCGGCATGAGGATCAAAGCTGTTGCCGTAGCCACCGAGCGCGACGGCCCCTGCGCGCCGTGCGGCGCATGCCGCCAGGTCATCTTCGAATTTGGCCCGGATGCTTTGATTTTGTTTCGCGGTCAGTCCGGTACCGAGCAGATGGCGATCACGAAACTGCTGCCCGAGGGGTTCCGGTTGTGACCAGGCAGCGTGCACTACGATTGCGTCTGATCCACGTTCAAGAACCCGACTTCTTGGCACCGCTGCTGTAGGCCAGAAATTTAGCCAATCCTACCGAGCGGGCCGCCTCCCCAAGGGGGGGCGTTGGACCCAGAAATATAACCTTTGCTATACTCTGCGGGCCGCTTCTTCGTCTACAACATTAACTTCTGTTTTTCCGGGTCCGAACAGGGCCTCGGGAATCAGAGAAGTTCTTCGTAATCCTACAAGAAGCTTCAAGCTCTTGGGCCCGCAACTCTTCTGGCCAATTAAGGGACTCATCTTTTGATCCCTATCCCTGCTCAAAAAGGAAATTTAATGCGGAAAATAAGTGTCTTAGCATTAGCAACGCTTTTTTTAGTGGGTTGCGGTGGAGGGAACATGCCCTTTGCACCACCCCATAACGCCGGAGACGAAGCGAATGGTAACTCGTCTAGCGGCTCGCCCCACTCGTCGGTCGTAGTCGGCCCGAGTTAATTTAGTTTCGGGGGATATACCTGGCAAACACATGGTGGTTCCGCTCCCCGGGTTGGCAATGTCAACGGAAATGTCGGCTCGTTCTCTCCTTCGAATGTGAGTGTCGGCTCTCAGCTCGTCTTGACACTCAAGCAAACTCGGAACGGCTCGCAGATCCTGTCGAGCGGTTCTGAAGTTGCGACTAAACAGACCTTTACCTATGGCACGTTCGAATTTACCTCCCGGGTGGCAAATGTGGCTTCCGGTTCCGTTGCGTCGGGTTTTCTCTATGCAACAAACTCCGTGACCGAAATCGACATGGAGCAGGTCGGAAACAAGCCGAGCGCTGTGGATTGCACGAACTGGAAGGGAGTATCCAATTTCCAGGATACCGAGGTCACCGGGTACAACCAGGGGAACACGCATACCTTCAAGATTGTCTGGCGGTCTACTTACGTCGACTGGTACGTTGACGGCAAGCTTGTCGTCCATCACACCAGCGCCGTGCCCAGTGCTCCCGCGCCCTTCCTCTTCAATTTCTGGGGAACCAACAAATCAACCTGGGGAGGCGCGGCCACGACCGGACTGACGCGGTACATGTATATCAGCAGCTTTAGGTACACGAAGTAGGACAGAGCTACAAAGCCCGTGCGCTCACGAGCTGAGGCAGAGGCCTGGCGCATGACCACGAAGGACACGAGATTTCATGCGGCTTTCCTGCCAAGGATTTCCTCGTGTCCTTCATGGTTCATGGCCCAAGTATTGTCTGATCTCCCGATTACTCATTGACCTTTGCAGCAGGCCAGTGCTCAGGGTAAGCTTCCCTGTCCGTACGCCTGGAGACAGATGTCCAATCCCTCGAACTCAGTCAGTCCGCCCGTTCCCACGCTGCGCCCGCTTGACCTCATCCGCAAGAAACGCGATGGCGGCGAGCTCTCCTCCGACGAGATCGGCTTTCTGGTCCGCGCCTATACCGACGACGAGATTCCGGACTATCAAATGGCGGCCTGGCTAATGGCCGTGGTCATCCGGGGCATGAGCCGCCTCGAGTTGAGCGCCCTCACCTCGGCGATGCTTCATTCGGGCGAGGTACTTGACCTTTCAGACATTCCCGGCGCCAAGCTGGACAAACATTCCACCGGGGGGGTTGGTGACAAGACTTCACTCATCATCGCGCCCATTGTTGCCGCCGCCGGCGTGACCGTACCGATGATCAGCGGCCGCGGACTTGGGCATACCGGCGGCACGCTGGACAAGCTGCAATCGATCCCAGGCTTCAACATCAATCTGTCGCTGAGCGAGTTTCGCCGCGTGCTCAAGAGTTGTGGCTGCGGCCTGATCGGCCAGACCGCCGAGATCGCACCTGCCGACAAGAAGCTTTACGCCCTGCGCGACGTCACCGCGACAGTGGAGAGCCCAAACCTGATCTGTGCCTCCATCATGAGTAAGAAGTTGGCCGAGGGCATCGACGGCCTTGTGCTGGATGTGAAGACCGGTAGCGGGGCATTCATGAAAACCGAAAAAGACTCTGCGCACCTGGCCGAACTCATGGTGGAAACCGGCGAGCGTATGGGCAAGAAGATGGTCGCACTCATCACCGACATGGACCAACCTCTGGGCCTGAAGGTCGGCAATGCCCTCGAAGTCGAAGAGTGCATCGAGGTGATGAACGGAGGCGGCCCCGCCGATCTGCGTGAGGTCTCGGTCGAACTCGCCGCCTGGATGCTCTACCTGGCGGGCCATACCCCGAGCGTCGATACGGGCCGCCAGTTGGCGGATGAACTAGTCGACAACCGGTCCGCGCTCAAGAAATTTCGCGAGATCGTTGTGCAACAGGGCGGCGACCCAGGCGCGATAGACGATCCCAAACGCCTGCCCCAAGCACAGCATCGGATACCGATGCTGAGTCCAGCCAGCGGGATCATTGAGGCCATCCAGTGCGAGCAGGTGGGAATTGCCAGCCTGGTGCTGGGCGGGGGCCGAGAAAAGAAACAAGACGTGATCGACCCAGCGGTCGGCCTCGTCTTGCACAAGAAGGTTGGCGACCCGGTCGAGAAAGGCGAACCGTTCTGCACCGTTCATTACAACTCGGACGCCCGGCTCAGCAGCGCGCAGGGTCTGCTGCAGCAAGCGTATCGTGTCGCGGAGAAGCCTCCGGCTGTGCGGCGGCCATTGATCCACCGCGTCATTGCAGGAAAAGGAGCGCAGGCATGACGGTTCAAGTTCGGTCCCTCCGCAGAAATTTCGGCTCTGATGGTCCAGAGTTTAGTGCAACTTACCTTTCACTCCGCATGACCGGGAGGCGCGAATGGGCCGTCTGACAGGACTCTTGGGCTTGGTTACGATGCTGGGCCTGGCGTATCTGTTTTCCAGCAACCGGCGCGCGATTCGGGTCAAGACTGTGGCCCTGGGCCTTCTCCTGCAGTTCCTGTTTGCTATTTTTGTCTTGCGCTTCAACTTTGGCCGCAATCTGCTGGAGTGGGCAGGCCACGGCGTCGAGAAGTTTTTGGAGTATTCCTTCGCTGGCTCGCAGCTGGTGTTCGGCGAATTGGGCCGAAAGGGTGGTTCGCTTGGAATGATCTTTGCGTTCCAGGTTTTGCCTACGGTAATCTTCATCTCCGCATTCTTCGCCGTCCTCTATCACTACGGCGTGATGCAGTTCATCATTCGCCAAATGGCAAAGGTCATGATCAGGATGGGCGCCAGCGGTGCAGAATCGCTCGACGTTGCTGCCAGTATTTTCATGGGCCAGACTGAAGCTCCGCTCACCATCCGTCCTTACCTTCCGTCGTTGACTCGCTCTGAACTGATGACGGTCATGACCGCCGGTATGGCCCACGTCTCCGGCGGAATTATGGGTGCTTACATTCTGTATGGCGTCGAGGCCAAGCACTTGCTCAGCGCGGTCATCATGACAGCGCCCGGCACAATCCTGATGGCGAAGATGTTCGTGCCGGAAACGGAAGAGCCGGTTACCAGCCCTCACCGCAAGACCGACGCGAAGCAAGAGGCCTCGCTCGTGACTGACATCGACGCGGACGCGATACCCAAGGACGAAAATGTTCTTGGAGCCATCACCCGCGGAACTATCGACGGTCTGCACTTGGCCTTGAACATCGCCGCCATGCTGATTTCGTTCCTAGCGCTGATCGCCCTGGTGAACGGTATTTTTGGCGGTATTCACAACCACATCGCCCACTGGTTCCCATCGAGCCTGGAGCAAGTCTTCGGTGTGATCTTCGCTCCCATCGCTTTCGTGATCGGCATTCCGTGGCGCGAGTGTGGCATCGTGGGCAATCTCCTGGGAACGCGCATGGTAATCAACGAACTAGTGGCGTACGGCATGCTGGGCGCGCAGAAGGCTGCACTCGATCCGCGCTCGTTCGCTATTGCTACTTTTGCGCTATGCGGCTTTGCGAACTTCAGTTCGATTGGAATTCAGATCGGCGGCATCAGCGCGCTGGCAGCTAACAAACGCGGCGAACTGGCAAAACTCGGCTTCCGCGCCATGATTGCAGGCACCATGGCAAACCTGATGTCGGCTTCGATCGTGGGTATTCTGCTGCGGTAAGTGGCGGTCAAAATGTTCGTAGGTTGTCATCCTGAGCGGAGTGGCTGCTTCGCGTCGCGAAGCGGCCACGCAGTCGAAGGACCCCTACGTGTTCCACGCTTTCGCTGCGGAACCTCGCGGAACCAATGTCTTCCCGCTCCAGCCACGGCGCCAAGACGCTAGGGTCCTTCGACTCCGCGCTAGGATGACACTGCCAGGCTAGGTCAACCCAGCCCAGGCAACGCTGGCAAAAGGATCTACAGACGCCAAGGTGGACACGATGTCCATCGCTTCGACAGCCTTTTCGGCCATCATCTGATCCAGGATCAGGGGGACCTCAAAGATTGCATAATTCTTGTACGCGCTGACGTTCCGCCGAAATTCTGCGAACGCAACTTCCGTGAGTAACTGCTCTACCGCAGGTCCGATTTCCCGGAAGTCTCGCACTACCATTCCTAACCGGTTTTCTTCCAGCCAAGTTCCGTTGTAGCGCTCCTGGGGCATGGTCCGCGCGTTGTGCTCAGTAATCACTGGCAATCCGAATTGCAGGGCCTCGCTGATGCTGCCCGGTCCAGGCTTGCCAATAAAAAAGTCCGCTAGCGACATGAAATAGTCAACTCTAGTGGTGAATCCTTCAATCACGGCTGGCCGGGTGAGTCCCATGCCGCGTAGTTTGGCCGCCAGCTCAAGGTTGTGACCGCACAGGAAGATCAACTGCAGCTGATTTGAAGTCTGCTCCAGCCTCTTCGCGATTTCCAGCATCGATGCCGACCCGTGACCTCCAAACATTACAATCCCGGTGGGTAAGTCAGGCTGCAGGCCGAGGTTGACTCTCTCCTCGGCTCGATCGACTTCCGGTTTTCGATAAAACGAGGGCTTCAGGATCATGCCCGAGGTCTCATAGACTCGTCCCCTGGGATGCCCCATCGCCAGTGCCTGCTGCTTGGCGCGCGCGCTTCCGCAAATGATGAACTCCGATTCAGGCACAATCCAGAAATTCGGTGGATAGTCAGCCAGATCGGTAAGCAGCGTGACGAAGGCGGCGTTCGGCATCTCCTGCCGAACGCTCTGCGCCAGACAACGGTTGAAATGCGGAATCACCGAAAGAACCAAGTCGGTAGGATTCTGTGCCCAGTGCTTCCGCAGAATCCGAACGATTCGCGTGTGATGCAGCTGTATGGTGCGCTGAAGAAGGGACAGCAACGGCGGCGTGAGCCGTGTCCAACCTTTCCTCAGCAGCAGATTGTAGCCGTCCTGAATTCTCAAGCCTGTGGCCCTGTGAATAAAGTCAATCGGCTCCAGCAGTTCCTGCAGGCTCAGGAGCTTTACGTTCCAGGGATGATACTGCGCCTCGAGAACGGTCTTCAATGCTCCGGCGGCACTCCGGTGTCCACCACCCGCGTCGTGAAAAACGATCGTGAGGTCATGCATCGCCAACCTCCTGCATTGTGAGGGTCTGCCCGTCATGAGCTTCTCAAGCTCCTCTTAAGGGCAGATCAAAGCTGTATTAATTTTCCGTGAATTAAGGGCGAGGAGAGCAAGTAACGTTACTTGGGTGTCGCCAAAAGCAGGTATTCAAAGGGTGATCCTGAGCTTGCGAATGGATCTAGCGGGAAGCGGATAGGCGGGTCCCCCCAGCAATCGTGGTGGTGCGTGCGAGATCCCTTCGACTTCGCTCAGGGCAGGCTCTTCGGGACTAAAGTCCCTCAGCATGATGTCCCGTGTTGGGGTGTCTTAGTTATGGCAGGGTGGTCGAGAGTGGAAGGCATGGTTCATCCATTGGAATGGCCACTCCGTTGCCGCGGACAATCTCACTGAAGAGTTTTGCGCTGCTGCGCATGGTCCGCTGTTGGGTTTCCGGATCGAGCGCCACCAATCCGAAGCGCAGCTTCCAACCCTCGTTCCACTCGAAATTGTCGGTCAGCGTCCAGTGCAAATAGCCTCGAATGTCGTAGCCCTGCGCGATCAGCGCGTGCAATTCGCGCATGACATTTACTATCAGCCAGGGACGAATCTGGTCTTCAGCATCGGGCACACCGTTTTCCATAATGTAGATCGGCTTCCCCAAACCCGCAGCGCGCTGAACCGCTTCGCTGATTGCCCGCGGATAGGCTTCTCCGTAGGGCCGGTCAACGCCCGGGTCGCCCTGTGGGACGTGCTCGGGCACAAATACGTTGGCAAAAAATGTTCTCGCACTCCGCAGATCAAAGGCGACATGAAACCGGCCGTACACATTCAGGCCGACGAAATCACAACAACCTTTAACCTCGTTGTCGCGACCATTGAGCAGACCAAAAGGAAATCCCAGCCGGCCGGTTTCGATCAGGTCGAAGAAAGTATGATTGAAAAGCCGGTCCAGCAAACTCGCGACCCATCGATTGGCCATCCCCGGCACTGCCTCGAACACCACGTAGTGCTGGGCCCATCCCACCTTGGCCTCGGGCACCAGTGCATGGATAGCGCGATACGCCCGCACGTGAGCGCGCGCCTGAATGCGATTGACCCGGAGAGCCTTGAGCAATTGCCCTTTGCGGCCCGGCGGAAACTCGCCCAGTACATATCCGCACGCCGCGTAAACATTGGGCTCGTTGTAGGTGACCCAAAACCGGCAAAGGTCCCCGACCGCTTTGGCTACCTCACGGGTGAAGCGCTCGAAAAGCTCGGGCGCATCCGGCCTGAGAAATGCTCCCCTTTGCTCGAACCATCGCGGGTGAGTGAAGTGATGCAGACAAACGATCGGCTCAATTCCGCGCTGGTGCAATGCCTCCAGCATCTGCCGATAACGTTGTAGCGCGGCCGGGTCAAAACTGCCTTCCTCCGGCTCAATTCGGCTCCACTCCAGAGAGAGCCGCAACGCCTTGATCCCCAGGTCGCGGGCGATATCAAAGTCCCGCTCGGCGTTCTCCCACCAGTCGCAAGCCTTGCCGCAACTGTCGCCGGACTTGATCCGCCCCGCCAGTTCCCAGTCCGACCATTGATTGCTATTGTCGCCTTCAACCTGGTGAGCGGCCGTGGATACGCCCCACAGAAAATCCTTGGGAAATCGGAGATACGACTCAGGACTGGGGCTGCGGAAGTCCACCTCGCTCATAGTTTGCATTCTACGATATGAGGATTCAGACTTCCGTCTTTTCCGGCTGCGCAATGGCGCGAACCTTCTCCAGAAGTTCGGTGGCACACTCTCCTGGATCCAGTTTCTCAAAGTTCTCGTCCAGCACCACCAGGGAAACCGAAGGATCGATCTCCTCAAACAGCCTTTTCGCAGAGATGCCGTGCACCGACTGTTGCTTCGCGCCGAGGATGACAAGCTTCGCTTTCGTGGCCTTCATAAGAATTTTCGCATCGGGCACGTTGGCGGTCGTCAGGGCGCTATAGCCGGCGCGGCACAGCACCTCGCGCAGAAAGGTGCGTACGTTAAGCGAATCGAACACGCAGAGAACGCGAAATTGCGTATTGCCGGACTTCTCTTTGGAATAGCGCGAGCCCAGGTACGCCGCGATGATCGCTTCCGCTTCAGAATCGTAGGTTTCGAACATCGGCAGCAGACTGGTCATCTCCAGCGTCTTGCGCAATCGTGGCTGCACTCCGCAGAGTTTAATGTCGCCGCCCTTGGCACGTGCGGTGGAGACCAGGCGCACCAGCGCCCCGAGCCCGCTGCTATCGACGAAGTCCACCTGTTCCAACTGCAGGACGACATCGCCATGACTGGGCAGAATGTCTCCCAGGTGCGCCTGCAGCGAGAATACTTCCGCGCCCGCCACAATCCGGCCGTTGCATTGCACGATCATCACGTCGCCCACAGGGCGACTGTTCATACTCAGTGGCATGTTATTCCTTCGGGTGCGTGATTGCCCGCTTTCCCAGCGGGAGACGCCTACCGGAGCCGGCAAAAGTCTTACACACTATAGCCGCCACGCCCTTCCCGGACAACAAAATCCCGGAGTGCTGAGGTCTTCGAAAGATCATGCGGTAGAGGAGAGAGCAAGGCGAGCAATGATGTCCGGACCAGGACTGGACTATACAAGGTGCTGCAAACTTGGTGGAGCTAGTCGGGATCGAACCGACGGCCTCGTCGTTGCGAACGACGCGCTCTCCCAGCTGAGCTATAGCCCCACTCTTGGTGTGAAC
>Ga0075030_100004250_pt1 | contig 12950 bp, 10 predicted proteins | sample LitLauG_LLR_2012_FD_71393 | JGI IMG/M metagenome (GOLD analysis project Ga0075030, IMG submission 71393) | Freshwater sediment microbial communities from Pennsylvania, USA - Little Laurel Run_MetaG_LLR_2012 | ecosystem: Environmental > Aquatic > Freshwater > Creek > Sediment | place: USA... | reverse complement strand
CACCCGAGGAGATGCCGGAGCGCCAGGATCATGGCAAGAATATTATCGGGAAAGTCCGAATCAATCCTGGTGCCAAGTCATCCATTTTGTAGGTGTACGACGTTTTTGGCGAGGTACAGGATGTCGAGACGGTCATCACCGGACGCTTACTTATTTCGCTGGACCCACGCTCTTAATTCGGATGACGCCGCGTATTGTTCTGGAGTCAAGCGCAGGGAATGTACATCGAAGGAACTCTCGATTGCCTCGTGCCTTCCGAGCCGACCTGGATTTGTAAAATAAGTATTACATCTCCCTTGCGACATCTTTACCTCGGATCATGCGCTAGTGCGGGCCTCTCTTCGTTTGGGGGCCACTGGCACCGGACTCTCCTCCTCGGAGCTAAGTGATGGTTCCACGAAGTCGGCCAGAAGTAAGTGACGTAGATCACTTTCAACTCCATATACCTGTAGAGGAATCATCCCAAATTGTGTACGAATCGCTGGTGCCGCAATCGCGCTAGCTACCGGGTCGGCTATGCACTGCCGGTATATCGGCAGATGTGCCGACGGCTCGGCAGAGCGCTGTGGCCAAGTCGAGAAAACGACCTCTGATAGGACGGCCACGCGGAACAGTCGTTCCAAGTTCCACGGTTCCTTCTTGGTTACTATCGCGAGACACGAATATAACAGGCCATTGTGACGGACCTCACAGGTCTATATGATGTACATGGGCTTGAATGAAGAGGATCAGAAAGTCAGGCAAAGGGTAAGGCGTAAATGAGTTTGGCATGCCGACCGCAGGTAGAGACTTCTCTCCTCATTTTGCAAACAGGTGCCATCCAGCGCATTCCGAAGTCCGGACTTAGTTGAGGTAAGCGTGAGCGACTAGTTCACGTCAGCGGCTCCTGATAGTTGCGAAACTAGGGTATCTCCCCCAGAATCTTCAAGGGGAGGGTAGTATGCAAGACGACAGCTCGTCAGTTGATCTGCGTGGTGAGAGCGCTCCTGTGCTCAACCGCCGGGTGTTTCCGCTCGTCTTGTGTGTGGTGATAGTCATCCAAGCCATAGGGTTCGGGTGGCTGGGAGTGAATCGTGCCGGGTGGCTGTGGTCGCAGAGCGTGCAGATTGTCGCTAATCTCATCGCAATCGCTTGCACCATCCATGCTTTCCGCTGTGCCCGTGGCTTTGCACGCCAATTCTGGTTTCTTCTCACATGTTCCCTCGTGCTTTGGGGAATTGCCAATGGCATTTTTCTGCATCGCACCTATGCCGGGCTGACGAATGACTCAACCACTATCTTCAACTTCCTTTACCGCGGCTACGGCGTACCGGTCCTGTTGATCCTGTTCATCCGAGGGGAATCCGAGTCCTTCGACTATGATTGGCTGGCCTTACTAGATTCATTGCAGATTGGCGTTGTTGTTATTGCGGTTTACATCGGATATTTCTCTGTCTTCCTCCAGGGACGGCTGCTGCATGATGCGCTCAGCCTCAACATCTCTAACAACCTGGAAAATGTCTTCCTGATCACTGCCACCGTTGTCCGTCTGCGATTCAGCCGTTCGCGCACTTTACGGAGCCTGCTGGTAAGACTTTTGTGGTTTCTGTTGGTCTATGCCGCCGTATCCGGCGTGGGGAACTACATCAGTGCGTACGGTGACCTTGCGGCGTGGTTCGACCTCTTCTGGACTGTCCCGTACTGCGCAGCGGCGCTCCTCGCGACCCGTTGGACGATGCACGATGAGGGGATGGAGGGCAGAATTCAGAACGGCAGGAGCCTCGCGCGGATCCTCGAAGCCAACCTGAGTTGGGCGATGCTGGTGCTTCTGGTCGCGGTGGCCGGCGTTCACTCTCCCGGCAAGTGGCAACTGCTGGGCACGACCACGATCGCTGCGTCCATTTTGCTGTACGCTGCTCGGCTCTCGCTCACCCAGCACCGACAAGGTCGGACGATCGAGGTCCTCAACCAAACCAAGCGGGACTTTCAGCAACTCAGCCGGCACCATTCGATGATCCTCGATTCGGCCGGTGAAGGGATCGTGGGAATCGATGCGGAAGGTAGACAAATATTTGTAAACCCGGCTGCGGCTCACATGCTTGGTTATCGCGCAGAAGAGATGATCGGCCGATCATCTCATAGGATGTGGCACCACTCCAGGGCGGACGGCAACCCTTTCCCCGTGAAAGAGTGTCCCATCTATGCGGCATTCAAGGATGGCATCGTACATCGCGGTGTCGATGAGGTTTTCTGGCGGAAGGACGGCACGAGCTTTTGGGCCGAGTACGTGAGCACGCCAATTGTGGAAAACGGGCGAGTTACCGGGTCAGTGGTTGTGTTTCAAGAGGTCACGGAGCGAAGGCGCGCCGAAGACACATTGCACCTCCAGGCTGCCGCGCTGGAATCAGCTGCCAACACTATCGTCATTACGAATTCGGATGGCAACATCGAGTGGGCGAACTCTGCATTTACCTCGTTAACCGGTTACCGTCCGGATGAGGTTCTAGGACAGAATCTCCTGAAATCGGGAACGCAGGCCCCAGAGTTCTACCGCGACCTGTGGAGTACGGTCCGAAGCGGTCATGTTTGGCATGGGGAGTTGGAGAACCGTCGCAAAGATGGGAGGCTCTACACCGAGGAAATGACAATCACGCCCGTACGCTCTAAAAACGGCGAGATCGGCCATTTCATTGTGATCAAGCAGGACGTGACGCAGCGCAAGGAAAGCGAAAAAGCCCTCAAGCAAGCGGAGGAGAAGTATCGGGAAATTTTTGAGAATGCGGTGCTGGGCATTTTTCAGTGCACACCGGATGGGCGGTTCCTGACCGTAAACAATGAATTTGCACACATGATGGGTTTCGAGTCTCCGGAACAGATGGTGGTCCAAATCACCGACATGGCCCACCAGCTGTATACGGACCCCTCTCGCTGGAGGGAATTCCAGTTGCTTCTCAGCCAAGAGGGCTTAGTGCGCAACTTTGAATACGAGGCTTACCGGTGTGACGGGGGCAAAAGCTGGCTGCTCGCAAACGCACGCACGATAACCGGGGCTAAGGGAGAGATCGCCTACTACGAAGGCACCACGCAGGACATCACTGAAAACAGACTGCTGGAAGCGCAATTCCGGCAAGCACAGAAGTTGGAAGCGGTCGGACGGCTGGCCGGAGGCGTTGCCCATGACTTTAACAACATGCTGGGCGTCATCATTGGTTACGGCGACATTCTGCAGACCCAGGTTCCGCCTGGGGATTCGGCTGTCGCGAGCGTAACCGAAATTCAGAGGGCAGCGCACCGGGCAGCGAACCTGACGCGCCAACTGTTAGCTTTTAGCCGAAAGCAAATCTTGCAATCGCAGGTCCTGGACCTTAACAAGCTGATTGAAGAACTGAGTAAGATGCTCCGTCACATGATCGGTGAGGACGTTGAGTTAGTGTGCCGCGGGGGAGCGAATCTGCAGAGAGTGAAAGCCGACCCCGGCCAGATCGAACAGGTCATTATGAACCTGGCCGTGAACGCCAAGGATGCCATGCCAAATGGCGGTCGACTCTCCATCGAGACGGCCAACGTCGAAGTCGATGAGCGCTTTGCGGAACGGCACCCGCCGATGAAACCCGGGCTCTACGTCTTGCTCTCAGTGACTGACACGGGATGCGGGATGAACAGTGAAACGCTGGCCCGCATCTTCGAACCTTTCTTTACCACCAAGGAACTGGGAAAAGGTACAGGATTGGGTCTTTCGATCGTGTACGGAGTGGTCAAACAGAGTGGCGGCTACATCTGGGTTGACAGCGAGCCGAATTGCGGAACGGCCTTCAGCCTCTACTTGCCAGTTACAACCGAGACCTTTACGACGTTCGCCCCTCCCGACTCTCCCGTGCCGGTAACAGGGGAGGAGACGATCCTCGTGGTGGAAGACGAGCCGTCTCTCCGCGAGCTGGTTAGGACCGTGCTTGCGAGATCTGGCTACAAGGTCCTTGAGGCTCACAGCGGACTCGAGGCTCTTTCTGTCTTGCGTGCGACCAACGGAGTTGTGAAATTGCTGCTAACCGACATCGTCATGCCCGGAGAGATGAACGGCCCGCAACTTGCCGAAACCGTCAGCGCTCTCAGACCCGACATCTGCACGTTGTTTATGACAGGGTTTGCGGAAGATCTTCATAATTTGGAGGGTCTAGCCTCGCGTGGGGTGGGGGTGATCTCAAAGCCATTCACCTCGGAGCTGCTACTGCGGAAGGTTCGCGAACGCCTTGACAAAGGTACCGCAGGTCAAGCGGCAGGAGACGCCCCTAATAGAAAAGGGTCCAAACGGGGGAAGCCAACCCTCTGATGTGCCATTGGTGACCGAGGCGCAGCGGTCATGCTCTACCTCATCACGACACCGGCACATACCCCAGTTCGCTGCAGTTGCTGATTTCCTTTGCTCCAAGATAGGCACGCAACCTCGCAATGACAGAGCAGTGAATCTTTGAAATTCGTGACTCCTTCAGCCCCAACACGGACGCGATCTCCCGCATCGTCCGTTGTTCACCGTAATATAGAGAAACAATCTGCCGTTCTCTTGGGGAGAGATTAGAAATCGCTTCTGTTAACTGTTGCCGCATCTCCGAGCGCAGACATTGCACAAAAGGGTTTTCGCCAGGATCGGCGGGTGCGGACTCGATCAGATCGCGAGTTTCCATACAATCGTTCCCGAACCTGTGTGAGCGGTCCACCGATTCCACGCTGCGAAGAACCTCGGCGACTCTCCTTAGGTTTGCTACGTCCAGTCCCACTTCGTGGGCGACTTCTTCTTCCGTTGGTAGGCGGCCCAACCTCAGCGAGAGTTGATCGAATGCTGTGTTGAGCTTTTTCTGCGTGTCACGCACTCGCCTCGACGCGCAATCGGACTTTCGCAGACTATCGAGAATCGCGCCCCGAATTCGAAACTGCGCGAATGATGTGAATGGAACATTCTTTGTGGAATCGTAGTTCTGGGTTGCTTGCAGGAGGCCTAGGACACCAAAGTGGACAAGATCCTCAAACGGTATAAACCCGGGGAGGCGCTGATGGATACTTCGAGCAATGAAACGTACCAGGGTCAACTGACTTAGAACAAGTTCATCACGTTCTGCAAGGTTTAATGAAGATTGGGACTGCGAAGCCCGTGCTGTCATTTCTTCCACCCGCCGACGTTTCAGTCAGCAGCAACGAATTCTGGAAGGATCGGCTCACTTCGTAACGACACACACCTAACCAGAGCTTACTGCTGCTTTATTGTGGATTCCACGGAAAGTACTACGGCAATTGGCGCGCCGTAACCGCTCACCCTATTGATCTCCATGAAACATAGGCGCTTATCCCATGAAGCCAGAATGAGGGGTGACGTAGTTCTGAGCAATAGCTGGAAACACGTCTGAAATCCAGACAATAGAGCTGATAAGTTGGATATGCGCAAGTCAACGAACGTAGGATCCAATCATGCGTTCTGGCAAAGTCGGCACTGAGGAGCCGAGATATTCATGAAGGTGACGCCTGTCCTTGTCACTGAGGCCGATAGATTGGATACCCATGCCAACACCAGGGGGGCACGTCTAAATTTCGCCACGCGATTTGATGTTTTCATCAGCCACCCGTAGGGTGAAGTAGATCTGGGAGCCCACGGCCATGGGGAAGTCGCCACATAGCATCCACCGAGGCTCACATCCGACGTGCTACCACGCAAAGCGAAACTACCACCCACTTCTGTGATTGCGATTTCAAGGCACACTAAGTAACGCGCGTATCCTCTGCGCTCCGCGAGAAGCCTCCGGAAATAAGGGGCTGCGTCCACGGAAGATGGGATATCATTATCGTCACCTTGGCATTCGCTCTTAACTCGAAAGACGCCCTATGGTCACGCACACAGACGCCTAAAGCTAAATGTCTTAGTGGTCGGTTTGATGAAAGGATGTTGTCCGTTGTGCGACATTGTCATGTCATTTCAACCGCCGATCGTTCCGCTTAGTGCATACCAGCTAACAAGTACACACTCGACGCTATCGATCAGGGCATGCGCATTCTTTTCCAGGTCGAGCGATGATTTCTCAATATAGCCTGCAGCCCCGTCGCTCTTCAGCTTCGCTTCGTTCCTCTGGGACAGCCCGGTCAACACGATAACGGGAATTTGTGCCGTGACTGCATCTAGCTTCAATGCCTTCAGCACACTCGTACCATCTAGTCCTGGCAGCATCATGTCCAAGAGAATGAGGGCCGGTGGGTCGGTACGGGCCGAATGCAAGCCCTACCGGCCGTCCGTGACACCAGTTACCACGTATCCCGCCTTCGCCAGTGTCCTCTCGAGCGCGCGATGCGCAAAGAGCGGCTATCTTCGATCAGCAGAATCTTCATTTTGGACGCTACTTTCTGTTTTCGCATTTCTTGATGTTACTCAGCCAACCTCGAGGGAGGAGGGGGAGGGTGCCAGAGTTTACGGCAAGGGTCCACGAACAGTTGGATCCTGATCACCGAGGGGTAGTCTGGTTTCGCCGACCGGCATCTCCGCGCTCTCCAATTTCGCCAACTCCTTTGCCAGCCAGTCTTCAAGCAAACCAAGCTCTTCTTCGGGAATGAAAGAAAAGCGAATGCCAGCCCCCCCGGCGGCGTTGCCGTTTACTGCCTTGCCGGTTGCGTGAACCACGTTATTGGTGCCGGGGAGTGAGAAGAGCAGCGAGACCTCTCGATCGATCTCCAGTGGGCACTGCAGGGCCAACCCACCTACGCTGATATCGCTGATTCGCCCTTCAAGAGTTCCAAGTTCTGAAACTCTCGCGATCACGGGAATGTCGACCGACACCCGAGCCGCCCGTCTGCGCTGCTGGATCATGGTTCCGTATGCAGCCCGCATGCACCGCCTTGCGTGATCGAGGTCCACGGGCTTGTGAATCATGAAATTAGCTCCAACCAGAAGGGCGTGCGTTTCCGCGCCCACGTCGACCATCGCGACGACTGTCGAGTTGCTATTGGGGGAAGATTTGCGGGCAGTGCGTACGACGCGAGTTGGATCGTTGGTATTCCAGTCCACAATCACTGTATCGAGTCTTCGGTGAGTCACAGCCTCAAGAGCTGATCCAATCTCGGTGCAAACCTCAGCTTTGATGGCAAAGGTGTCCAGCATCTGACTCATGACGCGGAGAACCTGCGGGTCTTTACTAAACAGCAGACCGTCGAGTCGAACGTGCTCTTTCATCTGGCCACTATCGATCGGCATTGCAGGTAGTAGGCCAAACGCAGTCACGACGCCTAACGTCAAGGCTAAGTTCCACTTGCCAGAAGGTGGTCCATTCGTGAGATCAAAGGTGCGTCTGAATTCTGGAATGCTGTCTGCCGTTCTCAGACTCGGCTTAGAAGAAAGGAGGCAAAACCTGGGATGCCTTCTAGGGTGTCTGGCGTGTGGCTGACGCAAGCTGCTGCTCTTAAGTTACTGATCAAAGATGGTTTTACTCAAGTGACCTTCGAGCGTATTCTTCATCAGGATTCGCGAATCATAGACTGTGGTAATCCAAGTGCCTGCCATTTCATTTGGGGGTGTGGGCAACATCCTCCCCTTGGCAGTCGACGATATCCGCCCTCCCCCGGACTTACCGTGAAGAACCAACCTCCACGAGCGAGCGTCACCGATCCCATCCTTCGAATACGTCAAGTCGAAGGTCGGGAGTGGTGGCTTTGGGGATTCGCCGTCGCGGTTACCCTGGTTCTGACGTTCGGCATCCTCTCGCTGACCTTTCCCGCCTTTCATTTACCCGCTGACAACGTTTACTCCTTGAGCTTGAAAGAGTGGGTCCGTGGGCTCGTCGCCCTGGTCTTACTGTTCGACATCTACACGGTCTATCAACACCTGCTCCTACAGCGCCTGCGCCGACAACTGGCGGAACGCGACAAACTCTTTCAGCTGATCAGCGAAAATGCCGCCGACATGATTGCCGTGGTGGACACGAACGGACATCGCCTCTACAACAGCCCTGCTTATCAGCGAGTCCTCGGATATAGCCCACAGGAACTGGCTGCAACCTCCCCCATCGAACAGATTCATCCCGACGACCGCTCGCGTGTGCTGGAGGCCGCCGAGAAGGCGCGCCTCACCGGTCGCGGAGAGAGGCTCGAGTACCGCATCCACCACAAAGATGGCTCGTGGCGCATTCTCGAGTCCACTGCCAATGCGATTCGCGGAGCCGGAGGAACCAGCGAACGGTTGGTCATCGTCAACCGCGACATCACCGAACGTAAGCGGGCCGAGGACTTGCTGGCGCACAACGCTTTCCACGATGGGTTGACGAACCTCCCTAACCGCTTGCTCTTCTTGGATCGCCTGGAACGGGCGATTGCGCTCTCGCGACGCCACGCTGATTTCAAGTTCGCAGTCCTGTTTATTGACATCGACGGATTTAAGATCTTCAACGACAGCCTGGGACACTCCGCTGGCGACGCCCTGCTCATCGAGGTCGCGCGGCGCCTGACCGCTTGCCTTCGCCGTGCCGACACAATTTCACGTCAAAAACTGGACGAGGGCGAGGCCGCAGAGTCTCTCGTGGGAGATTGCACCCTAGCCCGGCCCGGCGGTGATGAATTCGCTGTGCTCGCGGAAGACCTTCGCGGCCCCAGTGACGCCATTCGAGTGGCCGACCGCGTTCAGGAGAGGCTAGGCGTCGCCTTCGATCTCGATGGTCACCAGATCGTCATCACCGCGAGCATCGGTATTGCCTTCGGCGGCAGCGCTGGCGCAAAGGCCCAAGACCTGCTGCGCGATGCTGAAATTGCCATGTACCGCGCTAAACATACGGGGAAAGCTCGCTGTGCGGTATTCGACAACGCCATGCACGCGGGCGCCCTCAAGCGTTTACAGCTGGAGACAGACCTGCGCAAGGCCCTGGAGTTGGGTGAGTTCCACGTCTACTACCAGCCTATCGTTACCTTGCGCGAGGGGCGGATTGTGGGATTCGAGGCTCTCAGCCGCTGGCTACGGCCCGGAGAGGTCGTGATGCCAAATGAATTCATCCCAGTTGCCGATGAGACCGGCATCATCCTTTCCATCAACCGAGAGTTGCTGGCGGAGTCATGCCAACAACTCCGTTCCTGGCAGGAACTTTTCCCCTCAAACCCACCCCTGACGATGAGCGTCAACATTAGTCCCAGACAATTCACGCAGGCCGACTTGGCATCCCAGATTCGCCAAATCCTGCAATTGAACGGGACGGACCCTCGCTGCGTGAACCTGGAAATCACCGAGAGCATCGCCATGGCTGACGCGGAAAGATCTGCCATCGTTCTTTCTGAGTTGAAAGCACTTGGCGTTCGTCTGGACATCGACGATTTTGGCACCGGCTACTCGTCCCTAAGCCGCCTGCAGCGGTTCTCCGTCGACACTTTGAAAATCGATCGTAGTTTCATCTCCAACATGGATCAGGACCTCGAAACCCACGAAATCGTGCGCATTATCGTTATGCTGGCTCACAATCTCGGCCTGAGGGTTGCTGCCGAGGGTGTCGAAACACAGGAGCAATTGGACATGGTCAAGCATGTCGGCTGCGAACTAGCGCAGGGTTACCTGTTTTCCAAACCCGCCGACGCGGCAACAATAGAGCAACTTCTGATAGCCAACCGCGCCAAACTGAATTAGTTCTTTTGCCTGGAACACTTTCAGGGTAATCTGTCGGCTTCGCACGGTGATGAGGCGCCGAAGAGAGGCGCGTTCTTGGCTGAGAACCATTCGATTCCAATTGTGGAAATCCTCCCACCCGCCGTTACATCCGTAATCAGGAGGGCAGAAAATCGCTAGTGCTCCGCCGTTTGCGGACCCTACGATATTAGAGAACTCTTAATTGAGGGGCCGACCCCCTGGTTGTTGAAGGCGTTGCACTATGTTGGCGGGGCGAATTCTAGTCGTCGATGACGAACTCCAGTTCCTCGGTACCATACGGAAGTCCTTGGAAAACAGAGGTTTTGAGGTAATCTCCGGCACCCGCTGCAGCGAGGCGGAAGAGCATTGGCGAAGTGCGAAGCCAGACGCTGCGGTTCTCGATTACAGCCTCCCCGACGGCAATATCCTCGACATTCTGCCCAAGCTGCATGCGCTTGATCCGTCCATCCCAATCGTCGTCATGACAGGCCACGCGTCTATCGAACTTGCGGTACAGGCCGTTAAGCTGGGGGCCGAACATCTTCTGACCAAACCCGTCGACCTTGGAACGTTAGCGGTGATGCTGGAGCGGAGTCTTGAGAATCAGAGGAATCGCCGCAAGCAGGCTTTGGACAGCAGCCGACGGGGTAGAAATGGTATCGATCCATTTCTCGGAAGGAGCGGTACAGTCCGGAAGCTGGCTGAGATGACTGCGCGCATTGCATCTGCCGACAGCCCGATCCTGATTCAGGGGGAAACGGGCACCGGCAAGAGCGTGCTTGCACACTGGATACACGAGCACAGCGGACGGGCTAAGGAAGCGTTTGTGGACCTGAACTGTGGCGGGCTCAGCAAAGACTTCCTGGAGACCGAACTCTTCGGTCATGAGAAGGGTGCCTTTACCGGAGCTGTGCAATCCAAGCCCGGCCTGCTGGAAATCGCCCACAAGGGCACCCTCTTTCTCGACGAGATCGGAGATGTGGACTCGCAGGTTCAGCCAAAGATCTTGAAGGTTCTTGAAGAAAAGGAATTTCGCCGCCTAGGCGATGTGCGTGACCGGCGCGTGGACATTCGCTTGATCGCCGCGACCCACCAGAATTTGACTGGGCTGATTCGGGAGAAACTGTTCCGCAGCGATCTGTTCTTCCGTATCAGCACAATCCCTCTGGTCGTACCTCCCTTGCGCGAGCGAATCGAGGATATCGAGCCGCTGGCCAACGACCTGCTCGAAAGGCTGTCGACGGAATTAGGTTACGGACGAGTCGAGATAACCGCCGAAGCCATGCGCGGTCTGCAGAGCTATGGCTGGCCGGGAAATATTCGCGAATTAAGAAATGTCCTGGAGCGCGCGGTTTTGCTCGGTGGCAACCGGGTGATCAGCGAGAAGAATCTTCACTTTGACGAGCATGATTGGCCAGAGAGCAAACCGGAGAACTTAGACCGTTCGCTCGAAGAGGTCGAACGGGACTACATCAGCCAGGTGGTGCGCGCCGAGGGAGGTCATGTCGGAGCAGCTGCCCGGCGACTGAGGATCCCGCGCAGCAGTCTTTACGCGAAGTTGCGACAATACAAGTTAGAGCCCTGCGCAGAGGCTGCGTCTTCAGGCTCTTCGTAGTACATGTCCCAAAGTTTCCGAAGTCTGGACGGCTTCCCAGCCCTAGACAGTTCGCTCACCTATTCTGCCAAGCTCTCGCCATAAGTAAGTCTGTTTCTTAGCTCTACTGATCAGCGGCAATGGCTTTATTCGTGCATCCGAAAGATTCGGATGGTTCGAGAGAGACAACTCCCGGCCATCTTCAAACCTCCTGTGAATCCGCATCGCGGCCTCCCCGCCGCGTTCTGACGGGTAAGTCCGGAGTGTTGTGGAGCCACACTCATGGTGTCCGGAAACGACAAACCGAGCCTCGAAAGCTTCAAAATCCCTACGCGGTCACAGGAGATTCAGAACAGCATGCACGCGCTGGAGAGCCGGGACATGCAGTTGTCTTCGATCTCCCTCCTAGTGCTGCTGGTAATCGCCGGCGGAATGCTGGCGCTCATGTATCCCACTCTAAGATCGGGCGCTCAGGGCTTTCGCGCCGAGAGTCGGATGCTCCCCCAGGTGTTTTTCGGGCTCTTCGCGGTCATTTCAATTCTTAACGCGTACATCATCTTTGAGAGGAGGGAACTGAACGCAACGCGACAGCGCCTCGTCGAAGAGCTGATTTTCAACGAACGCATGGAGGCTGTTTCGCTGACGGACGCAACGACCCAGCTGTTCAATCGACGCGCCTTCGAGCAGATGCTGCCTCGAGAGGTGGCAAGAACCAATCGGATGGATTCGACACTTTCCCTGCTGGTGCTGGATATTATTGACTTCGAACAACTCACCAACAAGCTGGGCACGCAGGAGACAGAACAGTTCCTTTATGAGGCGGCCCAGTTAGTGAGAAACACATTCCGCAGTTCTGACATGATCTTTCGCCACGATGAAACGAAGTTTCTGGTCGTTATGCCCGACACGACTGAGCAGCGGGCCGGCCTCGCGATCGAGCGCCTGCTGAACGCAGTGGAGCGCCACAACGCCGAGCTTCGCTGCAACGCGGACTTGGCCTTCTGTTACGGTGTGGCACAGCATTCTTCCAGCTCCTGTATTACGGTCACCCTGCAGACAGCGGAACGCAAAGCGTTCTTGCACAAACACGACCCGGTGCCGGCGTTATAGGTTTATGCCGGATGCGCATACAGACTTCGTGATCCAGATCTCAGCCTCCTCGGGAGCAGCGCCGGTACCAGGCGTGGCTCCGGAAAGCGCCGATCAGATCCAACTCATACGGGAACTCCGGCGCTCCTTACAGCCCGGTGGGGAGATCGGTCTCATCATCGGCGCCTGCATGGCCAGAGCCTCGGTCCTATGGTTGTCGGAGCTCGGGGAAGATTCGAGCTTCCGGGCCGGTGTCCGGTTTCTCAGTATTTCCGTTTTGACAAACAAAGATTTTCTGGAACACGAGGGTCCGCCGTCCGAAGCAGACGCGGTCCACAGCGCAACGCTCGGGAGTTAAGCTGGTCTATCCCTCCCTCTTTACCAGATGCTTCCGAGCCAACGGCCTGCGTATCATTACCCCGGTCACGCCCTGTCTCACTTGCCGCGCTCCCGCCTACGATAAAACACAGTAACTTTTGTAATTAGAGAGCACGGGTGGCGTCATAAGACAAGAACGTGGAACCGACATATATGGAAGATTCCAGCGCAAGAGAAGGTGTGCCTCCCGAAAATTCGGAGCAGCCCAAGGGTCGAAGTTATTCTTCCAGACGAACCGCAAAGGTCGATGAGCTTGCGGACCGTGCTTGAATCTGGTGA
>Ga0075030_100004249_pt1 | contig 12952 bp, 12 predicted proteins | sample LitLauG_LLR_2012_FD_71393 | JGI IMG/M metagenome (GOLD analysis project Ga0075030, IMG submission 71393) | Freshwater sediment microbial communities from Pennsylvania, USA - Little Laurel Run_MetaG_LLR_2012 | ecosystem: Environmental > Aquatic > Freshwater > Creek > Sediment | place: USA... | reverse complement strand
CCTTCGAAAAGCGCGAAGGGTGGGGCAGCCTCAGTTGTGGTGATTCCAGAAATCAAGGGGCAAAAGGTGGGCCAGCCCCCTGACGCGGCGGTGTCACGCAGTTGTGATCGCCCACCCTAGCGAAAAAAGCGCGCTAGGATGGGGCACCCTGCGTGGGTCGAGAACCGCGAAAGGTGGCGCACCCGGCCGTTCTTTATAATCCTGCCGTGACGGAAGCGACTTCGGACCGCGATGCGTTGTTCGGGCAGATGCGCGCCATCGCGCGGCAGATTTTTCAGCAGGCACTCGACGGCGCGACCATCGACAAGGCTTTTCAGCGTCACGTGGAATGTGAGCGCGGTGTGCTGCGCATTCGCGAAGACTTGTATCCGCTGCATTCCTACGGGCGCGTTCTAGTGGTGTCGATCGGGAAGGCCGGGCACACGATGGTCGAGGCGCTCGAAAGGCGGGTGGGAAGCTCACTCGAAGGGATTGTCGCGAGTTCGGTTGCGCCTGTGACGCAGGTGCGGGGCTTCCGGTATTTTCTGGGTGGCCATCCTACGCCAAATGCAGAGTCAATGCGGGCGGCGGATGCGATTCTGAAGGCTCTTACATCACAGAATGCCGCGTCGCTGGTGATTTTCCTGTTGAGCGGTGGCGGGTCATCGATTGCCGAGAAGCCGCTGGACGAGGAAATCACACTGGAAGATCTGATCGCGACTTACCGGATGCTGGTGCATTCGGGCGCGCCAATTGCAGAGATCAATGCCCTCCGGAAGCATCTCTCGGCAGTGAAGGGAGGGCGGCTGGCACTGGCGGCTCATCCCGCGCAGCAGGTGTCGCTGATGGTGTCGGATGTCCCGGATAACACGCTCGATGCCCTGGCGTCAGGACCCACCATGCCGGATTCGACCAGCGTGGAAGATTGTTACGGGATTGCCGCGAAATACAAGATGGTCGAGCAGTTTCCGGAGTCGGTGGGCGAATTGTTTCGCCGCCATGCGCTCGAGGAGACGCCGAAGTCCGATGACCCAGTGTTTAGCCGGTCGCGCTGGTGGCCGATATTGTCGAACAAAATGGCGGTGGATGAAGCCGCGGCCGCGGCGGCCGGATTGGGCTTTGCGGTCGAGATTGATATGAGCTGCGATGACTGGGACTACGAGCGGGCGGCGGAGTATCTGGTGGGAAAGGTCCGGGAGCTGCGCAAGAAGGTGTCGCGCGTATGCCTGATTTCGGGTGGCGAGGTGACGGTGAAGGTCACGAATGGGGGGACGGGTGGACGGAATCAGCAGTTCGCGCTGGCGTGCGCGGAGAAAATCAAGGGCGAGAACATCACGGTGCTGAGCGCAGGGACGGATGGCGTGGATGGCAACAGTCCGGCGGCGGGCGCGGTGGTGGATGGGACGACGGGGGAGCGGGCGAAGGTGAGAGGGCAGGATATCGCCGAGGCGATGCGCGGGTTCAATGCGTATCCTTTATTTCAAGCGGTCGGCGATGTAGTCGTGACCGGGCCGACGGGGAATAATCTGAGGGATCTCAGGATTTTGTTGGCATATTGAGGGACCCCGGCGAAACTCACGCAGTTGTGCATCCCGCTTTCGCAACGAGCGCGAGACAAGGGGCACCCGGCAAAAAGCGCGCTAGGATGGAGCACACGCCATGTTCTCGACCCATGAGGGTGTGAGAAATGCAGATCCCTCGACTTCGCATGAACTTCGCTTCGCGAACTTCGCGCTGCGCTCGGGATGACAATCCAATTGGAGAAACCGATTGGACGAACTGCGTGGTTAGACGACTGCGCTACTAAAAGAACTGGGTGACGCCTTCTTCCAGGACGACGACGCGGTTGGTGATGCCGGCGTGTTCGGCTTCCTGTTCGAGGAGTTGGAGGGGTTCTTCCATGGGCTCGTGCGAGAGGCGGAAGGTGCCGTAGTGCATGGGGACCATCCAACGGGAATTGAGGTCGAGGAAGGCACGGGTGGCGTCCGCCGGACTGGTGTGCACATTACGGAACTGGGGCGGGTTATAAGCACCGATGGGAAGTAGAGCCAACTCTGGGGCGAGGCGTTTGCCGATCTCGCGGAAGCCGGAGAAGTAGGCGGTATCGCCAGCATGATAAACGGAGTGCTTACCGGCATGGAGCACGTATCCGCCGTAGCCGCGGTGCGAGTCTTTGAGTATTCGAGCGCCCCAGTGGCGAGACGGCACGTGGGTGATCGTGAGATCGCCGTGCTGCAGATTTTTCCACCAGTCGAGTTCGACAATCTCGTGGAAGCCGAGGTCGGAAACCAGGTCGAAGACATGGTGAGGCACCACGATGGTCGGGGCCTTGCCGCGCTTGCGCAGCGTCTGCTGGACGATGGCGCGAAGTGAAGGCCGGTGCAGGTGGTCGAAGTGGGCGTGCGTGACGAGGACCAAGTCGATCGCGGGCAGATCTTCGATGCGGAGGCCGGGCTTGCGCAGGCGCTTGAGGACGAACAGCCAGCGTGCAAAGTTGGGGTCGATGACGACGTTCTGGCCGCCAATCTGCACAAAGAAGCTGGCATGACCGATGAACGTGACGCCCAGTTCTCCGTTGGATACAAGCCGTGGCTTGTGGGTTTTTCCGGTGCGAGGAGTGACCGCGGAATGCCTTACCAGGTGACCGAACTGGCGGGCGCGCTTGCGCAGGGCTGAATTTTTTAGCGTGGCCTTTAACATCGATAACCAGAACCCGGACCCGCGTGCAGATCCTGTCCTACTTCGTTAAGCTCCCAAGCCTGGGCCGGTTGTGGCCCACCGTGTAGTCTCAATTCTCCCGGAGAATGTGAGCGTGCAACTATTTTAAATGAAAGATGCGGGGATTGCTTGACCGGTCTCAATTCAGTCATATCTAATCGAAGTGGGCGAGGAGAAATCACGGATGCGCGTTGCCTTCTTGGGTTTAGGGATCATGGGACGGCCGATGGCGGCGAGCCTGGTCAGAGCCGGTCACGAAGTCACAGTATGGAACCGTACGCCGGGCAAAGAAGTGGAAGGTGCCAAGACGGCGGCTACGCCGGGAGAGGCCAGTCAGGGCATGGAAGTGGTGTGGATGTGCGTGTCTGACACGAAGGCGGTTGAGCATGTGCTGTTTGGGCCGGGCGGAGTGGAGAGTTCTCTGGCGGACGGCATGATTGTGGTGGACTCGAGCACCATCTCGCCTTCGGCGACACGGCAGTTTGCGCAGCGAGTGGCGGCAAAGGGCGTGCAGTATGTGGACGCGCCGATTACGGGATCGAAGGTGGCCGCAGAGGGTGGCACGCTGATCTTCATGCCGGGTGGAGATGAGGCAGTGCTCGAACGGCTTAAGCCGTTGTTTCAGGCGATGGGGAAACAGGTGTTCCGCATGGGAAACACCGGCATGGGACAGTCGGCGAAGCTGGTGATGAATTTGCAGATTGCGGTGATCTATGAAGGATTCGCGGAAGCGCTCACACTGGCGGCGAAGCTGGGAGTAGATCCCACGGTGCTTGTGCCCCTGATTCAGGCGTCGATGGTGCGCTCGGGCGTGGTCGACTACAAGGCCCCGTTCGTTTTGAGGCGAGACTTCACGCCGAATTTTCCGCTGCGGCTGATGCACAAAGATCTGAAACTGGCACTTGAAGCGGCGAAAGAGAACCGGATCAAGCTGCCAGCGCTTGAGACCGTAGAGGAGATCTACGATCTCGCCACCGAAGAGGGCCAACAGGATCTTGATTACGCCGCAACGCTGACGTTGCTGGAGAAGTGGGCTGGAGTTGAGGTGAAGGGCGCAACGGCGTAGGGTGCTCTTCGTTGAATGTTGATTCTTGAGGCCCACCGAAGCACGCGGCTTGTTTCTTGACTGAGATCGAAAATCGGGGCGCGGTGATTTCAAATCCATCCGTGAAGCGCAGCCTGGCCATGGTTGCGATTGTCCTTTCATCGGTCCTGTTGGTTGTCGGTGGCAGCGCGCTGGCCCAGCAACAAGCCTCGTCGCAGGCAAAGCGGCCACGGGGCGGCGTGCAGATCACGCGGTTCTACGACACTCCTGTTCCGCTCCCTCCTGGCAAGCCGGGTGAGTTGATCCGCTCACAAAAGGATGACGAATATTACCTGGGAGAGGACGTCACCGCAGTTCGCATTTTGTACCATTCGCGCTCCGGGAATGGAGAGGATGTGGCGACGTCGGGTGTCGTGATTATTCCCGATCGCAAGCCGCCGGCTGGGGGCTGGCCGATTATTGCGTGGGCACATGAATGGATGGGATCGGCTCGGCAGTGTGCTCCGTCGCTGATGAGGAACCTGGGCAGCGGGCCATTCTTGTCGATGTACGCTTCGCTCGGCTACGCGGTGGTTGCCACAGACTACGCCGGGCTGGGGACAAACTTCCGGAACGCATTCGTAGATATCCGGTCAAATGCGTTGGATGCGATCTATTCCGTTTCGGCAGCACGCGCGGCGGAGCCGAGCCTTGGAAGTAAGTGGATCGCGATGGGGCAGGCGGACGGTGGTTTGGCCGCGCTGGGCGTCGCCGAGGTGGAGAGCGAGATACGCGATTCCGGCTACCTGGGGAGCATTGCGATATCCGGAGTGGCGAACGCGAAGGATGCGTACGAGAAGTCGGCGCAGGCGACGTCGCAACCGATGCTCGTTTTCCTGGCATATGGAATCAAGACGGTCTTTCCGCAGTTCCAACCGAGTGACATTCTGACCGAGAAGGGACTGGGCGCCTACCGGCAAATCGAGAGCGCGTGCGCAGTCGCGGGCGATGGGGTCTCGGCCGCGGAGATGATGAAGCCGAATTGGGAGAAGAATGGTTTGGTTCAGGAATTCTTCCGCCGGAATGCGCTGGGCCAGAAGCGGGCCGGCGGGCCAGTTATGGTGCTGGGGGCGGAATCTGATCCGGCGGTGATGGCGGGGATGACCTCGCACCTGGTTGGCGACATGTGCAAACAGGGAGATCGCGTCCAGTTCATTCGATATCCGGGGCTGGATTCCGGGGCGGCTCTAGGTAGTTCGGTAAGGGATCAGATCGGATGGATTCAATCGCGATTCAAGGGTGAACCGGCGCCCAGCAACTGCCACTGATTGTTTTCTAATAAAGCCGGAAAGTTCTCGCAACAAGACTGTCAGGACAAGGGCGCAGAGCCGACTCTGACACTTTCTGTCATTACCTCAGTAACGCATTTCCCAGGGCTATTACATAAGTATTACAAACACCTTTTCTGCCTGCTGATAGGTTAGCCCAAGTGGTTGTGGGGACGGCGTACACTCCGCAGAAAACGGGACAAATGACCTCAATGGACCTTCAGGACCTCAAGAAAAAACAGGCAGCGAATGACGAAATCAACTGGGTGACCGCCGGCTTCATGGCCGCCTTTCACATTGGCGCGATAGCCGCACTCTTCTTTTTCACATGGAAGGCTTTGTTCGTCGCGATGTTTTTATGGTGGGTTTCGGGAAGTCTGGGGATCGGGATGTCGTATCACCGCTTGCTCACGCACCGGGGTTACAAGACTCCGAAGTGGGTGGAATATTTTCTGACCGTTTGTGCGACGCTTGCTCTAGAGGGCGGGCCGATATTCTGGGTGGCCACACATCGGATTCATCATCAGTTCTCTGATCAAGAAGGGGACCCGCATTCTCCTCGCGACGGCAAATGGTGGGCGCACATGGGCTGGATTCTGATGGGCAAGTCGATGCACCACGACACCACGACTCTGGCGCGCTACGTTCCGGATCTGGCGAAGGACAAGTTCCACGTGTGGATCACGAAATATCACTATGTTCCGATGATTGTGCTGGGATTGATTCTGCTGGCGCTTGGCGGACTGCCGTTCCTGCTGTGGGGCATCTTTATGCGGACCGTGGTTGGGTTGCACGCAACCTGGATGGTGAACTCGATCACGCATATGTGGGGTTCACGGCGTTTCGCGACGCGAGATCTCTCCACGAACAACTTCCTAGTGGCGATTCTGACTTTTGGGGAAGGCTGGCACAACAATCACCACGCGCATCCCACTTCGTCGCGGCACGGCCTCAGGTGGTATGAGATCGATATGAACTGGTATGGTATCTGGGCCCTGAGCAAGCTGGGACTAGCCGAGAAGATTTACAAGGTGAAGCTGTCGGAACTGGAACGTCCGATGGAAGAGGACGTGGTTGCGCGGGAGCCGGAAGCGGAGATGGCGTCGGTGTAAGAGAGAGTCCGCAGCGCGTTCTGCAATCGGAATTGAAAAGGGTGCGGCTTAGGCTGCACCCTTTTGTTATGCGACAAAGACGCGGCCAGCGGGCGTTTCAGCGCACAGGTGGTTAAGGCCATTTTGGGTTGGAGTTACAATCTTCGTGAGAGCCATGCGCATCACGAGCCGCCGCAAGACGATTGCGTTCTTTCTGGTCATGGGGGTGTTTCTTGCCGCCCTCGCAGTGGCCGTGGGCAGCGGCTGGATCATCCTCAACTGGCGCGAAGGCTTAAAGGTTTTCCTCGGCATCATCTTCTTTGGTGCGATTGTCGCCGGCATCATCCTGAACACAATTTTTCTGGTACGCGAGGTCCGGCGCAATGAACAGCACGACAGCTTCATCAATGCCGTTACTCACGAATTGAAAACGCCGATCGCTTCGATTCGCCTCTACCTGGAGACCTTGCAGCGGCGGGAAATCGACGAGATGCAGCGCCGCGAGTTTTACCAGTTCATGCTGCAAGACACCGACCGGCTTCTGGGCACTGTGGAACAAGTGTTGAGGGCGGGGAAGGCCGGGCTCAAGAGAGCCGCACGGCATCGAATCGAAGTGGAGTTCAGCGGCCTGGTGGGCGAGTGCGTGGAGCGGACACGCACTAGCCATCACTTGCAGCCCGCCGCGTTGCAATACGAAGAGACGGTCAACGGAGCCGGAACACGGGTGCTGGGCGACCCAGAAGAGTTGCGTACGGCAGTGTCCAACGTGCTCGACAACGCGATCAAGTATTCCGGAAACGAAGTGAACGTGTCGGTGCGGCTCGATGCTCCGGATGAAAAACATCTTCGGCTCAGCGTTCGCGACCACGGGGTCGGAATTCCGGCGGGTGAACTGAAACAGATCTTCAAGCGTTTTTACCGGGTGCCGAACCGGTCTATGGCGCAGGTGAAGGGTACGGGACTGGGTTTGTTTATTGTGAAGGCGATTGCGCGCAAGCACGGCGGCAAGGTAGTTGCGGAGAGCGACGGCGAAGGGCTGGGAACGACGGTGAGCATCGAGCTTCCGCGGAGCGTGGTATGAGTCACGTGCTGGTGGTGGAGGACGAAGCGCACCTCGCCCAGGGGTTGCGGTTCAATCTGGAGGCGGAAGGACATTCGGTGGTCGTCGCCGGGGATGGGGAGTCGGCGTTGGATCGCCTGCTGGGAAAAAGCGAAAGTTTTGATGCGGTGGTCCTGGATGTGATGCTACCCGGGAAAGATGGCTTTGCGGTCGCGTCGGAGCTGCGAGCGGCGCAGAACTATGTGCCAGTGCTGATGCTGACGGCAAGAAGCCGTCCGGAGGATGTGCTCAAAGGATTTGCGTCGGGCGCCGACGACTACTTGCCAAAGCCGTTTGAGCTGGCGATTCTGCTGGCGCGTTTGCAGGGCCTGCTTCGCCGGAGCCAGTGGTTGCGCGGGAGAAGCGAGAAAGCGAATGGGGAAGAGAAGCCCGATGCTCCGGAACCAAGTGCAGCGGACAGTGACGTATTCTCCTTCGGGGGAAAGACGATTGATTTTGGCAGACTGCAATTACACAGTGGCGATAGCACCATCCAGCTGACCCTCATGGAGACGGAACTGTTGCGTCACCTGGTCCGCAACAACGGGCGCGTGGTGGCGAGGAAGTCGATTCTCGAGGACGTTTGGGATTTGAGAGAGGATACGGATACGCGGGCGATCGACAATTTCGTGGTGCGGTTGCGGCGCTACATTGAGACAGACCCTTCGAAGCCCAGGCATCTCTTGACCGTACGAGGGGTGGGGTACCGGTTTGTAGCCGAACCGAGGGAATAGGCCGTATCGTTTTGGTGAGTGTTCAGCCGTCCCTACGGGACTCGATCCTCTTCCTAATGTTTACCCACCGCTGAAGCGGTGGGCTATTTTCACGACGCCCCTACGGGGCTGGCCTCGACAGTCATTGCGGCGGGCGGGTGCAGGAACTCTGCACCAGAAGCGGTGATCGGGATCGTTGGCGAGTCTTAGGGGTTCGTTCCACCCCGGGGTTGGAACGATGCTCGACTGTAAAAGGTGTTCAGCCGTCCCTACGGGACTCGATCCTTTTCGTCTGTTTACCCACCGCTGAAGCGGTGGGCTATTTTCACGACGCCCCTACGGGGCTGGCCTCGACAGTCATTGCCGCGGCTACAACTGTCGGGCGGATGCGCCTTCGGCCAATTCCAGCAACACATGCAGCAGGCCTTCGGCAGAACGCTGATCGGAGAGACGATCGAGATCGATGGTGGCCGAAAAATGCGGCGAGTCGGGATGGAAGCGAACACTAAGAAAATTCTTTTCGCGGGACGACATCAGAGCGTTTACAACCGGGTTCAGTTCGTGGGACCACTTTTCGCGGGTGGTCAAGACTATGGGCCCCGGCTTTGTGATAGTCCACTCCCGTGAGGTGGACCCTAAATTCTTGCCATTGTGTCCACACCAGCGATGGTTGAAGACATCGAGGCGGAAGTTGGGAGCGCACCCGAGATCGGCTTCGAAGGTCAGCGTCTCCTTCTGCTTGTGCCAGCGGCCCATCAGCCACTGAATGGGAAGGGGCCTGGGGAGAAGACGAACGGTGAGCTTGGCGTCATCAAACCAGCGGGAGGGGAGGTGCAAACTTGCCTTCAGCAGGGAAGTGCCTTGCCAGTGAGAGTTCACGATTCGCCCTTTGCCCGCGCAGGCCACTTGAACCCAACGGAGAGCACTGGCACCCCGGCGCCGATTGCTACGAGCGAACCAGAAGTACCACGCGGTCAAAACGACGACGGCAAAGAGAACGTCGATGAAGAGAAGGCGCCCCACCACAGCCTCACCCCACCTATGGTACGTCCACGGACGCTCACACAGCAAGAGGCGAGAGGCTCCATTTTCGGCGCGAGGGAAGTTTCGCTGAACGGACTGCTTTGCTGCTGTTTATGTGCATGTTTTGATCACTCATCAGGGCGGCTTGCTGTTCAAAGCCCTTTACAATATTCGCGTGCAGTTCAACCTACGCGATTATCGGCGCGAGGACTTCGACCGGCTCTGGCAGATCGATCAGGCGTGTTTTCCCGCGGAAGTTGCCTATTCGCGAGTGGAGCTGTCACTGTACATGCGGCGCGCGGGCTCCTTTACGCTGGTTGCGGAAGCCAATCCTAAGGATGGGGCCAGGTTGCAGGCCGAGACGACAGGATCGCGAGAGATTGTGGGTTTTATCATCGCCGAGGCTCGGCGGCGCGGCGGCCACATCATCACGATCGATGTGCCGGAGCAAGTCCGCCATTTGGGGGTCGGGTCAGAGCTGTTGACGGCCACCGAGAAACGTCTCCGGGCGGCGGGCTGTCCTACTGTTTCGCTGGAAACGGCGGTAGACAATCTCCCTGCTCTGGCTTTTTACAAACGTCATCAATACTTCGTCACGGGAACCCTGCGGCGTTACTACTCGAATGGCGTGGATGCTCTGGTGCTGAAAAAGGATTTGCTTCCCCACCCTGAGACAGCTAATTTGCCTACATGAAAATTGCCATCCAAGGGGAGGCAGGCTCATTCAGCCACGAAGCCGCGCAGCAGATGTTGCCTGGGTGCAAAGTCGTAAGTTGCGCTCGCTCACCTGAGGTGTTTGACCGTGTGGGTAAGGGTTTAGCGGCAGGCGCCGTCATCCCCATCGAGAATTCGCTGGCGGGTTCGGTTGCGGAACACTTCGATTTACTGCTGGCTCGCGGTTTTTTCATTCAAAGAGAATTCCGCTTGCGCATACGCCACAATGTGATCGCGGCGCGAGGGGTGAAGCTTCGCGATGTGCGGCGGGTGTTTTCGCACCCGGTCGCGCTGGACCAGTGCCGCGATTTTTTCCATAACCACCCCGGCATTGAGCCGGTTCCTTTTTACGATACCGCGGGCAGCGTGAAGCATGTGATCGAAACGAAGCTGCGAGACGCGGCGGGTATTGCGGGCCGTGAGGCCGCCAATGTGTATGGCGGAGAGATCCTGCAAGCGGGAGTCGAGGACGACAAGCAAAACTTCACGCGGTTTTTCCTGATTCGCAAAGTGAAGCGGGTGCTGCCGCACGCGAACAAAACCTCGTTGGCATTCAGCGTGAAGAACACGCCGGGCGCGCTGTTCAAGGCATTGAGCGTCTTCGCGCTGCGCGACATCAGCCTGAGCAAGATTGAATCGAGGCCAGTACGGGGACGACCATGGGAGTACGTGTTTTACGTCGACATTCTGCGAGGCGATGATGAGGCGGCGCGCAACGCGCTGCATCACTTGGGTGAAATAGCAGACCTGGTGAAGGTGCTGGGCATTTACCCGGCTGCGTAGGGCAGGACGCAAGTTTTGCCGGTTCATGGGGGCCACCGAAGGCGTTCCCGCTTTGGTGCTTTCTGTCACACCGGGCTGTGAGCCTACGCACTGTATCTTCTTCATCTCCGAGCTACCCTTCACTTAGGTTCCCGAACCGGGAACCCCGGAATCATAGAAATGGAGGATTTATGCGCGTATTGAAGGTGGTAGCGGTAGTAGCGGTGTGCCTGATCGCAGCGGGGGTGCTGCTCGCTGCCAATCAAAACAAGTTCGGGGTTGCGGACACCCGTGTCGTCAGCTTCGATCAATCAATGTTGGTAGGGAATGTGCTTCTGCCCAAGGGCGACTATGAAGTTAAACACACCATGGATGGGGACAATCACATCATGGTGTTTACGCAACTGCATGCGAAGATGGCAGCAGAAGCGCGTGTGAAATGCACGCTGGTGCCGCTGCCCCAGAAGGCGACTCAGAGTGTGACTCTGTACACGCACGACACCTCCGACCGCCATGTCCTGCAGGAGCTTGTTTTTAAGGGCGATCAAGCCAAGCACGTATTTTGAGTTTTCAGGCCGCTGTCCTCACCGGTTTGGCAGCGGCCTGCTGTTCTCCTTGAAGGCGGACGCAAGCACTCTGAGGTGGTTCTCGCTGATGTGTTTGGTCACAGCTCTTGGAGCGATCTTTGCGTCTCCGGGGCACCTTGGGCTAGTGTCAGCCCCAACACCTTCGTCATGGCGCAAACCCGCCCGAAAGGGTTAGAATCCAACGATCTGCAGAGGTTAGGGTGGGGTCGTTTGCATCCTTTGGGCAGGTTCAATCATCAAACTTGAGCGGAACACACTCAAGGAGAAACATGCCACAGCAGTCGCGATCCGAACGCACCACGAAGGCTAAAGAAGAAGTAGTAGTAGTGGAACAGCCGACGGAAGATCGGTCGCTGCCGATCCTGCCAGTTCGGGACACCGTGCTGTTCCCACATGCAGTCTTGCCCCTCACGGTGGGAAGGGAGAGCTCCGTCCAACTGATCAACTCGTTGGGCGAGGACAAGACCATCGTGGTAGTGGCGCAGAGGGAAGCGCGTGTGGATTCGCCGCAGCCCACGGACCTCTATACGGTTGGGACGCTGGCGGTAGTTCACAAAGTGGTGAAGATGCCGAACCAGAGCCTGTTCGTTTTTGCCGAGGGGCTCGAGCGCGTTCGGCTGGTGGAGTTCACGCAACTGACACCCTTTATGCGCGGGCGGGTGGATTCGATTCCCGAGGGAATCCCGCCGAAAGGGGCGGAGATAGAAGCCCTGCAGCGTAACGTGCTGACCCTGTTTCAGCAGATTGTTGCCGGGTCGCCGACGCTCTCGGATGAACTGGCCACAGTGGCGATGAACATCGAGGAACCCGGCCGCCTGGTCGATTTCATCGCTTCGTCGTTACCGTCGCTTTCCACTCCCGATAAGCAGGACACGCTGGAGACGACCGACGTCCGCGTGCGCCTGGAGAAGATTAACCAGCATCTGGCAAAAGAGCTGGAGGTGCAGCAACTCCGCAACAAGATTCAGTCGGAGGTGCAGGACCGAGTTCAGCAGACGCAGCGCGAGTACTACCTGCGCGAGCAGATGAAGGCCATCCAGAAAGAGCTGGGCGAGCAGGATGAAGGCCAGCGCGATACCGAAGATCTAAAGAAGAAGATTGAAGATGCCGGGATGCCGGATGAGGTCAAGAAAGAAGCCCTGAAGGAGCTTGGCCGGCTGGCACGCATGTCACCGATGGCGGCGGACTATTCGGTTACGCGGAACTACATCGAGTGGTTGGCCATACTGCCATGGGCGAAAACTTCCGGCGGCGAAGTGGATATTCCCAAGGCGAAAGAGATCCTGGACACGGATCACTACGATCTGAAAAAGGTGAAGGACCGCATTCTGGATTACTTGTCGGTGCGGCGGTTGAAGCCGACGATGAAGGGGCCGATTTTGTGCTTCGTTGGGCCTCCGGGTGTGGGAAAGACCTCGCTGGGAAAGTCGATTGCGCGCGCGCTGGGGAGGAAGTTCGTTCGCCTGTCGCTGGGCGGCGTGCACGACGAAGCGGAGATTCGAGGCCATCGCCGTACTTACATCGGGGCGTTGCCGGGGCAGATCATTCAGGGAATCCGGAGAGCCGAGACCAAGGATCCGGTATTCATGCTGGACGAGATCGACAAGGTTGGCCGCGATTTCCGCGGCGACCCGGGCTCGGCGCTGCTGGAAGCGCTTGATCCGGAGCAGAACTCGACTTTCCGGGATAATTACCTGGATGTGCCCTTTGATTTGTCGAAGGTGTTGTTCATCACCACCGCGAACATGCTCGATCCCGTGGCCGAACCGCTGCGCGACCGCATGGAGATCATCGAGTTGCAGGGCTACACCGAAGAAGAGAAAGTGCACATTGCGTTTCAGTATCTGGTGCCGCGCCAGATTGAGGAAAACGGAGTTACCGCCGAGCAGATTGAATTTCCGCGCGATGCCATGG
>Ga0075030_100004248_pt1 | contig 12952 bp, 12 predicted proteins | sample LitLauG_LLR_2012_FD_71393 | JGI IMG/M metagenome (GOLD analysis project Ga0075030, IMG submission 71393) | Freshwater sediment microbial communities from Pennsylvania, USA - Little Laurel Run_MetaG_LLR_2012 | ecosystem: Environmental > Aquatic > Freshwater > Creek > Sediment | place: USA... | reverse complement strand
CCGACCGCGAACGGCCGGCCGTCGCGGCGCCGGGTAGCCACCTCCAGCTGTGGCAGGAGCGCGTCCAGGGACTCGGCGAAGCTCAACTTCGTCTTGATGAAGCTGTACGCGTCGTGAGCCAGCTCTGCTCGGAGATCCTCGTCCTCGAGGAACGCGACCGCGTACTCAGCCAACGTGCCGAGGGGTGCCTGCACGAAGTGGTCGAAGGGCACGAGCGGTTCGTAGCCCTGCGAGACTTCGCTCACGACGAGGCATCCGTTGGAGACCGCCTCGAGCACCCGCACCCATTCGAAGTAGCTCAGGTCGCCACGGTGCACGTTGAGCAGGACCCGGCTGTCGGCCAGCACGTCGAGCTTGGCCTGCCCGCTCAGGAACTCGGGCGATCCGGCGACCGCGGGACGATCGAACTCGAAGAGGCGCAGCTCGCAGTCGTAGTCCCAGAACAGATGGCCGCTTTGCGCCAGGAACATCGCCCGGCGATCGGTCACCCCTCCGAGGAACAGCAGATCGCGCGAGCGCGCCGTGCGGTCGTCGTCCTCCCACCGGTCCCACCCCGGGTAGTAGCCAAGCGGGAGCCGGAACGCATCGATCCCGCGGCGACGCTGCTCCTCGACCGCGTGGGCGTTGACGTCGAGGGACACCGGGCCCGCAGCGCAGTAGCGGGCGCTGATCTCGAACCACGGCGTACCCGGCTGCTCCGTGGCGATGCACACGCTGGCGGCCGCGGCTCGCTCGATCTCGCGCTCGGAGTGCCCCCGGAGGAGCGGGAAGTACTCGTGCGGGGCCATGACGAGGTTGACCACGTCGCCCGAGGTTTCCGGGAGACCATCGGTGAGCAGTGCCACCGAACGGCCGAGGGTCCGCAAGGTCTCGGCCACCATGTCGGCGAGCTCGCTCATGAACACGTTGCCCGAGCTGCTCACATAGACGTTGAAGGGACGTGCGGTCGTCACGATGCCCTCAGTTCCGGTTGAGGTCGTGCGCTTCGGCTTGCACCACCGGTGACGAACCGGCGGCGACCTCGACCGACGCCGGCAGGTAGAGGAGCCCGTTGAGGGAGTGGGAGTTGATGACGTTGAGGTTGGCCCGCTTGTCCTGCCACTCGTACACGGTCGAGCCGTCCAGCGAATGAAGCCCGGCACTCACGGGGTACGTGCCCTCCACCAGCGGCACCGAGTCGAACCGGAAGCAGAACTCGCCCTCGCCGGCCTCGATCGGGCCGCTCGGCCCGCCCATGTAGTCCGAGCGCCACATGAACAGCATCTGACCGCCACCGTCGTAGACGGCGACCACGCCGACGATGTCCTCGACGCGGTCAGAGGCCCGATAGCGGATGCGGACCGACATCGGCCCGCCCGCCGCCACGAGCTCGCTGCCGAGCTGCGGGTCTTCGAAGCTCACCGAGGTGATTGAGACCCGGTTGTCGAGCGCCGGGCCGGCGACGGTTTCGCTCGCCTCGCCGATCCCTTCGCTCTCGGTCATCGCCGTGACCAGTTGCGCCGCCTCCTCGCTGACCGCCGCACGCTTCAACAGGTGCTCGCGGTAGGTGCGGACGGCTGCCGCTGGATCGCCCCACGCCACGGTCTTGCCCTCGTGGAGGACAGCGACGCGGTTGCAGATCTGGCGGACCATGTCCGGGCCGTGGGTCACGAAGACGATCGTGCGGCCTTCGCGCTGGAACTGGCGGATGCGGGCGAGGCACTTGCGCTGGAACAGCTCGTCGCCGACCGCGAGGACCTCGTCGACGAGCAGGATGTCGGGCTCCATGTTGATCGCGACCGCGAAGCCGAGGCGGACGTACATGCCCGAGGAGTAGTACTTGACCTGCTGGTCGATGTGCTCCTCGAGCTCGGCGAACCCGACGATGTCATCGAAGCGCGCTTCGATGTCCCGCCGGCCGAGGCCGAGCAGGGATGCGTTGAGGTAGACGTTTTCCCGACCGGTCAGCTCCGGGTGGAAGCCCGCTCCGAGCTCGAGCAACGCAGCGAGCCGGCCCCGGATGCGGATCTCACCGGAGCTCGGGCGGATGATGCCGGCGATGCACTTGAGCAGGGTCGACTTCCCGGAGCCGTTGTGGCCGAGGAGCCCGACGGTCTCACCCTCTTCGATCTCGAGGTTGATGTCCTCGAGGGCCCAGAAGTCCCGGTAGGGGATCCGACCGAGGTGGATGGCACGCTCCTTGAGCGAGTTGTACCGCTCGGCGTAGAGGCGGAAGTGCTTGGAGACCCCGACGATCTCGATCGCTGCGCTCATCGGGCACCGTCCGACCGCCTCCCGGAGGTCCGTCGTGCACTTCCGGGATGTTGGACGACTGTCACGGTCTGGAGCTTCCTCGCCGGGTCGGAGCGCCCGGACATCAGCCTCGTACTCTACAGGTTGCCGTCCTGCTGACTGCGACAGACCGGCTCCGCGCGGTGCGCGACAGGGGCCCAGACCTCCGGGCGGGACGGACCCAGCGCAGCGCCCCCATGTGCGAGCATCGGGTGCAGGTGACGACCCTCTACGACGTCCTCGGCGTCTCCCCTGACGCATCCACCGACCAGCTGCGGCGCGCCTACCGCCAGGCGGCGCGGCTCCTCCACCCCGACCTCAACCCGGCGGAGGGCTCTGCCGAGGCCATGGGCCGCCTCAACGATGCCTGGTCCGTGCTCGGCCACCCCGACCGGCGGCGGCGCTACGACGCCGGCCTCGGCGCACCCCGACCCGCGGCACCGGCGGAGCACACGGTGCGGCAGGTGGGCGACGAGGTCCCCCTCGTGGTGGTCGACCACCCGCTCGCCCGCCTCCTGCGCCCCTCGGTGCTCATCCTGGCCGTGCTCGGCATCATCTTCGTGGTCACGGCCTACGCCGCTCCCCGCCCGTCGACGAGGACGCCGGTGGTCACGACAACGCCCTCGGCCGACACCACCCCGGTCACCGCCGCCGCTGGCGGATCGCTCCCGACGGCCGCCACCACGGCGGCGCAGGCAGGATCAGCGGGCGGAGCGGGCGGCGCCGGCTCGGAGACCGGCGGCGCCCCCACCCTCCCAGGCGTGGCGGTCACGCCCGCAGCGCCGGCGGGTGCCGCCTCGCCGGACCGGCCGGCCAGCCCCGCCGCGCCCGCCGGTGACGTGCCGGTCGGCCGCTGCATCACCCCCCAGAGCGGCTACGACGCCGTGGTCCCCTGCAACCAGGCCGGCGCCCAGGTGATCGTGGCCGGTGTCAGCCGGGGCGCGGACTGCCCGACCGCCAGCCGGCCGTACCAGCTCGCCGGCCAGGCCCAGATCGTGTGCCTGGCGCCGGCGAACCAGGGGTGACAGCCGGCGCGGCCCGGGTCGAACAGCCGGACCCACCGGCCTGGACCCCGGACCCGGACCGATCAGCTGGCCGCGGCCGGCTCCGCCACGGCGACCGCCTTGTCGATCACCGCGTCGATGAAGCCGTAGTCCTTGGCCTCCTGGGCGGTGAACCACCGGTCCCGGTCGGAGTCCGCCTCGATGCGCTCCACCGATTGGCCGGTGTGGAAGGCGATGCGCTCGGCCATCATCTGCTTGAGGTAGATGATCTGCTCCGCCTGGATGGCGATGTCGGCGGCCTGCCCCTGCGCCTGACCCGAGGGCTGGTGCATCAGGATCCGGGAGTGGGGCAGGGCGAAGCGCTTGCCGGGCTGGCCGGCGCAGAGCAGGAACTGGCCCATGGACGCGGCCAGCCCCATGCACACCGTCGACACGTCGCAGGGGACGTACTGCATGGTGTCGTAGATGGCGAGGCCGGCGGTGACCGAGCCGCCCGGGGAGTTGATGTACAGCGAGATGTCCCGCTCCCCGTCCTCGGCGGCGAGGAGCAGCAGCTGCGCGCAGATCAGGTTGGCGGACGTGTCGTCCACCTGGGTGCCGAGGAACACGATCCGCTCCCGGAGCAACCGCTGGTAGATGTCGGCGGACCGATCGGTGCCGGACATCTGGTTGGTCAAGGAGGGAATCGTCAGCTCTGACATGGCGCGCAGCGTATCGCAGCACGCCTCGTAGCGGCCCCCACGCACGACGTTGGCGACCGACCGGCAGCCTGCTACAAAGGACGGCGCGCGGGCGTGGCGAAACTGGCAGACGCGCCGGGTTTAGGTCCCGGTCCCGAGAGGGATGGAGGTTCGAGTCCTCTCGCCCGCACAGCCTCGCGTCGAGCCGCCCAGCCGCACCCGGATGGGCGGCCCGCCCGCCGCCACCGGCCTACGACAGCGGGCACGCGTAGTCGGGGTCCCACGTCGGTTGGGGGGCGGGCGCGAACCCGTACTGGACGAGCCAGGGCCGGCCGCCGGCGAAGCGCTTGGTGGTGTCGGCGCAGTAGGCCGCGGCGTTGGCCACGTCGCTGGCGCCGGCGATCCAGATCGGCGTGCCCGGGGCGTAGCTCGGCCCCACCGCGTCGGGGAACTGCAGGTACGTCGAGTAGATCCCCGGGATCACCCCCGACGCCCGCAGCCCGTCGATGGCACCCTGGACGACCCGGGCGTTGGACCCGATCTGGGTCGGGTCGGTCGGGCTGGCGCAGCGCCACAGCGGCCCGCCGCTGCCCGGGTAGTGGCAGGGTGCCTCCACGTCGAGCCACCACACGTTGGGGAAGTAGCCCAGCCCGTGCACGTAGGCCACGTCGCGCACCGCGCCGTCCCAGCCCCAGTTGTAGCCCTCGCAGAGCAGGTCGCCGGCCGCGCAGTTGCCGGCCGGGCCGTGCGCGGATGCCGGTTGGTCACCCGCCGGCACCCCGTCGACGTTGATGTAGACGGTCAGGCCAGGCCCGCCCCACGCGGCCTCGGGCTGAAAGCAGGGGTTCGCGTCGATGTCGGTCCCGGCGGCGTTGTGCGACAACCCATCGTTGACCCCGACCACGGCGACCCGCGTGCTCGGTGGCAGCGAGATGCCCTGGCCTTTCGGATCGCACTGCGGGAACGAGATGTCGTAGCCGGTGGCGGTCTGGGGGTAGGGCGATCCCAGCCGCGTCGAGGCCATGGCGATGACAGGGAACGGCAGCGCCCGCCCGCCGGCCGACCCGAAGAACGGCGCCGTGCCGTAGGCGAAGATCCCGCCGTCGGAGGCCACCAGCCAGTACCCGCCGCCCGCCGGGTTGGCTGCCATCCCGACGACCGGGTTGGCCAGGTGGATGCCCCCGGTCGAACCTGCGAAGTTGGCCGCCCCGAAGGCGAAGATCCCGCCGTCGGACGCCACCAGCCAGTACCCGCCGCCGGCCGGGTTGGCTGCCATCCCCACGATCGGACGCGCCAGCGCGCGACCACCCTCGGACCCGAAGAACCCGGCGTCGCCGAACGCGAAGATCCCACCGTCGCTCGCCACCAACCAGTACCCGTGCCCCGAGGGCGTCGCCGCCATCCCCACGATCGGACGCGCCAGCGGCCGAGCACCCATCGACCCGAAGAACCCGGCGTCGCCGAACGCGAAGATCCCACCATCGCTCGCCACCAACCAGTACCCGCGCCCGGTCGCCGTCGCCGCCATCGCCACGATCGGCCGCGCCAGGGGCCGAGCACCCATCGACCCGAAGTACCCGGCATCGCCGAACGCGAAGATCCCGCCGTCGCTCGCGACCATCCAGTACCCACCGCCGGTCGCGTCGGAGGTCATGCCCACGATCGGCTGGGCGAGCGCCAGGCCCCGCATCGACCCCTGGTACGCGGTGCCGTACTGGTACACGCCCCCGTCCGATGCCAGCAGCCAGTACCCCGGGGTCACCGACGGCAGGGACGCCGCCTGGATCCCCGCCGGCGCCGAGGCAGGCCGCCCGCCGGCGAGCGAGGCCACCCGCGCCGGATCCACGGCGTGGGCCGCAGCCCGCGCCTGGGGCGTCGCCAGCGCGCCCACGTCCGACACGAGCAGGGAGGCGGTCATCACCAGCGCGGCGACGAGCACCATCGGTCCAGTTGTCCGAAAGGCGCGACTACGCAAAGGTCCGCTCCCTGTGGTGTCTGCCCAGCCCGGCCATCCGGGCTGCCTCACCGTAGCCGGGTCGGCCCGAAGGATGGGGTGCACGTAGACTTTGGGATATGGATGCGGCGCGGTTCGTCCGGGCCGTGACGGCGATCGACGCCGCCAACGCCGAGGACCCCACCGAGGTCACCGTCGGCGGTCGCCGCGGGCCCAAGGAGCTGCTGCACGCCGAAGCGGTGACGGGTTGGGTGCTGCGCCTGCGCCCGGACGCCTCCGAGGCGCTCCAGCTCGCGGCCCGCGCCCACCACTTCCGCCGATGGGAGTCCCCGCGCTCGTCGCATCCTAAAGGTCGCGCCGGTTACCTGCGCTGGCGCCGCGACCTGTCGCAGCGCCAGGCCGAGGGTGTGGCCACCCTCCTGCGCGCCGGCGGCTACGACGAGGCCAACGTCGCACGGGTGCAGGACATCATGCGCAAGCGCGGCCTCGGCACCGACCCGGAGATCCAGGCGCTCGAAGACGCGCTGTGCCTGGTGTTCCTCGAGACCCAGTACGACGACCTGCGCGCCCGCCTGGCGCGCCCGCACATGATCGACGTCCTCGCCAAGACCATGGGAAAGATGAGCCCAGACGGCTTGGCCCTCGCCCGGGGGCTGGCGCTCTCCGAAGAGGGCCGGGCGCTGCTGGCCCAGGCCGCGGCCATGAGCTCCGGCGCGGCCGGGCCTCCTACACCTTGATGCCGTGGCGCCGGGCCCACTCCCGGCCGCTCTCGCTGTTGCCGATCACCGGCTCGAGCACCCGGTAGACCGCTCGCATCCGCCGGCTCCGACGCGCCTTGCGCCGGTCGAGGTCGGTGTCGCCCGGGTCGACCTGGAGGGACACGAACGCGAGGCCCCCGAGGGGGATCGGCACCCAGAAGTTGACCAGTCGGTAGGACAGCACACCGAGCACGGCCACGCCGCGGGCGGTCCCGAAGCCGACCAGGGTCGAGGTGAGCACCGCCTCGATCACACCCAGGCCGCCGGGGGTGAGGGGGATGGCGGCGAGGACGTTGGCCAACCCGAAGGACACGAGGAGGCCCACGATCGCCACCCGATGGCCGAAGGCGGCGACGAACACCCACAGGGACGCCGCGTCGAGCAGCCAGTTGGCCGCCGCCCAGCCGATGGCGGCGGCCAGCAGCCTGCGGTTGGAGCCGAGGCCGCGCAGCCGCGCGGCCAACCGGTGCACCAGGCGGCCCACCGCCGGCTCGTCGACGAAGGGGAGCCGCGCCGCGATCGTCCCGAGCACGACGCTGGCGCGCTCCTCGCCCTTGGTCAGCAGCGCGACGAGCGCGGAGAACCCCCCGATCAGCACGGCGCCCACGATCGCCGCCGTCAGGTACAGCGGGCTGAAGCCGTAAAACGGGATCGAGATCACCAGGGCGATCCACAGCAGGATGTTGAGCACGACCGCGGACCCGAGCCCCTGGGTGGCGAGGGCGAAGCCGGCGTCGGGCCCGTCCACCCCGGCGGAGGTCAGCATCCGGTAGCCGAGCGACGTCCCCGCCGCGGAGCCGCCCGGGACCACGTGGCTCACCGACAGGGTCGAGAGCTGGATGCGCAGGAGCGTGACGTTGCTCGGGCACTCCGCCGCGGGGAGGATGGCCCGCGTGAGCCGCGTATAGGCGAACCAGGACGCCGCCTCCAGCGCGACGCCGATGAGCAGGTACCACCCGTTGACCCGGCCGAGCAGCGCGATGGCCTTGCGGGTGCCGGCGATCTGGGGCAGGACCAGGTACTCGATCACCAGCGCGATCAGCAGCAGCTTGGCGATGCGGCGCACGCCCTTGGGCAGCCACCGCCGGCGGCGCTCGGGCAGGGGCACCGGGAGCACCGGGGTCGACGCTGCGGCGCCGTCACCGACCCACGCGCCGGGCGCGGGCGGCAGGCTCGTTCCGACCGGCACCACCAAGGCGATGTGCGCGCCGGGGTGCGCGGGCGACTCGAGGGTGCCCGGCGCACCGGCGGCCCACGGCGCCGAGGGCGGCGGCGCGGGCCCGCCGAGCGGCGCAACCCCCCGTGCGGGCCCCCATTGCGGCACGCCCGGCGGTGCGACAGCGGCCACCGGCACACCCGGCGCAGGCCCGCCCGGCGGTGCGACGGGCGCTGGCACACCCGGCGACCCCCCGAGGGGTGGGGGCACCGGGCGTGGCGGCGCCGTCGGTGGCAGGATCGGCGCCGCCGGCGGCGGCTCCGCCGAGGCGGCCGGCGGGGTGGACGCTCCTGGCGCCGACCCGGCCGGGCGCGACGACTCGTCGCTCATGCCCTCCGGCCTGTCAGGACCCCGTCGTACACGCCTGCCATGATCGCACCACGCTGGCTCGCACCGGCGAACTCCCGGGCTCGGAGCCTCCCGAGCGGCCCGCGGAGCTAGCGTGAGGCGGTGGCCGCGGTTCTTCGAGGGCGGCGGTGAAGCTCACCGATCTGGGTACCCCGGCCCTGGTGGTGGAGCAGGCTGCGCTCACCCACAACCTCACCGCCATGGCGGCCGCCCTCCCCGGCGAGCGGCTGCGCCCTCATGTGAAGGCCCACAAGTGCACCCGCCTGGCCGCGGCCCAGGCCGAGGCCGGCCACCGCCACTTCACCGCGGCGACCGTGCGCGAGGTCGTCGGCCTCGCCCGGGCCGGACTCGGCGAGGACGTCCTACTCGCCAACGAGGTGGTCGACCGACACCGGTTGCGGGCCGCGGTGGCGAGCGGCGCCCGGCTGACGGTGGCGGTCGATTCGGAGGAGACGATCGCGGCCGCGGCCGCCGCCGGCGTGCGCGAGGTGCTCATCGACGTCAACGTCGGCCTCCCGCGCTGCGGCTGCGATCCCGCCGACGCCGGCCGGCTCGCCGAGCGTGCTCGCACGGTCGGGCTCGCCGTCCGAGGCGTCATGGGCTACGAGGGCCACGTCGTGGGCCTCCCCGATCGGGCCGCCCGCGTGGAGCAGACCGAGGCGGCCATGCGGCTCCTGCTCGACGCCCACGGTCGCGTCGGCGGCGACGTCGTCTCCGCCGGGGGCACGGGGACCTACGACATCAACACCTGGGCGACGGAGGTCCAGGCCGGGAGCTACGCCCTCATGGACACCGCCTATGGCGAGCTCGGGCTCGGGTTCGTGGCCGCGCTCGGCGTGCTCGCCACGGTGATCTCGGTCGGCTCGGGGGGATGGGCGGTCGCCGACTGCGGACTCAAGGCCCTGGGCATGGACCACGGCAACCCGACGCTGGCCGACGGTGGCGTGGTCTGGTACTGCTCGGACGAGCACATCACGTTCTCCCCGGCGGACGGCGCACCCGCGTACCGGGTGGGCCAGCGGATCCGGGTCGTGCCGGCCCACGTCGACCCGACGGTGGCCTACCACGAGTGGCTGCACGTCGTCGACGGCGACGACGTCGTCGAGTCCTGGCCGGTCGATCTCCGCGGCTGGTGAGCCGCGGGGAGCGAGCCGGCGGTCAGGCCCCGAGGGCGGCCGCCAGCGCGCCGAAGGCCCTCCCGCGGTGGGAGGTGCGGTGCTTGGCGTCGGGTGCCTCGTCGACCAGCTCGGCGAAGGTCCGTCCGTCGCCTTCGTCGGGGACGAACACCGGGTCGTAGCCGAACCCGCCCCGACCCCGGGCCTCGGTGGCGATCGAGCCCTCGACGACCCCCTCGACGGCGAGGACCCGGCCATCGGGCCACGCGGCCAACGCCACGGTGCGGAACCGGGCGCGCCGCGCTCCACCGACGCGGTCCCCGAGCTCGTGGAGCAGCTTGTCGACGTTGTCGGCGTAGGTCGCGTGCTCGCCGGCGTAGCGCGACGACCAGACACCGGGACGCCCCCCGAGGCCGTCCACCTCCAAGCCGGTGTCGTCGGCGATGGCGGCGCGGCCCGTGGCCTCGACCAGGGCGAGCGCCTTGAGCCGGGCGTTGTCCTCCAAGGTGTCGCCCGTCTCTTCGATCTCGGGCACCCCGGCCGGGCGAGGGATCAGCACGCAGGAGCCACCGAGGATCTCGGTGATCTCGCGGGCCTTGTCCGGGTTGGCGGTGGCGAGGACGAACTCGTTCACCGCGACCCGCGCGGCGGTGGCGGTGTCGCCAGCACCTCGGTCTGCAGGTCGAGGAGGCTGGCGATGCCGTGCTCCGCGAGCGAGAGCATGTCGTCGAGCTCCCCGCGGCTGAACGGCATGCCTTCCGCGGTCCCCTGCACCTCGACGAAGCGCCCCGAGGACGTCATGACCACGTTCATGTCCACCTCGGCCCGGCTGTCCTCCCGGTAGTCGAGGTCGAGCACGGCCAGGGCGTCGACCACCCCGACCGACACCGCGGCACACGCCTCGGTGACGGGGTGGACCCGCATCACCTTGTCGGCGACCAGCCGCGTGCACGCGTCGTGGAGGGCGACGTACGCGCCGCAGATGCTCGCCGTCCGCGTCCCGCCGTCGGCCTGGAGCGCGTCGCAGTCGAGGGTGATCTGCACCTCGCCCATGGCGGCGAGATCGGTCACCGAGCGCAACGCCCGGCCGATGAGCCGCTGGATCTCCTGGGTCCGCCCGGATTGGCGCCCCCGCGCCGCCTCGCGGTCGATGCGCTCGGGGCTGGCCCCCGGGAGCATCGAGTACTCGGCGGTGACCCACCCCTTCCCCTTTCCCTTCATCCAGCGCGGGACGTCGGTGGCGACCGACGCCGTGCACAGCACCTGGGTGCGGCCCATCCGCACGAGGACCGATCCGGCGGCGAACTCGGTGTAGTCCCGCACGAACGAGGCGGGCCGCAGCTCGTCGGGCTCCCTCCCGTCTTGCCTCATGCGACGTAGGTGACGTGGGGAGCGGCGACCTCGACCGGCCCGCCGAAGGATGACTCCGCCTCGGCCCGGGCCGCCCGGGGGTCGGTCGTCGGCCACAGGTGGGTGATGACGAGTCGTCCGACGCCCGCCTCCCGGGCCGAGGCCCCGGCCTGTCGGGCACTGAGGTGCTGCACGCTTCCCTCCCGGTCCTGCAGGAACGTGGCCTCGCACAAGGCCAGGTGGAGCCCCGGACCGAGGCGCGACAGCGACCAGGCCGGGCCGGAGTCGGCAGAGTAGCCGAGCGACCTCCCGCCGGCGTCCGCACGCACCGCCAGGGTCACCGGCGGGTGGTCGGTGCGGCTGAAGCGCAGGCGCAGCGCGCCGATCTCGACCTCGGCGCCGTCGCCGATGTCGTGCCAGACGAAGGTTCCCGCCGTCGAGCCCGTCCGCAGCAGGTCGCGCAACCCGGCCGGCGCGTAGACCGGGACGGGTGCACGGTCGATCACGTAGCGACAGGCCACGAACAAGCCCTCGATGTCGCTCCAGTGGTCGGGATGCTCGTGCGTCAGCACGACCGCGTCGAGCGCCGCGAGGCCGACATGGACCTGGAGGTTGGCCATGCTCCCCGACCCGGCGTCGAGCCACACCGCGCTGCGACCCGCCCGCAACAGGTAGCCGCTGCACGCCTGACCGGGCCCGGGGTAGGAGCCGGAGCAGCCGAGCACGGTGACCGACAGCGGGCCCGCACCGGGGTCGGGGCTGAGGCTCGGGCCCGCGCTCACGACGGCGGTTGCCAGCCGCGGACCTCGTCGATCTCCGGTCCGAACAGCCGGCGGCCGAGCTCGCGGAACACGGCGACATCGCCCGAGGAGATCCAGCGGTGGTGGGCCTTGCCCGCGCTGCGACGGCCGAGCCCGGTGTCGCCGAGGATGGCACGCACCTCGAACGCCGTCTCGTCCGCCGAGCTGACCAGGACCACGTCGCGGCCCATCACGTCGCCGATCGTCCGGGCCAGGAACGGGTAGTGCGTGCACCCGAGCAGCAGCGTGTCGACGCCGGCGTCGCGCACGGGGGCGAGCAGGCGCTCGGCGAGCACCAGGACCTGATCCGACCGGGTCTCCGCCCGCTCGACGAACTCGACGAAACCGGGGCATGCCGCGCACGTCAGATCGACCCCGGCGCGCTGTGCCGCGACCTCCCGCTGGTAGGCGCCGGACGCGATCGTCCCGACGGTGCCGATGACCCCGATGCGCCGGTTGGCGCTCACCTTGACCGCGGCCCGCACGCCGGGGGCGATGACCCCGACGAGCGGCACGTCGAACTCGAAGCGCAACAGGTCGAGCGCCGCCGCCGCCGCCGTGTTGCACGCCACCACCACCATCTTGACCGCGTGCGCGTCGAGCAGGTACGAGGTGAGCTCCCGGGCGTAGCGCTGCACCTCGTCCAGGGCGCGGGGCCCGTAGGGGTACCGGCCGGTGTCGCCGACGTAGACGATGTCCTCGTCGGGGAGGAGATCGATCATGGCCCGCGCCACGGTGAGCCCGCCGAAGCCGCTGTCGAACACGCCGATCGGCCGGTCATCCATCCCAGGTCAGGCTACCGGGGCGGCTCCCGCCGGCCGCGACTGGCGGTCCCGGGCTGGCGGTCCCGGGCTGCGCCCGGGGCAGCCGTCAAGGCATGATGTCGCACACCGGCCGTCACCTGCCGGCCGCACCCTCGGAGGTAGGTCGTGGAGCCGTCCAACCAGATCAGCGAACGGGCCGTCGCGCTGGGCACCCCGGCCGAGCGCGATGCCGGCGCACGCGAGCTGGTCATCCTGGCTGGCGGGGACATCCGCGTGCTCGAGGACGCCCGCAACGAGCTGGTCGCCCGCGTGCGCCTCCGCAGCAACGACTTCGAGGCCACATCCGGGCTCCGGGTGCTCAACGCGGCCATCGCCCTGGCCGGGTGGCCGGATCCGGTGGCATGGAAGCCGCGCCGGTGGCGCATCCCACGCTGATATTTTGATGCATATCAACCTCTTTTGATCACCTCCACGTCCTGGGGGCGCTCGCGGCCCGACAGCACGGGCTCGTGGCCCGTCGCCAAGCCACCGCGCTCGGGGTCGGTGACGGCGCCCTCCGCGCGGCGGTGCGCGCCCGCCGCCTGCTCCCCTACCGCCGCGGCGTCTTCGCCTGGGTCGGCGCGCCGGCCCAGCCGGTCCAGCCCGTGCTGGCCGCGGTCCTCGCGGCCGGGCCTGACGCCGTGGCCTCCCAC
>Ga0075030_100004246_pt1 | contig 12957 bp, 12 predicted proteins | sample LitLauG_LLR_2012_FD_71393 | JGI IMG/M metagenome (GOLD analysis project Ga0075030, IMG submission 71393) | Freshwater sediment microbial communities from Pennsylvania, USA - Little Laurel Run_MetaG_LLR_2012 | ecosystem: Environmental > Aquatic > Freshwater > Creek > Sediment | place: USA... | reverse complement strand
GTCGCGTCCGCGCGTCCTGCTGTGCGGCGCTGGCGCTTCGGCGACCGTGCAGGAGTTCGCTGCCTTTCTTTGCGCCCGAAAGCCTTCGACCCGGCTTTTCGTGATTGACGCGGCGCTGCAGCCACTCGTCGCCTCGCGGGCTGCGCTGGAGGCTCAGTCGCCAACCTCCGATGTGACTTTCCTCGGCGCGGATGCGCGCGCTCTACCGTTTGCGGACGAAAGTTTCGATCTGGTGGAGACCGACTTCCTCCTGCAATTCCTGGCCTCGGCCGACCGGCGGGCGGTTCTACATGAATGGGCGCGCGTCCTGCGTCCGGGCGGCGGGTTAATGACCCGGGACTGGGTCACTTTTGAGCGGGGACTTGACCCGCTATGGGATGTCCTTCGCCGCGCAGTGCTTCGAGCCGTGCTCGGCGTACGCACGCACGCGATCACTGGCGACGATCTTCGGGAAGCGCTGCGGGAAGCAGGGTTCGAGGCAACGGTGCTTCGGTTGGGCCGTTTTCCGCTGATTCATCTGATTGCGGGCGTCGCTCCCGGGACTGGCGAATGAACCAAGTCTCTCGGTTGCCATGGGGCCCAGAAAAATTGAATCGTCGACGCGGCGATGACGTCGCAAACGCTCGCCATATCCGGCAACCGGCGCCGAACCATTGCACTACACCTGTCGGGCCGACCATTCAGCCACCGAGAGCAATGGTTTCCTCTGAGAAAAAAATGAAGCACTTCAGATTTCTCCTGATACCTGTCATCGGCTTTGCCATTGCCGTTGTGTTCGCCGCCATTGCCGCTGGCTTTGGACTTTTCACGTTTACCGGCACCGGCAACACCAGAACCGTGGTGGTTGTCGACGATAAAGTCACTTACGCGCTCCCGGATGGACGCCAGTTCCTGGTTGATATCGTCGGAGAGCCCATGACCGGGCGAAATGTTGCCTTCGATATCGGGATCCGCAACGACACTGACAAGGTGGCGAATCTGTTCCTGGAGGACACGCTCTATTTCGAAAAGGACGGCAGCTCCGGATACGAACTGATCGCGATTGATGATCCTGCCGTCCTGAAGAAGGGTGAAGCTTATGGGCCGGAAGCCGAGGTCATCGCATCAAAAGGATTTGCTGTGATCAACGATCGCAAAGGCGTCATCAAAGTCGAACCTGGAGGCGGCTTCCAGATGCCATTGGCCGGCGGCGGTCCCAAGCGAATCGAGATCCAGTCTCCTTATCGCGTCGTCGATATTCATCATGCGAAGCCGGTCGGGGAAAGGTCGCCCTGACTTGCAAGCTCGGCGCGAGTTGAACAACCAAGCGTAGATCGCCGCCCACAGCGATCCATGCTCGTGCGGATGCTGCCAAACCAGCCGCGCCGCGACCTGCAAGCCGCCCGCGATGGACGGGATCGCCATCGCGGTGGGCGCGTTCGATGCGCGCGCCCCGGCCCGCCTGGAAAGGGACGTTTACGCCTGGGAAAATGACGGCCGACCTCAGACGGAGGACAATCCGAAGCAGGTCTGGCGCACCAGGGCGGCCGGCCCTGACAGGATTCCCAACGAGCGTGGATGCACCGTGCGGATCGCCCAGCCTGCGCCTCCAATGCCTGCAGAGTTCCGCTTCGCGGCGACGCTGAAAGGCGATCATCGCCGGCCATCGCTGCGCGGCGCGACGCGGGCCTTGTACGTACTGCTGGCTCTTTTCTTCACGACATGGCCGGCATGCGCCGACGACTCGAAGACTCTCACCGCCATCCTGGTGGTCGCTCGCGGCGAACTTCCCGATCCCAATTTCAAGGACTCGGTCGTGTTGGTGATGAACAATCTCGGGTCGGCGCCGGCCGGCCTCATCATCAACCGGCCCACCAAGCTCGAGGTCTCGCATCTTTTCCCCGATCTCGAGCGCCTCGCGCACGTTCACGACAAGCTGTACTTCGGCGGTCCGGTCAACCTCGGGTCGGTGTGGTTCCTGTTTCGCGCCGACCAGCCGCGCGAACATGCGATCCAGGTCTTCGCCGGCGTCTACCTCAGCGCGGACCGGGAATTGCTGGGCAGGTTGCTGGACCGTGACAAACCGATGGATGGGCTGCGCATTTACGTCGGCCACTCGGGCTGGGCACCCGGACAGCTCGAGGCCGAGATCGCGCGCGGCGACTGGACCCTGGCGCCCGCCGAAGCGGACACTGTTTTCAACGGCAAGACCGAGCACACCTGGCCATCGCAACCGACCAGGGATCCGACGCTGCGCACCTGACGGGTGCACCGCCGGTCCGCCGGGGCCCGGGACTCGATCCGCCGGCATTCGCAATGCGCCGCGCTGCGCCAGATGGCAGAATGGCCGCGACACCCGGACCGAAGCCTAGATGAGCGATCAGCACTGCGCCCCGCTGCCCGAAGGCGCCGAGATCGGTGGATACCGCATCCTCCAGACCCTCTCGACCGGCGGCTTCTCGATCGTCTATCTTGCTTACTCGGAGCGCAGCGAGGAATGCGTCGCGATCAAGGAATACATGCCCGCCAGCCGCGTCCTGCGGCGGCCCGGGGAACTCGTTCCTTACGTCGGTGCCGAGCACCTTGTGGCCTACAAGTACGGCCTGGCCGCGTTCTTCGAAGAGGCGCGCATCCTCGCCGCGATCGACCACCCGAACATCGTGCAGGTGCTCGAACTGGTGCGCGCCAACGAGACCATCTACATGGTGATGCAGGTCATCGAGGGAACTTCTCTCGAAAAACACATCCTGAGCCACCATGTGAAGGGCCGCATCGCGGTGCTGTCCGAGGATTTCATCATCGGCATGTTCGCGCGCCTGCTCGATGGCCTGCAGGAGGTTCACGGCCGCAAGCTGCTGCACCTGGACCTGAAGCCCACCAACATCTACCTGCAGCCTGACGGTGTTCCCAAGCTCATCGATTTCGGCGCCGCCCGACGCACCGCCGGACGCCATTCGGCCTCCGCCGTGCCGATATTCACGCCGGGTTTCGCGGCGCCCGAGGCCTACGAGCGCGACGGTGCGGTCGGCCCCTGGAGCGACATCTACGGAATCGGCGCCTGCCTGCTCGCCTGCATGAGCGCCAAGGCGCCGCAGGCGGCAGGCTCGCGTGCCCGCGAGGACCTGGTTCCGCTGGCTCTCGAGATCCTCGAGCGCCCCTATTCGCAGAAGATCCTGACGATCACGAAGGCCTGCCTGGAGCTCGACCCGGCCGCGCGGCCGCAGAGCGCAAGCGCGCTGCGCAAGTGGCTGCTGGCACGCTGATGTGCATTGGCCGCCATAGGCGGGTCGCCGCTGGGTGAGCTTGCGCTTAGCCCGATCAGGCCATCCATCGGCAGATCGGACTAAGGTGTTTGACCGCAGGCTGGCCGGGGGCATCCCCGGATGGTGGCTTCGCGACCCCTCACGCACACTCGTCGTGCCTGGAATCGTATTCGTCGATGCACGGGCCGGCCACTTGGCAATGATCATCGGGCAACGATCATCGGGCAACGATCATCGGAGCCTGTCGGCCGCATCCGACCCACTTTCAAGCAGGATGCCGATGCCACACGCGCAGCACCGCCGGGGCGAACCAATTGCCGGCTCCGGCCACCCCTCTTGGGGACCCGCATGGCACCAACCTCGGTGCGCCGGGCGCCCCGCGAGCCGCCGCTCTTCCCCCGGGAGCCGGACGGCTTGATCGCCTGACCAGACCCGGCGTCGCATCGGCTGCGACGCCGGCCAGGTGAGATTCCAGTCGTATCCGCGCACCGCGGCGCGGGCGACGGCTAGAACGCCACCGTGTAGTCCGGGCTCAACGCGGCCAATGCATCACCTGCGCCAGTGGCAAGGCTGCCGCTTCCTGCCGTCGGGACAAGGATCATCGCCAGCGCCACCGCGAAATCCACGGCGATCACGGCGATCCAGGTCCAGAACAATGGATTGTGCGGCGCCGATCGGCCTCTGATCGTCGCGGCTGAAGCGAGTGTCTGCATCTGAAATGCTCCGGTTCGCGCTGCCTCAAACAGACAGACGCATAGGGCGGTCGAATCCGGACATCGGCGTCGAAGCAGCAGGTCCATGCGCGTGCGGGATTCCCGGATGTCCAGTGGGTGCTTTGCCTCGACAACGGTTGGCGATGAGCGCCCGGACTCACCGTGGTCCGCATCTAAAATGGGAGGCAGATCAACCCGCGGAGCATTGCCAATGAACAGCCCGCCACCAGAGAAATCGGCCGCGCGCTGGAAACACGACGGCGTTCGTGTCGTTCCGGGCGACCAGCTCGACCCCAACACAGCGCAGACACCGGGCATGGACCGCAAGGCGGCGATCACCTTCGCGCGTGTCGGCGCCCAGAAGCTCTGGGCCGGCACGGTCCACATCCATCCGAATGCGAAGACCGGCGCCCATCATCATGGGCCGCTGGAAAGCGTGATCTTCGTGGTGAGGGGGCGCGCGCGCATGCGCTGGGGCGAGCGGCTCGAATTCACCGCGGAGGCCGGACCGGGCGACTTCATTTACGTGCCTCCGTACGTGCCCCACCAGGAAATCAACGCCAGCCGCACCGAGACACTCGAGTGCGTGCTGGTGCGCAGCGATGGACAGGCGGTGGCGGTCAACCTGGATATCGAGCCTGCGGAAGCACCCGAAAACGTGCCCTGGGTCGATCCCACGCACCCGGGCTGACGCAATGGACTGCGACCGGCCGCCGCAGGTCGCCGGCTGGCGCCGCGTGGAGCGTGGATCGAGACCTTGCGAAGGCATGATCCAATCCGGCAAGGCGCTAACAGGCATCACCGCTTCCCTATCCGACCCGCGCCATGCACCTGGCGACCGGCCACGGCGTTTCGGGCCCTCGCTCCACGCTTGACGGCGGCGACGAGGCCGGCCCGGCTGAACGGTCCGGTGCGCCAGATTAGGCGGTCACGCTCGCCGGCGCCGCCCAGATGTCGTCGACGTTGCGCAGGCCGTGGGTGACCGGGTCTTCGACGCTGACCACCCGGTCCATGCAGTGCGGCTCGCCCAGGTCCAGCAGCGTGAGCGCGATGCGCAGTTTCGAGCGCAGCGAGAAGAACACCTTCACGCGGGGCTGCAGCAACAGTTCCGGGTCGTGATCGACCACCACGGCGAGCCGGTTCGAACGCAGGCGCACCAGCGAGCCGACCGGGTAGATGCCGATCGTCTTCACGAAGGCCCGGTAGATGGAGTTGTCGAGGTGGCTGGTGAACTCGGCCATCTTGCGGATCGCCACGGCCGGTTTCCAGCCCGCCTTGTAGGGCCGGTTCGAGGTCAGCGCGTCGTAGACGTCGCACGCGCCGCACATCTTCGCCAGCAGCGGAATCGCATCGCCGCCGAGCCGACCGGGATAGCCGCTGCCGTCGACCTTTTCGTGGTGATGCCGGATTCCGGCCAGCATCTCCTCCGACAGGCCCTGCGTGTCGCGCAGCATGTGGTAGCTGCGCTCGACATGCGACTTCATCGTGGTCCATTCGGCGGCGTCGAGGGCGCTCGGCTTGTTCAGAATCTCGAGCGGGATCTGCGCCTTGCCAACGTCGTGCAGCAGGCCGACCAGGCCGGCGCGCCTGGCCTGCTCCCGGTCCAATCCCAGCGTTCCGGCCAGCGCCAACATCAGCGCGCTGACCGCGACCGAATGCATGTAGGTGTAGTCGTCGGCGTTCTTCAGGCGCGCCAGCCCGATCAGCGCCATCGGGTGGCGCTGCACCGATTCGTTCAGGTTTTCGACGACGACCTCGGCCTGGTCGGTGCGGGCAATGCGACCGAGACGCGCTTCGGCGAAGATGTCCGCCACCGCCCTGCGCGATTCGGCCAGCACCTTGCGTGCGCGGTCGAACTCCTCGAGCTGGTGCGCCTTGCAGCGTCGCTGGCCGGTGCGGGCATTGAAGGCCGCCGCCGGCGCTGCGGGCACCGCGGCCACCGCGCCCGGCGCCGCCTCGGTCACGGCTGCCGGCGCCGGGTCGATGACCGCGCTCGCCGTGGGACCTACGTCGAGTCCCTTGGAGGCGTCGATGATGGCTTCCTGGATCCTGCCCGACCGGATCTGCTGCAGGTCCTGCTCGCTTTCGATGACGAAGCGCCCGCGCCAGAACGGGTGATCCATCCACGATCCGCAGAATTCCTCGACATACATGCCAAGGCGCAGGTTCGCGACCGGAACTCGCTTTTTCACGACAACTCCCGCGGATGCAACTCCGCACCCCATATTTTTTGTCCTTTCCCGGACGTCGATTGATTGAATACCGCCCAGTCTGGGAGTGTTTGAACCCGCTGCAGTGCCGGGGAAGGGGATTCCCGTCAGGATACGAGACGTCGCCCGACAGAATCCGCTGCCGTCTTATCAACACGAAAGTTGATTGAGCGCTCCCGCAGCCGGCGGCGCCGCCTTCAAGGCGGCGGTTCCGGCTTGTGTAAAGTGGCCGTTGCCGGAACCCCGCCATGACCCGTCGCCCCGCCATCCTCGTTGCGTTGCTCGGCGCCTTGTGCCTGTGCTCGTGCAGCACCGCGCACTGGGAAAAGCCTGGCGCCGCTGAGGGGGAGATGGAGGCCGACCGCTTCAACTGCCTGCAGCAGTCGCAGGTGCACTCCGCTGCCGGTTGGGGCGGGTCCACCGGACTCGTCACCGACCCGAAACGCTTCGAGGCCTGCATGACCGCGAAAGGATGGCGCCCGGCGCGCTGAACGCGGGCCCACCGTCGGGCGCGCGAAAAGGACACCGCCATCGGAGCGATCCCAGCCGTGATCCTGCTGTCGGGTGCAGTCGTGCTCGGCCTGGTGCTGGGAGTCGACTACCTGCGGCGGGTGCGCAGTCGGCCGGTGCTGATCGGCCTGCATCTATTGCTCGGCGCCGGGGGGGTGGAACTGATCGCGATCGTGCTCAGAGGCACCCCCGATGGCAAGGTGATGCCGGCCGGATGGCCCGGCAAGTTCGCCGCGCTGCTGCTGTTGATGGCGCTGTTCACGGGCCTGCTGGCGCCGATGGTCGGGCGGCGCTCACGCAACACGATGAATCTCGCACTGGCGACCCACGTCAGCCTGGCCGCGGTGGGTTTTACCTTGCTGCTGGCCTGGCTTGCCCTGTCGCCAGCGTGAGCGGCGGGTCCGTGTGGCCCGCCAGCCGCCGCGACGCCCTGAATGTGCATAGGGGCCAGACCAAACCCGCAGCGGCGGGATTTGTTTCCTGGCTGCATCGAATTCTTCAGAGGCGCCCGATGTCAACGGTGTGCGACGGCATCGATTCTTCCCGCATGCCCAGGGCCGTGTCGCGCCATGACCGCGACACCGCGATCATCGACGTAGAGAAGATTCTTTGGCGTTTCGAGAAGCACGAATTCGTCGTGGCGCAGCACCGACGGCAAGCCGGCTTTCGTTTCGATTCGCGTGACAGCCAGCGCGCTTCTTTCCACAATGACAGACGGAGTATTGTTTCCGAGGGGTGAGCGAGCCTTCCAGGCGGCCGGCTCCTACCTGGTCGAGACCATCAACATGGTTCTCGATTTCTCGAAGATCGAGGCCGGCAAATTCACCCCGAAGCTGCGGCCGGTACGGATCGATCGGGTGATCGGCAACGTCGTGTCGATGCTGCACGACCGGGCCACCGAAAAGAACCTGATCCTGTCGGCCACGCTGACCTCGGTCCCGCCCAACCTGTTCGGCGACCCGCACCTGCTGCAGCAGGCGCTGCTCAACTACGCGGCCAACGCGATCCGGTTCACCGACCGCGGAACCGTCACGCTGCGAGCGCTATTGATGGAGGAGACCGGCGGCGAGGCCCTGTTGCGCTTCGAGGTCGTCGACACCGGAGTGGGCGTGACGCCCGCAGACCTGGCAAAGCTGTTCAAGCCCTATGAGCAGATCGAGCACGCCGGGGCGGAGCATCACGGTGGAACGGGACTGGGCCTGGTGATCACGAGACAGCTGGCGCGGCTGATGGGGGGCGACGCCGGTGCCGACGCCGCCCCTGGCGGCGGCAGCATCTTCTGGTTTTCGGCTCGCCTGAAGAAGAACGGCGTCTCGGCAGAGGCCCGGAACCTGCAGCTGCGCGAGGAAGTCGAAAGCATCCTCAGGAGCGAGCACGGCGGCTCGCGCATCCTGCTCGCGGAAGACGAGCCCATCAGCCGGGAAATCGGCGTGGCACTGGTCGAGCGCGTCGGCATGACGGTCGACACCGCCCAGGACGGCGCGCAGGCCGTGGAGCTGGCGCAGGCGCGCGACTACGACCTGATCCTGATGGACGTTCAGCTGCCGGTCATCGATGGACTGGAGGCGACGCGCCGGATCCGCCGACTGCGCGCGGACAGCGATCCACCGATCGTCGCGGTGACCGCGAATGCATTTGCCGAAGACAGGGAGCGCTGCCTGGCGGCGGGGATGGACGACTTCCTCGCCAAGCCGGTACTGCCGGAGACGCTCTACGCCATGCTGCTGCGCTGGCTGGGGCGTCGAGCCGTTTGAGCCGCGGCCTGGCCAGCGGCGGGCCCCGGCCGCAATGAAGTCGACCCTGAAGTCGACCCTGAAGTCGACCCTGAACGCGGCCGGGGCGCCGCATCACGCGTCGCGCGGCTCGGCGCGATCAACGCATTTGTGAGCCGCTGGCCCTGGCGCGGTTGCGCAGGTGCGGCGGCGATGCGGTCTGCGGGCCGGGTGATGGCAGTCCACGCGTGGGCCCCAGCGTTCAGCCCGCGGCGAGCCTTATGTGAATGGTTCGCAAATTCCGTGCGCTCCGGATGCCGCTCGGGGCAGCCCGAACGGAGCCTCGCTTAATCCTGAAGGTGCGTACCTGGAGCACGTGATATGTCAGGTCCCAATTGCGGTTACACCTTCAGATGACCGGCGCACCCAGGCAACTTAAACGATGCGCCGCGCAAGCGCATCGCACCACGCCGATGAGTCATGTCTTAAGCACGAGAAAGCGCGGGCACGTATAGGAAAAGTCTGACAGAAAAAGTGCACTCGGGAAGGCGGTGTCCTGATACGATTTCACTGCGTTGATGACAAAGGCACACCCGTGCGAAAGCCGGGGTCGCAAAGCCACCGATCTAAGCCCCGCAAGGGGTATCGATAGCGGGGCTGCCCAGCGAACAAAGCGCCGGTACCCATGGCGCTTTGTCACAGGTGACACCTGCCTCCCGGGCATTGCGGCCCCCTGCACGTCGAGCGACTCCGCCTCGGATGCGTCGCTGCCATCAAGCACTGGCAATAGATCCGATGTACTTGTTCGCACGTTTGAGCGTGTGAAGGAGTCCCGGCATGGATACGAAAACGGTGGTCTGGGTGGTTCCGGAAGGCGGTCTCGATGCCGCCCGCACGGCCACCGCGCCGCTGTCGCCCGGCTTTCGAATCGTGCAGAGCACCTTCGAGCGGGCGCCCTCCGTGGCAGCCGACCTGCGCATTCTTTCCTACGCCGGCTTTCCGGACGGCGACACGCTGGTGGTCGAGTACGGACACGATCCGCGTCCCACACTGATCCTGGTCGACTCGACGGCGCAGGAGGATGAAGTACTCCAGTTCATCCGCAACCTCGACGATACGGTGCGGTCCGATGCACCGCCGGAGATCATCGGCCGGCGACTCAACAGGCTGGCCGCCCGCTACGACAGTTCCGAGCGGGGGCAGGAGCGGGTCCGCTTCGACGAACTGACGTCGCTTCCCAGCCGTCGCACGTTCGAAATGACGCTGCGCCGGGTCGCGGCCTCGGCCAGGGGCGACGAGTGCCGGGCGCTCCTGTATCTGGACCTCGACGAGTTCAAGAAGATCAACGACCGCTTCGGTCACGCGGCAGGCCAGGAGGTGCTGATCGAAGTCAAGGGGCGCCTGTCGCAGCATCGGCTGCCCGGCCAGTCACTGGCGCGCATCGGCGGCGATGCCTTCATCTTCTTCCTGTTCGGCGATGACCGCGAGTCCGTGCGCGAAGCGGCCGATCGCATCATGCGGTCGATCAGCGCCACGCCGTTTCGCATCGGCGGCGAGGCCGTGACCATCACGGTCAGCGGCGGCCTGGCGTATGTCGGACCGGGCCTGCCGCTGGCCGACATCTTCCGCCACGCCGACCAGGCGGCTTACGAAGCGAAAGTGCTCGGGCGCAACATGCTGGTGGTGTTCGAGAAGTCCGCCTTTCGAAAGGCGACCGAGGATCCGCTCACCGGCTTGTACAACCAGGGGTACTTCGAGACCAAGCTGCAGGCGGAGATCAAGCATGTCGAGGATTATCAATCGCCGCTGACCATCGCGCTGTGCGACCTGGATCACTTCGGAAAGATCAACAAGCGCATCGGATTCGGCATGCCCGCCGGCAACGCGGCCTTGAAGCGCTTCGCAGAGGTGACCAGCGCCTGCGTCCGGTCGGCTGACTGGATCGCTCGTTGCGGTGGTGACGAGTTCTGCCTGGTGATGCCGGGCACGACCCTGGAGGATGCCGTCCCGGTGGCGGAGCGGGTTCGTGCCGCCGTTGCCGCGGCCGAACTGCTCAGCCCGACCGAGGAGCGCTTCTCGATCACCGTCAGCATCGGCGTGATTCAATGGTCGAGCCTGTGCCGGCATCCCGACCGTTTCATGCAGAAGGCGAGCGATGCGGTCAATGCGGCCAAGAGCGCCGGCGGCAACCGCGTCCTGGCCGCGAACTGCGAGGCGATGGATTGAATCCGCCGGGGTTGGCGAGGACTGGTGGTGGTCTGTAACCGACCTCTGGATTGAATTGCCGCCGGCGCCGTGGCGGCGCGCGCTAGCGCCGGTCCAGGCTGGCGGCGGGCGCCAGCCAGCGATCGGCGCTCGAATTCAGCCACGCCCTGGCGCCCGCGTCGCCGCGCAGGTAGGCGTCGAGAAACGCGGTCGTGACGATGCGCACCGACGCCGAGTTCAGCGCCTGGCGCGTCATGATCTCCGAGGCCGACAGGCTGCTGTCCTGCGCCCGTTCGCGCGCCATGGCGTCCTCCGCATCGGCAGGATGGTCGGACTCGTCGGACGACGATGAAGGGTGCTTGCGATCGCGCTGGGATCCATTCGGGTCGCCTCCGGCGAAAGACCTCGGGGATCGCGCCGTCGAGGCCCTGGCGATCTTCGGCGATGGATCGGCGCCGCCGATCACGTCGTGCGAACCCTGAGACAGGGACAGCAGGTACTTGTCGCCCGGCGGCAGCAGCTCGAAGGGCTCGGAGCGCAGATCCGCCGACGCGACCAGTCCAAGGACATCGGTGTCGCGCGGCCCGGTGACGTGCATGAGCGGGCCGGAGATGCCCGCATACCGCTCACCATGCAATTTGACCGATCCGACCGCGTAGGGACTCAACACGATGACGGCCCTGACCGGTACCGACAGCGCTGGGCGTTCGCCGCCGTCAAGCCTTTCGCCGGCGATGACCATCGCCGCATACGCGCCCACGTCGAAGCCGGCCACCGCCACCCGCGACAGATCCACCTTCGCCAGCAACGCATCGCCCGCGGCCGCCCGCCTTGCCAGCAGCGACAGGGCGGCGTCGAGCGCCTGCAGCCGACGGCGCATGCTGGCGTTGGAGAATCCGCGCCGTGCGACGGTCTCGAAGTCGCCGGACAGCGCCTGCTCGGAGTTCCAGGCCTCGGCGTCCTCCGCCAGCGGTTGAATCGACAGCACCGCGTATCCGGCCTGCGCCCAGGCCGCGGTCCAGCGCGCGCCGGCCTGCTCGTCCTCGCCCAAACCCGGCAGGTAGACCACCAGCGGCGCGCGATCTTCCTTCTCCGCAAGCTGCAATTCGGCGTGGCCGTTGCCAGCGGCATCGTCCCATTGCAGGGCTTGCGATCGGACGTGCTCGTGGCGCGCCGGCTGGTAACCCTGCTTCACGAAGCGGTCGATCGCGTCGGTATCGGACTTCGGCACCGGGGTCGAGGAACACGATGCCGCCACGCACGCAAGCAGCAGTACAACGCCAATCCGCACCTTGGGCCTTCCAATGGCAAGTGAGCCGTGATCCTACCTTGCCGGCGCCTGCACGCTGGCGCCGCAAGCCTCGGATCGCCGGGGCACCCTGGTGCGGCCAGGGTGCCCGGGAATCACTTCGCCGTGACCGTCACCGGCACGATCAGCGTCGCCGACAGGCCGGCCGAATCGACCACCACCACCTTGAGAGCGTAGCTGCCGGTCACCGGGCTGGGCCAGTTCGCCGTGATGGCGAGGCCGCTCAGCGAGAAACCCATGCCGAGCGGTACGCCCGCGATCGAGATCTGCAGCGAGCTTGCGCCCGGATCGGCCAGCAAGATGGTGCCGGTGAGCGGCTTGCCGGCGACCCCGGTCATCGGCGCGGCCGTGATGACGGGACCTGCCGCGGTGATCGCCACCGTGTAACTGCCCGAGCCGGCCAGGCCCGTCCTGGTGTCCTTCGCGGTGACGATGACCTTGTAGGTACCCGCCACCGGCTTGGGCCAGGAGACGACACCTGTCGTGCTGATGGCCATGCCGGCGGGCGCGCCCGACAGCGAAAGCGCGACCGGATCGGGACTGGAGACGGCCACCGTGAACGACAGCGCAACACCGGGCCGGCCGGCGATGGTCGTTCCGGTCGGCACGCCCGGCGGCTGCGGCGCCACGATCGTCACGGTATAGGTGCCCGCACCGGTCAGGCCGGTCTTCGTGTCCTTGGCCGCAACCTGCACCGGATACGAGCCCGCGACCGGGGAAGCCCAGCTCACCACGCCCGCTGCGCTGATTAGCATGCCGGTCGGCGCTCCTGTCAGGCTGAACGTGAGCGGGTCCGGCGCGCTGGCTGAAACGGTGAACGAGAGCGCGGTGCCGACCGTGCCGCTGATCGCTGCCGCAGTCACGACCGGCGCTGTCGGCGCGACCGCGCCGCCCGCCAGCACCGTGACCAGGTTCGCGCCGTTGGGCGTACCCAGCCCGGTCGGCGTGTCGTAGCCGGCCTTGGCGGTGCAGCCTGGACAGGAGCCGTCCGAGCCGCTGGTGACGTCGCCGAACGCGCTGGCATAGGTGCCAGGCACCACCGCAATCTGGTCGTAC
>Ga0075030_100004244_pt1 | contig 12960 bp, 11 predicted proteins | sample LitLauG_LLR_2012_FD_71393 | JGI IMG/M metagenome (GOLD analysis project Ga0075030, IMG submission 71393) | Freshwater sediment microbial communities from Pennsylvania, USA - Little Laurel Run_MetaG_LLR_2012 | ecosystem: Environmental > Aquatic > Freshwater > Creek > Sediment | place: USA... | reverse complement strand
ATGTTTACGAAGTATTGCGGTTGAAGGAAATGGAACTGGCCAAGCTCGAAAAGGAAGTCGAAGCACTTCGGATGGTGGCCCCCATGCTCTCGGAAGAAAAGGAAAGCTCCGAAGCGAGTCGCGCCAGCTTGAACGGAAGCTCTTTGGGTCAGGCCGTGAACCAGCAACCGATTCGAATTCCGCAGCCAGCCACCCTGCCAGTAGCTGCCTCAGCACCCGCAGCCAGAGCTTCGGGCTGGGAAGAAACCGCCAAACGCTGGCCCTAGAAATCCGGCGGCGACCGCTAGAAACGCTTGCAAGACTTCTCCCCGAAGTCCTGCCATGTCAGGTTTACCTCTTAGTGCCAGCCAGAATGCCTTCTCCCCCGCGTGAGAGTCTTTTATGACCGCGTCTCAGCCGGGAGCTTCAGCCAAGCGAAAGTAAAAATCGCCAACGCGACCACCAAAAACGACGTAGGCATCACAAAGAAATAGCGCGAGGAAACGGCTGTCATCACGGCCAACCATATTACGTTCACGAGGGCTATCCGCTTTAACAGCCCTGCCCGCTCTTGACGAAGAGCCAAATCGAGAGCACCCACAACAAACGCGGCGAGCATGAACGAAATGCTAAACCCGCGCAGGAGGTTGTCCATACTGCGCATCGATCCCATCAGATCGAATCGGTAATTCGACATTAAGTCCAGCAACTGCTTCTCGGATTCATTCGAAGGAACCAGATCGTGGACCAGCGAGAGCGAGTGCACACATCCCAGCACTAACAGAAAAACAGCGCCTCCGATAAATAGGCGTCTTCCCAATGTATCAACCATTTTTGCCCCTTGATTTTGCTGTTTCGGCGCGCGGCTGCATCGTCGACCCCTTGCACTTTACCATGCATCCCAATTACCTTACCGGGCATATTAAGAAGAGTTATGACTACGCAGGAATTTCGTGCATCGCTCACAGCATCGACGCCGGCCCCGGCCCTCTCCACCTCCCTCGCTGCCCTGTGGTGGGATGCGAAGGGAGACTGGGCGCGCGCCCACGGATTGGTAGACGAGCTTGAGACTGCGGAGGGAATGGCCGTCCACGCGTACCTGCACCGCAAGGAAGGCGCCGCGACAAACGCCAACTACTGGTATGAACGCGCAGGCCGCAACTTCCATCGCCCAACGCTCGACGCCGAGTGGGAAGCTCTGGTGGAAGGGCTGCTCGCCAGTTCCACGACGTCTTGATCATCGAGGAGTGTTAACATTCCTCCTTCCGGAGGCTCGCTATTCCTATCCAGGCAAGGAACTACTGGCTCGATACCGTATCCATTCCTCAAGGAAACCCGGCGCTACCCTTGTCGGAAAAAGTTGATGTCGCGATTGTAGGCGCTGGGTTTACAGGCCTGTCTGCGGCGCACACGCTGGCCCGCCGTGGCGTGAGCGTACTTGTGTTGGAAGCCGAAACGTTCGGATGGGGTGCAAGTTGCCGCAATGCCGGCATGGTGCTGACTGGGATGAAGTTGCCGGTACCGACGCTAATCTCGCGCTACGGACGCGACCTCGTCCATCGCATGTATGCTGCTTCCTTGGCCTCCATCGACTGCGTCCAAAAGATCGTCACTGACGAAAAGATCGACTGCAATTTCTCCCGCTGCGGGCATCTTGAGGTAGCGTCCAAGCAGTCACACTTCGACGACTATGAAGAACAGGCAGCACTCATCCAGCGCGAATTCAATCGTGAGCTGAAGATCATCCCGAAGAGCGATCTACGCAGTGAAATAGGCTCCAACATCTATTTCGGCGGCATGGTCGATGAGATGAGCGTTTCGGTAAACCCAGCCCGCTATGTAGCTGGTCTGGCACAAGCCGCTCAACGGGCTGGCGCTCAGATGTTCGACCACACGCGTGTCGAAAAGATCGACCAGAAATCCAGTAACGGAACACGCTGGTTCCGCCTATCGACACCGAGAGGGGAGATTGCTGCGAAAGAAGTCATCCTCGCCAGCGGCGCTTACACCACAAGCGCCACTCCGGCACTCCGCAAGAAAGTCATCCCGATCGGATCCTACATTCTGGTAACAGAGATTCTTCCTGAAGCGCTCGCCCAAGAGTTGAGCCCCCGCAACCGCATGATTTACGACTCCATGCACTTCACGCACTATTACCGCCTCACACCCGATCGTCGCCTGCTCTTCGGCGGACGAGCCGCGTTCTTCCCCGAGACGGCCAACACCGTCAACCAGAGCGCGGAGATCCTCTATCGCGACATGCTTGAAATCTATCCGCAACTGCGGGATACCAAAGCCGAATGCGTCTGGGGTGGCTCGCTCGATTTTTCTCTCGATGTGATGCCGCACGCGGGGCAACTCGACGGGATGCACTATGCCGTAGGCTATGCCGGACACGGCGTAGCCGCCGCTACCTATTTTGGAACAAAAATTGCCAGCGCAATCTGCGGCGACGCCAACGATCTACCTTTCATCGGCATCCCGTTCAGAAGCGCCCCAATCGGCCTGCGCAGCGGCCAAACCTGGGGACTGCCATTAGCCGGAGCCTACTACCGCGTTCTTGATTGGATTAGCTAAGAAACTCTCAGGTGCTTTGTCATTCCGAGCGTAGCGAGGAATCCCTTTATCTCCCGGAAGCTCGCAGAAGAGAAAGGGAACCATCGCTGCGCTCGGGATGACGCTTATCCTGACACAAAAAAACTAGCCACCCAGCACAGGAGGCTCGACCTTGCCTCGCTTGACCATCCAAATCACCCAATACGCAACCGGCCCCACCAGCAGTGCCGGGGGCCCCCAGCGCATTCCAAAGGGATCGCTGCCCCATAGCGCCACGCAGCTCATCACCACCGGAGCCGCAACCACATAGAGCAGTCCAGCCCGCCCCCACGGAATCCGAAACGGGCGCGCCAGATGCGGATGCGTCTTCCGCATGCGCCAGCCCGACAACACGGTCAGCACGGTCGTCGCAATCCGCAGCCACGCATAGACACTGATCAATTGACCCAGCGTCTGGAACGCCAGTAACGCATACACGACGCTCGACGCGAGAATGGCGATCCATGGCGTCCCATAGCGCGCATGCTTCTGGTTCAACAAGGCCGGAAGGTACCCATCCTCGGCCATAGCAGCGGGCATGCGCGTTGTCGTCAGCACCGTTGCATTCAGGATCGAGACGTTCATCACCATGGCAGCCACGGTCATCCAGAAGCCCAGCCATCGCCCACCAATCAGCAGCGCAGCATCGGAGAAGTATCGCGTATGCCATTCCTGCCAGTTCCCTAGCGCAGCCAGTGAGAGCAATGTCGGCAGAAAATACGTCGCAATTGACAGCGGTACTACCAGCGCCAGAGCAATGGGATAGCTGCGCTGTGGATTCTCCACCTCTTCTGCAACCGTCGAGCATTGTTCATAGCCCGAGTACAACCAAAGCCCCAGCGCCAGCCCCACGCCAAAAACCTGAATTGGCGGCACGTGCGGCGGCACAAACGGAACGAACGGATTGTGATGCCACTTCGTTGCGGCGATCGCGCACAACACAATGATGGGCAGCAGAATAAAGATCTCCAACACCGTCGCGACGATGCCCGCCATCTGAATACCCCGAACGTTGACGTAGCCGATGACGGCGATCAGCGCCAGCGATACCAGGTAGTGCTTCCAGCCAATGAGTCCCGGGAAATAGAAGCTCAGGTAGTCGGTGAAGAGGACGGCGTAGACTCCGCCCAAAATGAACGAGGCCGACCAGTTCCACCAGCCCGCCAGGAATCCCCAGAAGTCTCCGAATCCCGCCCGCACCCAGCGATAGAAGCCTCCCTGGACGGGCATGGCGGTCGTCAGTTCCGCCGCCACCAGCGACACCGGGATGCACCAGAAAAATGGGATCACCAAATGAAACAGCAGCGTCAGCCCGGGCCCGCTGGATGTGACCTGGTCCTCCAGCCCAAACGGCCCAGCCGTCGCATACGCGTACATCACGAAGACGAAATAGAAGAGCCCAGCCTTCCGTATCTGCGCGCTGGTTGTGCTTGCCGGCGATGCGTCGGGGGTCAGGGGCGCCTCGGTTCAAGGGACAAGATTTGGACGGGACATCATAGCGCATCCGGATTGCTCAGGCTGAAGGACGCGAGGAAAATGAACAGAAATGTTCCACGTGGAACATTTTGTTCGGACAGGGTTAAAACATTTGAGGTCAGCGAGTTACGGAGGTTTACGGTTCACAAAAAATACTGAGGAGTTGTTCCCAAAATGGGAAATTTTATGAAATTGGTTTTTCCGTTGACATAGCAGGAAACGTTCGGTCCATTTCCTGGTCGGAAAACCGGCGGTTCCTCTCCGGTCGGGATGACAATTTGAATTTGATCGCGTGTTGGCCGTTGTGTACCCTATTTCGCCAACGCAACGTGCTGCATGCTTGTAACGGCCCGCATATACTGAGCGCGTTCGAATGCCGACGGATCGGGGCAGCGCAGCTGGCTCATGCTGCCCTGCATCTGTTTTATGGATTCGTAATCGTGCGCGTCCATCCACTCGCGGATACCGTGCTCGATCAGGCGCAGGTGTTGGACTCCGTGGCGCAGCAAAGTGGAACACAGCATGGTCACGTCGGCGCCTACCATGAGCAGCTTGATGGCATCTTCCGGACCGTGAACTCCGCCCGTGGCAGCCAGACTGGCCTTAATTCGTCCGTAGAGGATACCGATCCAGGTGAGTGGCAGGCGCATGGACTGTGGCGTACTGAGGAGGACATTCGGCTTCAGCTCAAGCGCTTCGAGATCGATGTCAGGCTGGTAGAAGCGGTTGAAGAGAACTAAACCATCCGCGCCCACTGCGTCCAATCGCTTAGCCATGTGGCCGACGTTGCTGAAGAACGGACTGAGCTTGACCGCGATAGGAATATGAACAGCAGCTCTGACAGCCCACAGGATATCGAGATAGTGCTGCTCGACTTCGGCGGACGTCATATTGAGATCAGTCACGATCCAGTAGATGTTGCATTCGAGTGCGTCGGCCCCCGCTTCCTGAATTTTTGTTGCGTAGTCGATCCATCCGCCTGCGGAGCAACCATTCAGGCTGGCAATGATTGGAATCTGAACCGCATCTTTAATCTTGCGAATATGGTTCAGGTATTCTTCCGGACCGAGCCGGTATTCGGCGGGCTCGGGAAAATAACTCAGGCTTTCCGGATAACTCTCGGTGCCCGCACTCAGGAAGTGATTCAGTTCCAGGCTTTCTTTCCGCAGTTGCTCTTCAAACAGCGAATAAAGAACGACGGCGGAGGCTCCAGCATCTTCGAGTTGGCGAACGCCGGCGACCTCCTGCGAGAGCGGCGAGGCCGACGCCACCAGTGGAGTGCGAAGCTCTATATCCAAGTATCGCGTTGTAAGGTCGATCATATTTTCCTCCTGCTGCTTCTGACGGCGCTCAGTCGGCCGCTGCGGCTGCCAGTTTGCGGGACGCCAGGTATTCGTAGAAGCGGTAACGCGTCTCCACATCGTGCTGCGCGGCGGCCCACAGACGCTTGGCGTCTTCCGGCTTGCTTTTGGTCAACATCTTGAAGCGTGTTTCCATCAGCATGAAGTCCTGCACTTTGCGGGTTGGCGTGCGCGAATCCAGCTGGAGCGGATTTTCGCCCGCTTCGATGCGATCCGGATGGAACCGGTACAACAACCATTGACCGGAATCGACGGCAGCCTTCTGATTCTGCATGCCCGTGGTCATGTCGATGCCGTGGGCAATGCAGTGCGAGTACGCGATGATCAGGCTTGGGCCATCGTAGGCTTCCGCCTCGAGAAACGCCTTGAGCGTGTGCTCGTCTTTGGCGCCCATAGCAACACTGGCCACGTACGCGGTACCGTAGGTCATCGCCATCATGCCCAGGTCTTTTTTCCCTCCGGGTTTGCCTCCTGCCGCAAACTTTGCCACGGCGCCGCGGGGCGTCGACTTCGAGGATTGGCCGCCAGTGTTGGAATAAACTTCGGTATCAAGTACGAGCAGGTTCACGTTCTTCCCGCTTGCCAACACATGGTCGAGACCGCCGTAGCCAATGTCGTAGGCCCAACCGTCGCCGCCGACAATCCAGATACTTTTTTTAACAAGCATGTCGGCGAGAGAAAGGAGTTGCCGAGCTTCTGGTGTGTGGACGTTGCACAGCTTGTCTTTCAACACGGCAACGCGCTGGCGCTGCTCGAGAATGTCCGCTTCGTCCCTCTGGGGAGCATCGAGGAGTTCGGCCACAAGAACATCGCCTAAAACCGCTGCGTGATCGGGCAGCAATTCGCGGGCAAATTCAGTTTGCTTGTCGACCGAAAGGCGGAAGCCAAGACCAAACTCGGCATTGTCTTCGAACAACGAATTGGCCCATGCAGGCCCACGGCCCTCGGCGTTCTTGGCCCAGGGAGTAGTAGGCAGATTCCCACCATATATGGATGAGCAGCCGGTGGCATTGGCGATCAGTGCGCGGTCGCCGAAGAGCTGCGAGAGAAGTTTGAGATAAGGGGTCTCACCGCACCCGGCGCACGCTCCGGAAAATTCAAACAGAGGTTCCTGCACCTGTTGCTGACGAATGGAACTCACTTTGATCTTGCGGCGGTCGAGCTCGGGAATCTTCAGGAAGAACTCCCAATTCTCCCGCTCCGCAAAACGCAACGGGGGTTGGGACATCATATTCAAGGCTTTCAATCTCGTCTCGGTTTTGTTCTTGGCGGGGCAGACGTCCACGCAGATTCCACAACCGGTGCAGTCTTCCGGGGAGACCTGGATGCTGTATTTGAGGCCTGCCCACTCCTTGTCCCGTGCCTCGGTGGACTTGAAGGTCGCGGGCACTTTGTCGAGTTCCGAAGTATCGAATACCTTAATCCGAATGACTGAGTGCGGACACACCATGGCACACTTGCCGCACTGAATACACGTCTTGGTATCCCAAACAGGAATCTGCAATGCGAGGTTACGTTTCTCCCACTTGGAAGTTCCCGTCGGGAAAGTACCATCGACCGGGAACACGCTAACGGGAAGCTCCTCGCCACGATTGCCGTAAATCGTTCCAAGCACGTTGCGCTCGAAGTCAGGAGCATCGTTGGAGAAGACAGACGCCAGTTCTGTGGTGCTGGTTACCTTCGCCGGTAGATCCACTTCGTTCAGATGGGCCAGGGTTTCATCCACAGCTTTCATATTCTTCTGAACGATGTCTGCGCCTTTTTTCCCGTAGGTATCGCGAATCGATTTCCGGATCGCCTCAATGGCATCTTCGCGCGGCAGCACTTTTGAGATCGCAAAGAAGCAAACTTGCAAGATCGTGTTCATGCGGCTGCCCATGCCGGTGTCGCGCGCCACTGAGTAGGCGTCGATCACGAAGAGTTTCGCTTTCTTGGCAATGAGCTGCTCCTGGACCAGCCGGGGCAAGTTTTTCCAGGTCTCCTTGGGACTGAACGGGCTGTTCAGCAAAAAAGTGCCGCCATCGACCAGCGCGCTGAGCATGTCGTAGCGCTCAAGAAAAATCCATTGGTGACATGCGATGAAGTTGGCCTTTGAAACCAGGTAAGTTGAGCGGATCGGTTTCGGCCCAAAGCGCAAATGGGAGACCGTGACCGCCCCGGATTTTTTCGAATCGTAGACAAAGTATCCCTGCGCGTAGTTGTCCGTGTTTTCGCCAATGATCTTGATGGAGTTTTTATTGGCGCCCACCGTGCCGTCCGCACCCAGTCCGTAAAACAAAGCGCGTACAACGTTGTCGGGTTCGGTGGAGAAAGCGGAATCGTAGTCGAGGCTGGTTCGGCCTATATCGTCATGGATACCAACCGTGAAATGCGCTTTCGGCGATTCTTTGGAGAGATTGTCATACACCGCCTTGACCATCGCGGGCGTGAACTCCTTGGAAGACAATCCATAGCGGCCGCCAATGGTTTGCATGGGACGCTTGCCCTCATGCAGCGCGTTCACGACGTCGAGATACAGCGGTTCGCCGCCTGCTCCCGCTTCTTTTGTACGGTCCAGCACGGCGATGCGTCGCACCGTGGATGGAAGTGCCTGGAGGAAGTGCTTCACCGAGAATGGCCGGTACAAATGAACTTTGAGCAATCCGACTTTCTCGCCGCGCACGTTCAGAGCTTCCACTGCTTCGTGAGCGGCTTCCGCGCCGGAACCCATCATGACGATGACGCGCTCGGCATCCGGCGCTCCGAAATAATCGAAGAGGTGATAGGAGCGGCCAACCAGTTGGGCGAACTTGTCCATCGCTGTCTGCACCTTTTCCGGACACGCGTCATAGAAATGGTTGGCCGCCTCGCGCATCTGGAAAAATACATCGGGATTTTGTGCGGTGCCGCGCAGCACAGGATGCTCCGGCGAAAGCGCGCGTTGGCGATGTTCGAAGACACGATCCATATTGATCATGGCGCGCAGGTCGTCGTCGTTCAGCAGCTCAATTTTGTTCACCTCGTGCGACGTGCGAAAGCCGTCAAAAAAGTGCATGAAAGGAATTCGCGATTCGAGCGACGCGGAATGCGCGATGAGCGCCATATCCATTGCTTCTTGCACGGAGTTCGAGCAAAGCATGGCGAATCCGGTGGTTCGGCAGAACATGACGTCACTGTGATCGCCAAAGATGGACAGCGCGTGCGTCGCAACCGTTCTGGCGGTTACATGAAATGTTGCAGGCGTGAGTTCGCCCGCAATCTTATTCATGTTCGGGATCATCAGCAGCAGCCCTTGCGACGCGGTAAACGTGGTCGCCAGGGACCCAGTCTGCAACGCTCCGTGCACAGCCCCGGCGGCGCCGCCTTCACTCTGCATTTCCGTTACTTGTGGAACGGTACCCCAAATGTTTTTCACACCTTCGGATGACCACTGATCCGCCCATTCCCCCATTCCAGAGGAGGGTGTGATGGGATAAATCACGATGACTTCGTTGACGCGGTAGGCCACCTGCGCCACCGCCTCATTGGCGTCCATAGTCTTGAACTTGCGCTTCATCATTTGTCCTTCTGGCAGGCTGGATACGCTGGGGCCGCGAGCCTGACGGGTCCGACTGTTCCCTACTGCTATGGTGCAGCATTGATTCCGGGGGAACCGCAACGTGGATCACTCCGAGGTGTGATCGGTGTCACACGAGCTAAATCCAAGTCAGGGACTGCTTTACGCCAAAAGGGTACGACTCGAAGGGTTCTCCGCATGATTGACATGCGCCTTACGCCCGATTAGTCTGCAAGTACTTCAGCACGTGCCATTTTCGTCAATTTCCCCCCGCTTCAAGGGCAGTATGGCTTGAGGCGAAGATACGGTAAGGTTGTGATGGCAGCTGTCCCCCTACAAGTTCCGCTGAGGCGGAAGCATCCCCGCTACGAATTAACCTCGCCCGTCGAGGTGACCGTGCTGCGATCCGGCATCCCGCAAAACCTGCCGGGACGCCTCGTGGATGCGGGAATGGGTGGCCTCAGCGCTGTGCTGGCCGGGGACCTCTATATAGGCGAGTCGGTCGGGATTGAGTTTCCGCTGCCTACATCCGGCGAGTTATTGCAGGCGAGGGCGCGGGTACGGTACCAGGACCGCATTCGGTGTGGCCTGGAGTTCTCCACCCTGAACCCAGCCAAGCTGGAAATGGTGCGGCAGTGGGCGCAAACCGGGCACGCGCTCATGGTTTCGGCGGCAGATACCGCAAAATTCACGCCCGTGGCGCCGGAGCTGAACTTCCTGGCTGCGCGCCCCAAGCCGAGGGTGCCGCGCAAACGCGCCACCCGAAGCGGCCCCATGGTTCTGGTGGGATTGTTGTTTGCAATCTTCGTGCTAGCCGGTGGATTTTGGACCTATCGGCATCCGGCCCTGTTGAGTAAGGTGCTAATGGCTCCCGAACGTCCCGCCGCAACCGTCGTGCCGGATGTTCCGCCGCAGCGCATGATCGTAGCCGCCGACGTGATGCAGTCGCTCATCAGCTATCGGACGATGCCGGTGTATCCTGAGGCTGCCCGCAACAAGGATATTGAAGGCGGTGTGCTACTCGATACAGTGATCGGCAAAGACGGCCGCGTCCTGGATGTGCAGCTGATCAGCGGTCCCCCGGAACTTGCTCCGGCAGCCATGGATGCAGTGAAAAACTGGCGCTTCTCACCGTTTACGTTAAACGGCACTGCCGTGGAAGTGGAAACTACAATTGAAGTGGCGTTCCGGCTCAACAACTAGCCTGCCTTGCGTAAGCCCTGCAGGACAATCGCACTACTCACAGCAAAACATCCCACCGCCACCAAGGCAAAAACGGGAGCGTAGTCCGCGTGAAATCGGGTGACATCGGCCCCCAGGGCGGCGAGAGCGCAACCCACTCCAACAACATTCAACAAGGGGGAGGATGTAATGCGTTTCCCGTCGCTGCGGCCGCGCAGGCGCAACTGCAGAATGAGCGCCAGCAACCCGACGGCGGCCAGCACAACGATGGACAGCGGGCTACTCAGCTTGCCCCGGTTGGTATAGAGAACCACCAAAGCGAGGATACCGATCAGAGGGCCGGAGACCAGCACCGTCCAACGCCGGGGATTTTCGAGGTCGGCCAGAAACGCTCCATTTTGAGCGAACGCCTCTGTCCGAGCGCGCCCGCCGGCGTGGAACGTTGCCGTTCCTCGCTGGTGGACATTGTAGCCGAGAGCAGCCGTGCGCGGTTAACGCTCTGGCCGATATCGCTTCATGCTGAAATCGCACGCACTGCCATTTGCTGCACAGGAATCTGAGGCGCAAATTGCGGTGGACGCGCATCTCCATGATGCACCGCATAGAGCACGAGCTCCACGCGATTCGAGACTCCCAGCTTGTCGAAAATGCGGAACAGATATTTCTTTACCGTATGCTCGCTGAGATTGAGCTCAAGCGAAACATCTCGATTGCTCATGCCCTCGGCTACCAGCGCTACCACCTGCTCCTCGCGCGGCGTCAGGAGACTGTGCCCGCAGTTATTTGTGACCCGCAAGGACGGGACCTGACAAACCTGCTCCAGCAGGAAATGAACCTGCCGGGTGTTCGCCCAGACCTGCCCATCGCGCACCGCGTGAATGCATTTGCAGAGAGAGCGCAACGAGGTTTCCGCGAAACAGAACATCCCGCGTACGCCACTGCGAAACGCGCTGACCACAACATCTCGATCGTAGCAATCGCCCAGCAGAATCAGGAGAACCTGGGGGTACATCATATGGATCCGGCGGATCATGACAAAGCAAGCTTCATCGAAATGCGGCGGGTTGAGCAGGATGACGCCCCCGCGCGCAAGACTCGGCCAGCGAAGGATGGCCTCCGCATCCATTTCACAAGCACTTACTTTTAGATCGGGCCGACGGCGCAAAGCACTGGTTAGGAGTTGAGACTGCATCTGGCTTGAATCGGCGACCAGAACTTCAATGGGCTGGAAAACAGTATCCGACAGTGGCACTTGTAAACACCTCTATTCGACTGGATTTGCCCCGATGCTAGTGCAGGCATCGCAATTCGAGAAACAAAAACTGAGATATTTTCTTGATTTTCGGGAATATGTCTCCCGTTTTGAAATTGAATCAGGCTCGGATGCACTAACTATTCCGAAGTACAACATTTTTTCTGGAACACCCCCTCTACTTTCGTGCATACACGGGCAGTAGGAACCACGTTTGGGCCGCTTTAATCGCCTGCGGCTGCGTCAGGCACGGACCAAAGCCGCTTTGCTCCGCATTCTGGAAGAGCGTGCCGAACTTCCGGCAGCAAAGTTTCCAGGACTCTCTCATCCCTCTCCAGTGGGTAGAACTTTGCTGGGCTTGTTTCATCTGCGGGTTGGCTTTACGTTTGAAGCCCGCTCAACATGAGACGTTCCCAACAACTTTTACTGAGTGCTTTGATCTTGATTTCGCTGAGTGCGGGCTTTGCCCAGGCTCAGCGAGAGGCAAAGGTGGAGGCGAGTCTGAAATCCCTGGCAAACGGGGAGACAAAAACCGGCTCGGGGCCGGAGTCGCCAGGAGCGGGGCTCCAGGGAACGAGGAATCAGCTCTATCACATCCAACAGAGCGATACCTTGGAGTTAGCCTTTACCTTTGCCCCTGAATTCGACCAGATCGTAACCGTCCAGCCCGACGGGTTCATTACGTTGCGCATGGCGGGAACGCTGCACGCCGCCGATCTCACCATACCAGCCCTGACCTCCCAGATTGAAACGGCTTACGCCAGCATCCTCAATCAGGCAGGCGTCAGCGTGACGCTCAAAGATTTCGAGCACCCTTACTTTCTTGCCACAGGCGAGGTTGGCCGCCCCGGTAAGTATGATTTGCGCGGCGATATCACCATGTTGCAAGGCATGGCGATTGCCGGCGGCTTCACAGACAAGGCTAAGACTTCACAAGTAGTCCTTTTTCGACGCGTTCCTGAGGGCTATGTAGAAACCAAAATTGTCGATATGAAGCGCATCTTGCATGCCCGTAATTTGGCGGAAGATCTCCATCTCCACCCAGGTGACATGCTGTTCGTTCCACATACCCAGTTTTCGCGAATCGAGCGCTTCATTCCAACCAGCAGTCTGGGGCTTTACTTAAGCGGAGCCAAGCTCTGATGCCTATGGGCGGAACGGGCAGGGGAAAGTAAAGTGCGCGAAGAACTTGTGGTTGAGCGGGAATACGCGGCTCCATCCCCTACCCTACGCGACGTATTGGCTGTACTTTTTCGCCAAAGACGGCGAGCTTGGGTGGTCTTTATTCTCACGCTGCTGGCGGTTTTGACCTGGGGTTTGACTCGTGAACGGTACGAGGCCGAGATGAAGTTTTTGGTGGAAAAACAGCGAATGGACCCGGTCGCCAGCCCTGAGGATGTGCAAACGCCGTTCGTACGGACAGAAGTAACCGAAGAGGAACTCAATTCGGAGATCGATATCCTCCAAAACCGCGACCTGCTGCGGGAAGTCGCACAAAATGCTGGGCTGGTCCAACTCAGCGCCCTGGACAAGATCTTCGCGATACTCTCCCCGCCCGACGCTGACGAGCAGCTCGACGC
>Ga0075030_100004243_pt1 | contig 12964 bp, 10 predicted proteins | sample LitLauG_LLR_2012_FD_71393 | JGI IMG/M metagenome (GOLD analysis project Ga0075030, IMG submission 71393) | Freshwater sediment microbial communities from Pennsylvania, USA - Little Laurel Run_MetaG_LLR_2012 | ecosystem: Environmental > Aquatic > Freshwater > Creek > Sediment | place: USA... | reverse complement strand
CTTCCAACACTCGCTGTACGTGGTGGTCGGGAAGTCGGACCAGATCCGTTACCGGTGGCGTGTCGAACGTCGACGACGTGTGAAAAGCCCAGTGAAAATCGGGGGAAATCTTGTAGGAATGCGTCCCCGGTTCGTTTGCCGGACTCAGACGTTCGGCAGAGCCTTGTCCATCAATCCTGCTCCGGTAGAGATATCTCTGGGTCGCGTTCTCTGGTGAGGCAATGTAGTAGAGCCATTCCTCGCTCGGATCCGCACCTAAAAGGCTGATCACATCAAAGGCTCCCGGGGTCGCGAGCCGCACCTGCCTGCCATCCCGTGAGATCACGTACACGTGCCGCCAGCCGTCCTTTTCACTGAGCCAGAGAAAATCCTTGCCGCCGTGAATCCAGTGCAAATCGTCCACTACGTCGACCCATGCCTTGTCATGATCCTGATAGACCTCTCGCACCTCGCCGGTTTTGACGTCGGCCAGGAGCACGTCATTTGTGTTTTGCAAGCGATTCAAGTGCTGCAGCACAAGCGAATTAGAATCCCCCGCCCACTCCATACGCGCTATGTAGTTATCACTGGGAGAACCCGGCACTTTCATCCAACGAGTCTCGCCGCCTGCGGCGAGCACCACACCGACGAGAACCGCCGAATTCGAGGTCCCGGGCTGCGGGTAAGGAATTTCTTTCACTTTCGGATAAAGTCCGTATTCAGGATAAGGAATCTGTGTTTCGATTTCGTAGGGAGCTCCCACGTCATAAATGAGCGCGAAGTTCTTCACGGACGCTGTGTCAAACTGCCAATAGGCAATCCTCTTTCCGTCCGGGCTCCATCGAAAACCATCGCGAACGAAGAACTCTTCCTCGTAAACCCAGTCCGATGTGCCGTTGATGATCCGTTCTGAGCCGTCGGAGGTAATCCGTGTGATCGCTCCCGTACCCAACTCCTCGACATAAATGTTGTTATTGCGCACATAGGCCACCCGCGAACCGTCCGGCGAGAACTTGGCAAACATCAGGTTGGATGGACGCGGGTCGTCACCTAGCTTGCGTAAAGCGCCCGATTTCATATCGAGCACCCAGTAGTCACCGCGGGTATTCTCACGCCAAATCCGTTTTGAATTGGTGTAAATCAAAACGCGGCTCATATCCTCGGACCAGGCGTAGTCTTCGATCGTCAGCGCCGCCTTGGCCCCGGGTGGAGTCACCTGCTCTGCTGTCACCAGAACTGTGCGTCGTCCACTCGCCGTTTCATAGCGGACAATCTCTTTCGCTCCATTTGCCGACGGCGAGGACTCCACAGTTGTGTACACCTGTCCTTCCTTAAGCCACTTTGCCGGTCCAAAGGACTTGGAAGCGAATTCCTTGGCGACAAAAATCCGGTGCAAGTGTTCAGCCATTGCCGGGCTTTGGGCGCTTGCGACACCTACGTTTGCGAGCGTCATCGCCGTCAAGGCGCCGGCAACGCTCAATACTCGACACGACGCAAATACGCAGGCATTTCTCCGCACCATTCACCTTCTTCCGGAAGAGTTAAAGCAAGAAGTCACTCGGATTACTTAAGGGGCCGCAGCAAGCCGCGATGTCAAAACCGCCGGTTCGCCACAGACCCCCCGAGCCAGGAAATAGACGGATGCCCAGAATTACAACCAGCAGTCCTGCCCAGGTGGTGGCCGGCCGGTGCGACAGCGCGACAAGAATAATACTCGCCCGGTAGGGAGATGAATCGCCTGCAACCAAAAATTACAATCACCAGGAATAGGACAAGGGAACAACAAACTCGCCCGTACAGACAGAAAACTCTGGCCGCGGAGGAATTCAGTGTTTTCGGCAATTCGGGACCTGCGATTGACGATTGCATATTGTATACATAAAATCGCAGAGTGCCCCCGCAGCTTCACATGTCTCGGTGACGTGGTCCTTCCGTTGCCTCATTACGCTGTGGCGAATGTGCAGGTCACCAGCGATCATTAGAATGAATCCAATGCAACACGACCAAGCCAGACGAGTGCGCGTGATCGACTCCCACACCGGCGGAGAACCCACTCGCCTCGTGGTCAGCGGCGGCCCGGACCTCGGCCTGGGCACGCTGTCGGACCGGGTGGAGCGTTTCCGCGCCCAGCACGACGACTTTCGCTCCGCGGTCGTGAACGAGCCGCGCGGTTCCGACGTAATCGTCGGCGCACTCCTGTGCCAGCCCCTCAATCCCTCTTCCACCGCGGGCGTCATCTTCTTTAACAATGTCGGGTATCTCGGCATGTGCGGGCACGGAACCATTGGGCTCGTAGCTACTCTGGCTCACATGGGACATATCCACCCCGGTGAGCACCAGATCGAAACTCCCGTCGGAACCGTAGGTGCCGTCTTGCACGACAGCGGCGAGGTTACGGTTAATAATGTTCCCAGCTACCGTGCCGCGAAAGATGTTGTGGTCGAAGTCCCCGGCTATGGCAATGTGCGCGGCGACGTTGCCTGGGGAGGAAACTGGTTCTTCCTAGTGCAGGAGCAAGGGACGGAACTATCGATGAAGAATATCGACGCCTTGACCAGTTTCACTTGGGCCATTCGCCAAGCGCTCCACACCTTCGGCATCACCGGAAAGGACGGACACGAAATCGACCACGTGGAACTCTTCGCGCCTTCTGAAACAACGGGAGTGGATAGCAAAAACTTCGTGCTTTGTCCGGGCAAGGCGTACGATCGTTCGCCTTGCGGAACGGGTACCAGCGCCAAACTGGCTTGCCTCTATGCCGACGGCAAAATTCGCGAAGGCCAAGTCTGGCGGCAGGAGAGCATCGTCGGTAGCGTTTTTGAAGGCACTGTGACGATACGTGACGGCCAGATTCATCCCAGCATCAAAGGCTCCGCATTCGTGAACTCCGAATCCGAGTTGATCCTGGACCCGCGCGATCCGCTGTGTATGGGCATCCGGGCATGAGCGTCGCCTCCTATGACGTCGCAATTGTAGGAGCCGGGATCGTCGGTGCGGCTTGCGCCGACGAGTTCGCACGTCGCGGCATACGAGTGGTCATCCTCGAGCGGGACATGACGGGCGGCGGCGCCACTGCCGCTGGCATGGGACACATCGTCACCATGGACGATTCCGAAGCCCAGTTCGCGCTTACCCGCTATTCCCAGCAATTGTGGCAGCAGCTGCGGCCGGAGTTGCCCGAGGACGTCGAATACGAACAATGCGGAACCATCTGGGCCGCCGCGGATGACGAAGAAATGCACGAGGTTTGGCGCAAGCAGGAGTATTACTGCAAGCGTGGCGTTCCCGTCGAAGTACTTGACTCCGCAAAGTTGCAAGCGAACGAACCCAACTTGCGGCCGGGAATGGTTGGCGGGCTGCTCGTCCCTGAAGACGCGGTCCTGTATCCGCCTTGCGCCGCCCGCTTTCTTGTGGAACGCGCGCAGACCAACGGCGCGAAACTCCATCTCGGCGGTTCCGTGAGCGAAATCGCACAAGGGCGCATCCACCTGGCGGAGGGCGCAGAGATTGCCGCCGACATCATCATCAACGCGACGGGGTCATGCTCGCCTCTGCTGACGACAGGACTCGAAGTAAGGAGACGCAAGGGACATCTCGCCATCACCGACCGCTATCCCGGATTTTTGCGCCATCAACTCGTGGAACTCGGATACTTGAAGAGCGCGCATACACTCACCAGCGAGTCGGTCGCCTTCAACGTACAACCCCGAAAAACTGGCCAGATTCTGATCGGTTCGTCTCGCCAATTTGGCGCCGAGCATAGCGAAGTGGACAACGACATTCTGGTGCGCATGCTGGAGCGGGCTCAGCAATACATGCCAGGCCTGAAAGAGATGCTGATCGTACGCACTTGGACCGGATTCCGCGCCGCCACTCCCGATAAGCTTCCTCTGATCGGTCCCTGGCCTCAGGACAAGAGCGTGTTTCTGGCCACCGGCCACGAGGGTCTCGGGATCACAACCTCATTGGGGACCGCGCGCTTGCTGGTTGATCTCGTCGATGGAAAAAATCCCGCGATTCCCATCGAGCCCTACTTGCCTTCCCGGTCGCCCAAGGAGCACGTCCATGCCTGAGTCCGTCGTACTCACGGTGAACGGAGCCAAACTGGCAGTGCCCTCCGGGTCCACCGTGGCGGTTGCAGTCGCCATTGCGGGAGGCGCCTGTCGTACCTCGGTCACGGGCGAACCACGCGGGCCTCTATGCGGCATGGGCATCTGCTTTGAGTGTCGCGTTTCGATCAACGGAGCACCTCATTGTCGAAGCTGTCAGACGCTGTGTGAATCCGGCATGGAAGTGACCACGAATGAGTAGAACGGCACAAAAACGATTCGACGTGCTCGTGGTCGGTGGCGGGCCCGCCGGCATGGCTGCCGCCGCCATAGCTGCCGAGTGCGGACGACTCACCGCCATTGTGGATGACAACTTCACTCTGGGAGGGCAGATCTGGCGCGGTGAGACGCAAAGCGCAGCCTCGAACGATGCCACGCAATGGGTATCACGCGTCAGGGCTGCAGGCGTCACGATTCTCGCCGGCACTCGAGTCTTCCATCAATTTGAACCAGGAATTTTGGTGGCGGAAGCCGCCAACGAACTTTCCGAGTTGGGATATTCGCAACTCATCCTGGCGACCGGCGCCCGGGAACGCTTTCTGCCCTTTCCCGGCTGGACGCTGCCGAACGCCATGGGCGCAGGCGGCCTGCAAGCTATGGTGAAGTCCGGCCTCCCCATCCGTGGAAAGCGTGTGGTCGTCGCGGGCACGGGACCGTTGCTGCTGGCGGTAGCCTGTTACTTGAAGAAACATGGCGCTGAGATTCCGATGATTTGTGAACAAGCTTCGTGGGGAGATCTCGCGCGCTTCGGTCTCACGCTGCTCGGTCAGTCCGGCAAGCTGGCACAGGCATTTCAGCTGAAGCGTGAGCTCGCTGGCGTGCCATTCGCCACGAGTTCCTGGCCGGTCGGCGGGCATGGACGCACCGTCCTCGAATCCGTACTCATCTCCCGCCATGGCAAGATTGAGACGATCCCATGCGATTACCTCGCGTGTGGCTTCCACCTTGTACCGAACATCGAGCTCGCGCAGTTGATCGGCTGCCGGATTCAAAACGGCTTTGTGCGAGTGGACGACTTTCAAAAGACCTCCGTGCCGTCCGTGTTCTGCGCCGGAGAACCGACCAGCATCGGGGGTGTCGAATTGGCGCTCGTCGAAGGTCAGATCGCGGGATTCGCCACCGCCGGCCGCACTGGGGACGCGAAACGGCTCTTCGAGATGCGCGAGAAGCTACGCCGCTTCGCCCGCGCGCTCGACCGCACCTTCAAACTACGCTGCGAGCTCCGCAGGTTGCCTCTACCTGAGACCATTGTCTGCCGCTGCGAAGATGTCACCCACCGCAGGCTAAGCCAACATTCTTCCTGGCGTGCGGCCAAGCTCCAGACTCGTTGCGGCATGGGCCCCTGCCAGGGTCGAATCTGTGGGCCGGCAACTCAATTCCTTTTCAAGTGGAACCCGGATTCCGTTCGTCCGCCGATCTTTCCGGTGCGCGTGGAGAGTCTCGCGTCGATGACGCCGCACCCGGAGCCGGAGCATGTGGAATCAGAACATAGCGAAATCACAGGAGGCCAGCGATGAACTGGAAGGGCGTGATGCCCGCGATAACAACGTGCTTCACCGAAGATCTTGAGGTGGACCATGGCTTCATGACGGAACACAGCCGCTGGCTGATCGACAATGGGTGCACCGGAGTTGTCGCCCTCGGGTCTCTCGGAGAAGGCGCCACTCTTTCCCTCGACGAGAAGCTACAGATTCTGCGAACACTCGTTGCCGCGCTCAAGGGCCGCGCGCCGGTAGTGGCTTCAATTTCCTCGCTTACCACACCCGAGGCGGTGAGCATTGCGAAATCGGCATCTGAGATAGGCTGCGACGCCCTTATGGTTTTGCCGCCGTATGTTTATCAGGGTGACTGGCGCGAGATGAAGGCACATGTGGCCACAGTTCTCGAAGCCACGTCCCTCTCCTGCATGCTCTATAACAACCCGATTGCCTACGGCACGGACTTTCTTCCGGAACACATTCAGGAGCTCGCTGGGGAGCACGATAACTTCCACGCCGTGAAGGAATCCAGCGCCGACGTCCGCCGCGTTTCTGCCATCCGCGCCATGCTCGGTCATCGCCTGGAAGTTTTCGTCGGCGTCGACGATGCGATCCTTGAGTCCATCGCCGTCGGAGCAACCGGTTGGATCGCTGGACTGGCCAACGCTCTGCCTCGCGAGTCTGTCGACCTCTTCGACTACGGCATCAAAGGGGAGAGCGAAGCTGCGTTCGAGCTCTACCGCTGGTTTCTGCCGCTTCTGCGGATGGACACCGTGCCCAATTTCGTTCAGCTGATCAAGCTGGTGCAGGCCGAAGTCGGGATTGGCAATGCCCGCGTGCGACCCCCTCGGCTTCAACCCGCAGGTAAGGAACTGGAACAAGTTCGCAAGACTATTCGTGAAGCGCTGGCCGCGCGGCCGCAAACCGCCATCAGCTACGCCATGCCTGTAAAGAAATAACGTGGAGCAAATGTGAAATTATCTGGTCGATCGATCATCGGATTCCGCGAGGGCTCGGGCACGCCCGACTTGTTTTATGCCACGAATCCCGCGAATGGCGAACCTCTGCAACCGGGCTTTGCTCCCGCGACGGCCGCCGAAGTCGACCTTGCTGCACAACTTGCAGCCGAGGCCTTCGCTGTCTACGGCCGTATTTCCGGAAAAGAAAAGGCAAAGTTCCTGCGCGCGATCGCGGCCAACCTCGAATCCATCGCCAGCGAACTCGTCGCTCGCGCGGAACAGGAAACGGCGCTGCCCAAAGCTCGCCTTCAGGCCGAGACGGCGCGAACCTGCGGGCAACTGCGCCTGTTTGCTCAACTCGTGGAAGATGGTTCGTGGGTGATGGCGTGCGTCGACCGCGCCGATCCTGATCGCAAACCCGTTCCCCGGCCCGATATTCGCTCCATGCTTCGTCCGCTCGGCCCCGTCGTCATATTCGGTGCGAGCAATTTCCCTCTCGCATTTTCTGTTGCAGGTGGAGATACAGCGTCCGCCTTGGCCGCGGGTAATCCCGTGATTGTCAAAGCGCATCCGGCACACCCCGGTACCAGCGAACTCGTCGGACAGGCCATCCAGCAGGCCGTTCGCGAGTGCAACCTTCCAGAAGGTACGTTCACGCTTCTCTTCGACAACGGCACGAAAATCGGCGAAGCCTTGGTCAAACATCCTCAAGTGCGAGCTGTAGGGTTCACCGGTTCACTGGCTGGTGGCAGGGCGTTGATGAACCTCGCTGCGGCCCGCCCCGAGCCGATTCCGATCTTCGCCGAGATGGGCAGCACGAATCCGGTTTTCATACTTCCCGGTGCGCTCCAGGAGCGTGGCGACGCCATTGCAGCCGGTCTTCACACCTCCTTCACTCTGGGTGCGGGACAGTTTTGCACGAAACCGGGAATGGTCTTCCTGCCGCCTGCCGCGGAGGCCGATTCCTTTGCGGCCAGGCTGCAGCACCTTGTGGGTGACACTCCACAATTCAATCTCCTCACCGCAGGAATAGGTTCGGCGTACCGCGCCGCCATCGACCGCCGCAAGCAGGACAGCAACGTTCAGGTCCTCGCAGAAACAAACTCACCATTTGCTGAACGCACTTTCTGCGCGGGCGCCACGCTCTTCGAAACCGACGCACACACGTTCTTGAAAAGCCACGGGTTGGACGCTGAGATCTTCGGTCCTACAACTCTCCTCATCCGCCATGCCAAGCACGAAGACACTCTCAAGGTCGCTCGCAACCTTGAGGGTCATCTGACCGCTACCATCCACGGAACAGAACAGGATCTGCGCGACTACGCCGATCTCGTAGCCATCCTCGAGACCAAGGTCGGCCGGCTCATATTCAACGGCTTTCCCACCGGGCTCGAAGTCTGCCACGCGGTAGTCCACGGTGGTCCCTATCCCGCTACATCGGATGGACGATCCACATCGGTGGGAAGCCAGGCCATCTTCCGCTTTGCGCGGTCGGTTTGCTTCCAGGGCTTTCCTGACAATTCTCTTCCCGAGGAATTAAGGAACGATAATCCGCTGGGAATTTGGCGGTTGGTGGACGGCGAAATGACGCGCGAACCGGCTACGCAGCTTGCGCGCAGGCAAAGCTAGATTATTCGAACCTGTTGGCTAGACCTGGAAACCGGCAGTGGGGCAGGTTGGCTGTCTTTTCTTCGAGTTGTCATCCCGAAGCCCCGGCGTTTTCTCCAGCGGGGCGAGGGATCTGGGGCGGAGTCTGCAGGAACCACTTCACTGGCCCGATTCGCGTCCCGTAGCATTTTGGCCGGCACCATTGAAATCCGCCACGCCAACCTTGACGACCGTACCGCGTGGGCCAGCCGATTTTTCCTCTTCTGATCCGGCCACCTTCTCGTCGGCCTTGACCTTGTCTCCAGGTTTTTCCATCCAGACTCCGTAGACCCGCCCCCCGTACGCGGCAAGTCCGGTGTAGTCGCCGAAGAAAACGCCGCTGGCCTCAAAAGACTCGTTGGTCCAGGCATAGTTCTTGAAAACGTGGCCACCATCTATGGAGCGCGCCAGCGTTACCGTCTGATTCTTGTTCTCCTTGTCTCCCCGCCGATCATAGAAGACAACATTCACCGCGCCGTCCGTCGGATCGACTGCCAGCCACTGGAAAAACTGGTCCGCGCCGTTATGCACGTCGTCATCGTTCACTCGCACCGGCGAACTCCACGTCGCACCGTGGTCGGACGACATAGCGCACCAGATATCAAGATCGCCATTGCGGTAGTCGCTCCAACTCACATACAGGTGTCCGTTTCTCGGGTCGATCGCAATCTGAGGAAATCCGTTCGCCCGTTCTAGCGTCTGCACTGCGAACATGATAGGAGCAGTGTGGATGATCTGCCGAGCCGCAGAGAAACTCTTGCCTCCATCACGCGACATCGCGAACACAACATAATCGTCCTGACTCCAGATCGCGTAGAGAGTGCCGTCCGGCCCCACGGTTCCTGCGAATCCTTCCGCTGCTCCGTTATCATCGCGCGGCAACCCCGGGTGGCTGTGAATCTCGATCGGCTTCGACCACGTTTGCCCGTCATCGGTCGAGCGCGAGAACAGCATCTCCGAATCCTTCACCGTCCATCTTGTCCACCCCACATAGAGGTTCCCTCCATGCGGCCCCTGCGTGGTGTCCGACACAATGTACGGTTTGTCTTCCGCCGGAACGCCCGGCTCGGTGGGGTGCTCGATGATCGGCACGTGATTTACCTCCCAAGTCTTGCCACCGTCAAGTGAGCGCCGCACGAACAAGCCGCCGCGCGAAGCATTGTGACCCCAGTAGTTGAACGTGCCCAGCTTGTCGAACGCCATGTAACAGATGAACGCGTGACCCTGGTTGTCGTAGGCGACCGATACATCGCCCGACACGCGATAGTTCTTCGGCTCCACACCCTCCGCCACCTGCCAGGAGCGGCCGCTGTCCCCGCTATAGGCGGCGTGCGCGTTGTCCTGAAAAACCGCTGTGATCTGCTGCGGATTTTTGGGATTGACCGCGACCGCGGGCTCGGTGAAATAGCCGGGCTTCGGAGTCAGCGCGAATACCTCCGCGCCGGGCGCCTTCGGCAAGTCTTGCGCGCCGCTTGGCGTGGACAAGAATGCAAACCCAGCGGCCAAGACGATGATCAGCCTCTGAAGACCGGAGAAATTGGTCATTCGAAGATTATGGAAGTTGCATGGTTCGAGCACGAGTGGTCCTTCCTGCTGCAAAGCTTTCATTAACCCGGCATGTAGGGTGCGGGTAGCCGTCGCCGCGAATGCTGTTTCATCCACCCAAAGCATGAAAATCTTTGCAACAAACCTAAACCTGTCCTCTTCGGGTGTCGCTAAATAGCTTTCCATCATAGAGTTATGGTGACCCTGATGGCAACCAAGCTGCAAACATCCCCCTGTTAACCAGGCAGGGAGAGGGGATTGCTCTTAGACAAACTCGAATTTGGGTTGGTGGCCTTCAAAACCGACGACGGCCTGTTCTATGTCCGGCCGTCCGGTTGGCAACGCGTCTACCTGCTTTGGACCTTCCGCCACTTCCACAAGCTCCAGGTCAAGCTACTCAACGGACGGCAGCGGCAGCTCGTCGAAAGCCTTTACCGCTCCGGTTCACCAAGATTGTCCGGTCGACAGGAACGCACCCACATTATCGGCACCATCGAAGACGCAGACCTCCAGTTGCCTCTCCCGGTTAGGGTCAGCACGACTCGGCCTGCGAACCAGGAACTGCCGAAACCCTTCCTCATTCCAGTCTCCCAGAAGAACGTCACGCGGAAATCGAACGAGACAGACGATAGGACAGTGGCAGAGCCACTGCTGCGCCGCAGTCAATCTCCTCATGACAGCCTTGGCTGGTCCAGAGTTGGCCAAAGCTTCGCCGTAGGCGCCTTGTGCATACTGGTGGCAACTGCCGCCTGGCACCGGCTCGAGGCTTCGGCAAATCATCACGTGGCAAACGCGCAGAAGTCAGCACAAGCGGATCCGTCCACGCCAGTCAACGCCGTCGCTCAGAATGAGGCGGCACCTGCGCCGATCGAGCAACTCACGACCGCGCCTGTTCTGCAGTCCGTTAATGCCCCGAACGATCCCACGGTATCCACCGCGAGTCAGCCGATACCTGTTGCCGAACCCGTCATGCCGACTGCACATACCGCGCTGCCTGCTAAGCCGCCCGGACAAGAATCCGCGGGTCCAACGGCACGCATAGCCCATGCCAGTCAGCCCGCTCTGATCCTTCCTCTGCCCGCCGCCCATTACAATTCTGTGAGTGACGACGCGGCGCACGTCAACACCCCCTCGAATTTCCCCGTCGCTGAAGCTGACGGCGAAGCGTCTTTGCCGAACGTCTCCCGCCCGCCGTTGAAACTCGTGTACCCGGTCTCGCCAGAGAATGGTCTTCGCGGCAGTGTCGCCCTGCAAGCCGTGCTTGGCGCCGATGGTGCTGTGGAAAGAATCAAAGTCGTCTCGGGAAATCCGGCCTTGGCCAACGCCGCAATCCGCGCCGTCCGGCAATGGCACTACGCCCCTTATTACAAGGATGGACACGCCTTGGAAACCGAAACGAACATCAGGATCTCGTTCATCGCTTCCGACGCGATTTCTGTGAGCTTCCCTGCCTCCGCGATCCCGCCTCGCTAAACTCGGTCTGCCTCGGAAACACGCCACAACTCCACCCAAATCCAGCTTTTACAAGTCTTTACAAGACTTTACTGAGACTTTACGCAGGCGTCGCATTCCTGGCCGCATCATTTATATTTGACGCTAGCGTATTCTTGTACCCAAAACTCCCGGAAGAGGTCATCGTGAAGCCAAGGCTGAAACTGCTTACTGCGGGCGGGTGTGTGTGTTTCTTCGGAATCGTTCTTTTGACTTTGGGATGTGGTAGTAGCTCTACCAAGCTGCGAGTGATGAATGCGGCGCCGGATCAGACCAGCTTAGATGTCCTGATCGACAGCAAGAGTGTCACTACCAATGTGAACTACGGAACTGCGTCGAGCTACTTTTCGGTGGGCTCTGGGTCGCATAACTTGCAGATCGAGCCAAGCGGAATCACTACACCCATTATCAATTCCACGGTTACCTTGAGTTCGGGAAACAACACCATCATTGCCGCCAATTTCACAGCCTCCATTACCACCATTACCCTTGCGGATAACAAAACCGCGCCAGCAACTGGAGATATTCAACTCCGGATTGTCAACGCCGCACCGGGCCTGGGGCCCGGTGACGTCTATATCGTTGCGCCGGGCACTGATCTCACCACGGTAAGCCCGACCATTTCAGGCCTCGCCTTCGAATCGGCCTCCAGTTACCAGCAGATTGCTGCCGGCAGCTACGAGGTCTTCTTTACGCTTCCCGGTCAGAAATTCGCATACATCGATAGCGGAGCGCTTACCCTCACCGCGGGCCAAAATCGCACTCTTGTGGGCCTGAACAGCCAAACCGGGGGATTCACGACTACTGTCCTGGCTGACCTCAACTAGCAACAGGCCCTCGCGGTTCGGAAAGGGAAATAAGAAAGCCCGCCATCATGGCGGGCTCTCCTTATCTTTTCACGCAGCCGTGCCTCGTTCCCCTCGCCGCTATCTGCCGAACGTATAGCCAATAGAGGCACCGAAGCGAGTAACTCGAGCCGAGCTGAACTCAACATTATTATTCACGAGGTACAAGTGCGCTTCTGGCCGAACAAAGAGGCCACCCCTCACATAGAGTTTCAGGCCGCCCCCAAAATGGCCCAGGAAATGGTTGCTGCTCGTGTAGTTTGTGCAACCCGTAAAACTGCAATTGTAATAGGGCTGGTAGAAGCGGCTGCTTTCGGCACCGATTCCGGCCATCAATTCGGCCACGGCATTCTTGGAAACCCGTGGCGAATAGACTCCATTGAAGTCGTAGAAGATCGGTCGAAACGGCTGAAATCCTTGGTACACCGCCTGGCTTGCTCTCCACGAAATCTCGCCATTGATCCCAAAGTTGCGCTTGATGAGCACGCCCGCACTGAAACTTGGGTAAGCGCCACCGGTCAATGATTGTGGTGAGTAGTTTCCCGAAGCGCTCGAGGCTGAGGGCGCCGTTACGGTGCTTACACCAAACGCCGCGCTGATCTGTTGTCCGTGAGCGGGTAGTGCCAACCAACAAAACAAGCCTGCAATTGCTATTACTGCGTATTTCTTCATCAGAGAATCTCCCTCGTGTTATGTCGATCAAACCGAATGGAGCACGCCGCCGTTTGGACTTCTCCCATAATAGATGCTCCGACCGCCGCTCTCAGATGCACCCCATCCGTTACCAGGGTGCCATCCCCATCCGCGGCGATTCCTTCCTGAAACCACACTCCCTTCTTTGATTCCCACAAAAATGCCCTATTGATTCGTTTTAATCATTCGCTTACTCTCACGTGTATCCTGATGATTAC
>Ga0075030_100004240_pt1 | contig 12970 bp, 11 predicted proteins | sample LitLauG_LLR_2012_FD_71393 | JGI IMG/M metagenome (GOLD analysis project Ga0075030, IMG submission 71393) | Freshwater sediment microbial communities from Pennsylvania, USA - Little Laurel Run_MetaG_LLR_2012 | ecosystem: Environmental > Aquatic > Freshwater > Creek > Sediment | place: USA... | reverse complement strand
CGCCGCGCGGCGACACGCACGCGAAAGCCGTGCCGGGCGAGCGCCCGCACCGCGTGGGTTCCGACGAACCCGGTCCCACCAAAGACTGTGACCAGCCCCTTCATGCGAAAACCTCGTTGCTATGCGCGGTTGCGATAGAGGAGGCCGTGGGCGGACGCAACGGCGGACACGGCCTCGCCGTTCGAACCTGGCATTGACGATGGCGAGGCGGCGCCCTATGCGTCCGCCCTTCTCGCGACCGGGCTGGCTCGGCGCGCCCAGGTGGCGGAATTGGTAGACGCGCTGGCTTCAGGTGCCAGTGGCTTAACGGCCGTGAAGGTTCGAGTCCTTTCCTGGGCACCAACGCTGTTGGCGCCGCGCGCGAGACGCGTCACAAATCCGGCTTCGCGCTCGCTCGGAGGATGACGATGGCAAATGTGCTGATTACCGGCGCCAATCGTGGCATCGGCCTTGAGCTGGTCAGACAGTATCTCGCTTCGGGAGACCGCGTGTTCGCGTTTTGCCGCTCGCCCGCGGGCGCGGCGGCGCTTAACGACGTCGCGGCGACGGCGGATGGCCGGGTCGTCGTGTTGCCGATGGATGTCGCCGACGGCGCTTCGATCTCCGCCGGCGCGAAGGCGTTGGCGGGAATGCCCATCGACATCCTGATCAATAACGCCGGCGTCATGGGCGGCGAGACGCAGACCCTGGCCGCCATCGACTTCGACGCCTGGGCCAATGCTCTCAACATCATGACGATCGGTCCATTTCGGGTGACGCAGGCGTTCCTGCCCAATCTGAAAGCGGCCAGCGGCGCCAAGGTGATGACGGTGACAAGCCAAATGGGCGCCTCGACCTGGCCCATGGGCGGCTCGTATGCCTACACCAGCGCCAAGGCCGGCGTGAACCGGGTGATGCGCACTCTGGCGATCGATCTGAAGGGCGAGGGGATCGCCGTCGCGATGATCCATCCCGGCTGGGTCAAGACCGACATGGGCGGCCAGAACGCCGACCTCACCGTCCAGGAAAGCGCCGCCGGTATCCGCCGGGTTATCGCGGACCTCGATCTGGCGACCACCGGCAGTTTCCTGAAATGGAACGGTCAGACCCACCCCTGGTAGGCGACTTGGCGGCGGTCAGCTTGCTCGCCCTGGCAAAGGCCCGTACACCTTAACCGCGCGGCGCCTGACCCTCGCAACGCACTTGACGCCCGCTCGGAGCAAAGCTTGGCTCTCCAATTGCATCACGGTGATCTCCCCGACGGGGTTCTCGCCAACGTGGCCTCGGTGGCCGTCGACTCGGAAACCATGGGGCTGAGGCTTGGCCGTGACCCCCTCTGTGTTGTGCAGCTGCGCGGGCCCGACGGCGATGCACACGTGGTTCAGCTGGGGCGTCCCGAGTACGATTGTCCTAATCTCAAGACCATCCTGACAAATCCCAAAATCCTTAAGATCTTTCATTTCGGGCGTTTTGACATCGCCATGTTTCAGCTCCACCTCGGCGTGGTCACCTGGCCGGTCTATTGCACCAAGATCGCTTCCAAGCTCGTTCGCACCTACACCGACCGGCACGGTTTGAAGGACGTGACCCGCGAGCTGTTGGGCGTGGACATCTCCAAGGCGCAGCAGAGCTCGGATTGGGGCGCCGACACCTTGTCGCAGGACCAGTTGGCCTATGCCGCTTCGGATGTGATCAATCTGCATCAGATCAAGGCGCGGCTGGACGCCATGCTGGCGCGCGAAGGCCGCGCCGCCCTGGCGCAGGCCTGTTTTGACTTCCTGCCCTCGCGCGCGGCTCTGGACGTCGCCGGGTGGAGCGAAGTCGACATTTTCGCGCATGAGTGATCTGGGCCGCGCGCCGATTCTGATGGCCTCGCGGCTAGAGCCGACCGGTGAATTTCCGCACGGCAAGCCCCGCATGCACAGCCGCGTTGTCCGCGCGCTGCGCTGGATTCTGCCCGCCATCATGGCGGCGACGGTCGCCACGCTGATCGCCTTCATCGTTTCCCACGCGCTAAAGCGGCAGGATGCAGAGCAGAGAGACGCCGCGACTCCGATCCAGATGATCAATCCTCACTTTTTCGGCCGCGACAGCCAGGGCAGGCCCTACACCCTGTCCGCGCGACAGGCGGCGCGCGACGAACGCTCATTCCAACGCGTTCTGCTGAGCTATCCCACCGTCACCCTCAACACGAACGGGCCGACGCCATCCAAGGTCTCGGCGGACATGGGCGTCTATCATGAAGACAGCCGGATGCTCTTTCTCAAGGGACACATCCTGGCGGACAACGACAAGGCGTCGCGCTTTGCGACGGATGAGGCGGTGGTGAACACCAAGACCGGCCAGGTCTCAAGCCCGACGCCTCTGACCAGCCGCACCGCCGCCGGCGACCTCCAGGCCCGCAGCTTTGACATCTTCGACAAAGGCGACAAGGTGGTGCTCAAAGGCGGGGTCCATGCGCGACTTCCTCAATGACCTGGCGCCGGGCCGCGGCGTGAAATCCGTCGCCGCGCCGCGGTTTGTCGGCCGATCCCCTGGGGTTCGGTCGAGAACTATGCAAAAAACTCGCCCTGAGTTATCGCGGCTCGCCGATGCGGCCCCGGACCTGGCCGACCACGCTATGCGAAGGATTTACAAGCGGATGACTTCATCAACGACCAGGACGCAGTGGCTGAGCGGGGTCGTCTTGGTCTTGGCCGCGGCGTTCGCGCAATCCGCGTCCGCCCAGTTGGGAACCCACTCCAAGGGCCCGATCGACATCACCGCCGATCGCGCCGAAGCCAGCACATCGAAATGCGTGGTGACATTCAGCGGATCGGCCGAGGCCGTCCAGGAACAGTCGCGCATGCGCGCCGATACGATGACGATCTATTCGCATCCCAAGGCGGGGGCCGCGACCCCTTCGGCCGGTCAGTCGGCCTGCGCGGGCACCGACAGGATCGTCGCGGACGGTCACGTCTACTATGCGTCATCCGATCAGAACGCGCGTGGCGACCATGCGGTCTACACCCAGGCGAACGACGAGATCGTCCTTACGGGCGGCGTCATCGTCGTCCAGGGTCAGAACGTCGCCCGCGGCGACCGATTGACCATCAAGGTGGCGACCCACGAGGCGGTGATGGAATCCGATGTGACGGGCGCCAACAAGTCCGGCCGCGTCCGCGCGGTGTTCTATCCCGACAAGAAGGATCAGCCCGTCGCGTCGTCCGCCTCCGCGCCGGAGCCGAAGACCGCGACCGACGAGCCGCGGGGTTGAACGTGGCTGTCGCAACGACGCCTGGCGCGCGCGACGCGTCCTCACCGAGACCTGGGCCCGGCAGCGGCCTTGTCGTGGATCGGATCGGCAAATCGTTCCGCGGGCGTCAGGTCGTCAAGGGCGTGAGCCTGCGCCTCGCGCGCGGCGAAGTGGCCGGCCTTTTGGGTCCAAATGGCGCGGGCAAGACGACCTGCTTCTATATGATCACCGGCCTGATCGCCGCCGACTATGGCGTCATCTGGCTGGACGGCGAGGATATCACCAACCAGCCAATGTATCAGCGCGCGCGCCAGGGTCTGGGATATCTGCCGCAGGAGACATCGATATTCCGCGGCATGACGGTCGAGCAGAATATCATGGCCGTGGTCGAGATGCGGGTGCGGTCCCGTGACGAAGTCAGGGAGATCACCCGCGGGCTGCTCGAGGAGCTGCACATCGATCACTTGCGCGCTTCGCCCGCCGTGGCCCTCTCGGGCGGCGAGCGGCGACGCGTCGAGATCGCCCGCGCCTTGGCCAGCGAGCCTTCGTTCATGCTGCTCGACGAACCGTTCGCCGGCATCGACCCGTTGGCCATCGCCGACATTCGGGAGGTGATCGGCTATTTGCGGCGACGTGGGATCGGCATTCTGATCACCGACCACAATGTGCGCGAGACGCTCGACATCATCGACCGCGCCTCGATCATACATGCGGGCGAGGTGCTGTTCGAAGGCTCGCCCGACGAAATTCTGGCCGATCCCGAGGTCCGTCGCGTCTACCTTGGCGACAGGTACACCTAGCCCCTAACGATCTGATCACATTTTCGAAATCGCCGTAACATCACGGGGATGCGCGGCGCGGACTCGATCTTGACAGGTCGCTGAGCAAGGCGCGTTGTTCCGACATGCGCGTGCAAATCTCAGGCAAACATCTCGACGTCGGCGCGGCCCTGCGCGAACGAATCACCGACGATCTCACGGCGTCGATCGGGCGATATTTCGAGCGTGGCGGGGACGCCGAAGCGGTGATCAGCCGTGAAGGTCACGGCTTCCGGGCCGACTGCGCGGTGACCCTGGCGTCTGGCCAGCATCTGCAGAGCCACGCCCTGGGAGGGGACGCGCATGCGGCGTTCAGCAGCGCGTTGGCGAAGATTGAAACCCGAATCCGCCGCTACAAGCGACGATTGAAGGACCACACCACCGCGGCGACCGCCAAGGCCGTCGAGACCGCGTCTCTATATGTCCTCCGCGGTCAGGAGGAGGAGGCCGATGTGGATGATTGGGACGGCGCCGAATCCGGCCATCCGCCCTCGGCGATGATCATCGCGGAGACCGAGGCCCCCCTGAAGACCATGACTGTTTCTATGGCGGTGATGGACCTGGATCTGACCGAATCTCAAGCAATCGTGTTTCGCAACGCCGCCCACGGCGGCTTGTCCGTGGTATATCGGCGCGCCGATGGCAACATCGGTTGGGTCGATCCGCGGAGAACCAATCGATCGGCGTGAACGTATAGGAATCACCAAGGGCGGGGCGCCGTGCGCCGCGCATTCGGACGCGACGAGCTTTCCGCAGCCTTGAGTGTTTAGCACTGGAGCTTTCCAGATTTCGAACACCGATTTTTCCGATTCGATGGTCGGGAGCCTTCTCACAGGGGCGGCGATCGCGCCGCGCCTGACAGCGACGACGAAGCGTCAGGTGCTGTCGACCGTCGCCGAGATCGCGGCCCGGGCCTACGGCGTAAAGGCGCACAACGTCTTTGAGGCCTTGATGGCGCGCGAGTCGCTGGGGCCCACGGGCGTGGGCTACGGAGTCGCGATCCCTCACGCCCGGCTCCAGGGTCTGGATCGCATGAGGGGTGTGTTCGCCCGCGTCTCGCCCGCGATCGAGTTCGGGGCCGTGGACGACAAGCCCGTGGACCTCGTTTTCGCGCTCCTGTCGCCGGCGGAAAGCGGATCCGATCACCTGCGCGCGCTGGCGCGCATCGCCCGCGCGATGCGCTCGACCGATTTGCGGGGCCAGTTGCGCAACGCCGGAGGTCCGGACGCAATTCAGGCTCTGTTCGTGCGCGACGAAAAATCCAGCGCGGCTTAGGGCCTCAAACAAACAGGGGACGGCCAGAAGCCGTCCCCTGTAAGATTTCAGCCAGCGCTGATCAGCGCGAACGAGGGCGAGAACGCCCCCGTCCGCCGCGCCAACTCAGACCACGCCGTAGGCAAGCATGGCGTCGGCCACCTTCTTGAACCCGGCGATGTTGGCGCCGCGCACATAGTCGATGTGCTTGGTGCCAGCCGAGCCGCCGTACTCAACGCAGCTTGAGTGGATGCCGGCCATGATGTCCACCAGCAGGCCCTGGAGCTGTTCTTCCTTCCAGGAGATGCGCGCCGAGTTCTGGCTCATTTCCAGACCCGAAACGGCGACGCCGCCGGCGTTGGCCGCCTTGCCCGGAGCGTAGAGGATCTTGGCCTTCTTGAAGACATGCACGCCCGCCAGATTGGTGGGCATGTTGGCGCCTTCCGAGACGGCCATGCAGCCGTTCTTGACCAGCGTCTCCGCGTCTTCGCCGTTCAGTTCGTTTTGGGTGGCGCAGGGCAGCGCCAGGTCGCACTTGACACCCCATGGGCGCTTGCCGGCATGGAATTCCGAGCCCTTGAATTCCTTGACGTACTCTTCGATCCGTCCGCGACGCTTGGTCTTCAGATCCTTGACCCAGTTGATCTTGTCCTGGGTCATGCCGGCCGGATCGTAGATGAAGCCATCGGAATCCGACAGCGTCAGAACCTTGCCGCCCAGCTGGGTGATCTTCTCGGCGGCGTGGGTGGCCACGTTGCCCGACCCTGAGATCACGGCGGTCTTGCCATCGACGCTGTCACCGATGTTGTCGAGCATGTTCTTCAGGAAATAGACCGCGCCGTAGCCGGTGGCTTCGGTGCGGATCAGGCTGCCGCCGTATTCCAGGCCCTTGCCGGTAAGAACGCCGGTGAACTGGTTGGTGATGCGCTTGTATTGGCCGAACATATAGCCGATTTCGCGCGCGCCCACGCCAATGTCGCCCGCGGGGACGTCGATATCAGCGCCGACATGGCGATAGAGCTCGGTCATGAAGGACTGACAAAAACGCATCACTTCGTGATCCGATTTGCCCTTGGGGTTGAAGTTGGCGCCGCCCTTGCCGCCGCCCATCGGCAGTCCGGTGAGGCTGTTCTTGAAGGTCTGTTCGAACGCCAGAAACTTCAGGACGCTTTCGGTGACGCTGGGGTGGAAGCGGATGCCGCCCTTGTACGGGCCGATCGAGTTGTTGTTCTGAACCCGCCAGCCGCGTTGAACGCGGATGGAGCCGTTGTCGTCTTCCCAGCAGACACGGAAGCTGATCACGCGATCCGGTTCGGCGATGCGCCGCAAGATCTGATATTCGTGATATTCTTCCTTGCCTTGGATAAAATCGAAGATGTCCTCGGCCACTTCCTGGACGGCCTGAACAAATTCATCCTGACCCGGGTTGCGGCGCCTGACGCCGGCGATAAACCCTTCCAGATCGACGTGATCACCTGTGGACATTTCAATCTCCCCGCTGATGGTGCGACAGTTCAACTTCCCTTAAGCCGAACGCGGACCCCTGATGGGACCATGGCGCGAGGCTGGCAACGAGTCAACGCGAGCGGCGCGAAACGGTTGCATCGAGACGCGAATTTACTCATTTTGTCAGGGACTTGACACCGTTTGCAGCGGTGCAAAGGTGTGGGCCTATCGATAGGTGGGAAAGGAAACAGTTCCATGACAGTCGAGCTGACGATGCTGGCCTGTTCGGTCGCCCTGCTGATCGTCCTGGTGGTTATCCAGGCGAGCGTCGGCGTGCGTCAATATGGCCTGAGCGTACTGGCGGGACCGCGCAATGACCTGGCGCCGCCGAGCGCTCTGGTGGCTCGCGCCAAGCGGGTCGTCGACAACCATCGCGAAGGATTGACGATATTCGCGCCGCTGGTGCTGGCGGCCGCCGTGGCGAACATCCACACCAGCGCCACGGCCCTCGGGGCGCAGCTGTTCTTCTATTCGCGCGTGGCGCACGCGATCGTCTACCTCGCCGGCCTGCCCATGGTGCGGCCCCTCATCTACGGCGTCGGCGTCGCCGGCACTCTGATGGTTCTGACCGCGTTGTTCGGGTGGCGATGATTTGAAAATGGGGTCGGACACTCTGGCTAAGCTGAACCTCGCGCCCTCTCGCACCAGGCTGGCCGACTGTCCGAACTTTTTGTGACGCCCGACCGTTGCCATCTCGCTTAATCCAGATCACCCTGTCGTCACGTAAATACGCGTGTGGCGCCTATGGCCGCCCAGGCGGGGGAGCGCGCGATGTATAGTCTTGACGGGGCCAATCCCTGGATTGTTGCCGCCAGCCGCGCCGCGCGTCGCGCGCCCGGATGGCTCGCGGCGGCGGGCGCGATGCTGTTTTCCGCCGGCGTGCTGTTCTTCTTCAAATCCTACGGACCGGCGATTCAAACCGCGCTGGGAGACCTGTTCAAGACCGCGCCGGACGCCTGGCGCGATGGTCTCATCTATTGCGCGCTGCAGCTTGTCGTTTTTGTCGCCTTCCTCGTCGCGGCCCTGGCGGCGACGCGGTGGGAGGGCCGGTCCCCGCTGGGCGCGCGGCCCGCAAAAGCGTCAGCCGTGCCATTGGGCGTGGCGATCGGCGCGGGTGGTTTTCTGAGCGCCGTCGGCGTCGCCGCCGTCGCCGGCGCGATTACATTCGCCCCCGCCATTGGCGCGCCGCCGGTCGTGAACGCGCCCGCGGGGTTGCTCGTGCTGGGCTTTCTGACCGTGGCGATCCAGTCGCTATCGGAGGAACTGTTCTTTCGCGGATGGCTGCAGCCGCGCCTTGGCGACGCCTGGGGGCCCCTGGCCGGCCTCATCGTCACTTCGCTCGTATTCGGTGGATTGCACGTGATCGCCGGCGCGCAGGGTGTCCTGGCGGTGGTCAATCTGCTCCTGGGTGGGCTGATGTTCGGCCTGCTGGCTTTGCGGACCGGCAATATCTACGCGGCGGCAGCGGCCCACATTGCCTGGAACTGGACGGAATCGGGCGCGGTGGGCCTCAATCCCGATCCGACCGGCAGCCTCGCCCACTTCGGCTTCAAGGGCGCGGAACTCTGGAACGGCGGCCAGGACACGATGAACGGCAGCCTCGCCACCTCGATCGTCCTCATCGCCCTGGTCGCCGCCCTCGCGACGGCGCCCCGGTGGGCGGGGGCGCGCGTCAATCGCTGACCGACAGCGCGCGGGCGACGGGTAACCGCCTCGTGCGTCCGCCGCGGTCCGAAGGAGACCGCTTATGCCCCCGGCAAGGGCCGCGCGCCGTCGCCAACGACCGTGAACGGCGCCCAATAATAGGGGTGTGAATGGCGGGGTTCGTTCATCAGAACCCGCTCGGCGTTGGCGAGCGCCTCGGCCTGGGAAACCTGTTTCTGCTGGAACAGCGTGATCATCAGCTTCGCCGTGGTCACCGAATCCACTTCCCAGTTGGAGACCACCACATTGCGCGCGCCGGCCTGAACGAATGAGGTCACCAGACCGCCGAGCGCCTCTCCGCCACCGGCCGAGACGCTGTTGGCGCCGGGTTTGTCACCGCTGGGGTCGCCTTCCTTCTGCGCCTTACCGTGCGCGTTGCTGCCGGTGTTGCAAGCCGAGAGCACGACCATGTCGGCGTCCAGGTGTAGCGAGCTGATCTTGGGCAGATCGAGCAGGGCGTCGCTGCCTTCGCCGCCGAAGGAGGTCAGCAGGGCCGTGTGCAGGCAGGGGTTGCCCTCATCGAGCAGGCCGTGCGTGGCGAAATAGACGACGCGATATTCACTCAAGTCGCCTCGCTTCAGTACGGCGGTATCGGTGAAGGCGTCGCCGAACTGGTAGTTCGCCCCGTTCGCGGAGGCGTCGAGCGCCTGGGCGACATCGGCGACCTCGCGCCGCGTATCGGGCAGCGGGTGCATAAGGGTCAGGGAATAGCGGTAGCGGCCGCAGAGCTCCTCGTCCGCCGGGGTGGACCTGCCCACCGGCCGCACGCTGGAGAAGTCAGCGGGATCGGGCGGAATCGTCGGGTCGCCGTAGCCGAAGAAGGGGTGCGAGGCCTTGGACGCCTTGGCGATGCGCGCCTGATAGAAGGCGGAGGCCGACATGGCGATCGAGTTGTAGGAATGCAGGCCCAGCCACGCGACGCCGACATAGTCGACCGGTTTCGGCGAGGCCAGTTTCGCCTTGATCAGATCGGCGCTGGCGGTGTCGGTCACATAGGCGCTGATCGGCACCGAGATCAGGGTCGCGTCAGGCTCATAAATGATGTGCTTGGCCGCCATGACGTCATCGCGCACGGGGCCGAACACGTCCTGGAAGAAGGTGCTGGCCAGGGCGACATTGAACACGCCGTGCGTGGTCTTGCCGTTCTTGGCGTGGCCGGGGTTGTCGATCGGATAACGCAGGCGCCGCACCATATCGGCGGCGGCGTCGCGCGTGAGGTCGATACGATAGGGTATCGCGCCTTCGGGAGAGACGAGCACGCCGTAGCCGCTGTCCGCCAACAGGAAGGCCTTCACATAGATCTCCCCAGGCTTGAGCGCCTTTTGCAACTGGGCGAGGTCCACCAAAGTGTGCAGGGCGGTCGTGTAGCCGGGATCGACCTCTAGAAGCTCGCCTTGCAGCTTCGCGTTCTCACCCGCCAGGCGGGACCGTTCGGCCTGTAGCGCGGCGATCTGGGGGCCTTGATAGACTCCCTGCTCGTTGAGGCGCCGCAGGGCGCCATCATTCGCCTGCAGACGCTGGTCGGTGTCCTGCAAGGCGCGGGCCAGCGCTGCGGTGCGGTCATCGCCGGACTGGGCGTTGGCGGCCTGGCGCTTGGCCGCTTCAGCGCTGGATTGGGCGATCAGCGCCTGCGCGGCGGTGAAGAAGGATTTCACGTCGTCGGGATGCGCCGCCGGCGCGCCGCCGATCCGATGCAGGAGGAAGTCGAAATAGGGCCGCGCCAGATCGGCCGAATCCGCCAGGGAGCCGCGCTGGTCGATGAATATGCGGAAGGCGCTCTGATAATCCGCAATCGCTTTGGCTTCCTGGGTCGCGTCGATCTTGCTGAGCGCCGCCTCGTCGCCGGCCTGTTCGAGGAAGAACGCCGCGAGCGGCAGGGACCCTGGGTGCTTCACGCCGAAATAGGCCACGGCGTCGCGATAGGCGGCTTCGGTGGCCGCCGCCGCGGGCGTCCCGCGATCCAGTCGCAACAGATCCGCCCAGACCCGGGTGTTCAGCCAAGGCGCGGCCTGTCCGAGCAGCACTGGACGGCGTGTGGGTTGCGACATCTCCAGCCGGCGATCCAGGATCGCGCGCGCCGCGGCGAGCGCGCCGCGGGCGTCGTCGGCTCGGCCCAGCACCTGCAGCGAGGTCGCCTTGATTTCAAGCGCCTGAACGTCCCGCAGCCGCTCGCGATCGGCGAACGAAATCTTCTGGGTGCCATCGGTTGAGCCTACCTCGGGGATCACCAATGCGCCATTCTCCAGGTGCGCGCCATGAGCGCTGGAGGCCTCGACGCGCGCGGCGATCGCGGCGTCCGCGAGACGCACCGCGCCCTCATAGTCCTGCTGATTGCGCGCGTCGGCGGCGCGGTAGTTCAGCGCCAGGCCCCGCAGGGTGAAATCCGCCTGACCCGCCAGCCGGTCGCCCTGTTCAAAGAAGATTTCCGCCTGGTCGGATCGACCTGTGTTCGACGCGTTGAACGCCTGGTTGTAGAGCGCCTCGGCCTGGATGGAACTTGCGCCGGCCGAATCGTTCGCCACTGAAAGTTGGCCGAAATCGAGCTGGGCCTGATCAAAACGCCAGTCCTGTCCGGCGGTATAGGCCGCTTCCCTCAGGCTCTCCACGCTTGGGCGTTCCAGGGTGTCGGACGAGGACAACTCGCCAACGCCCGCCGTTGATACGTTCGACACAGCCGACGCTTCGGTGTCCAGGGGGGCCGGCTCGGGAATCGCGCCCGAAAGATAACGGACACCTTCGACGAGGACATCTTCAATGGGCGCCCGTCCCTCGGCGGCGATCACAGCGCCGTCGTGGCTGCCCGTGAGCACGACATAGTTCAGGCCGGCCACCTTGGTCTTACAGGCCACCCGTCGGGCGACGCCGGCGACGGTGGAGACCTGACCTTGTTCGGGAAGGCAATCGGTGCGTCCGGCCAAGACGGTGCGCCAGGTCGCCTCGGCGTTCCGGCCGCCCCCGCCCGGGAAAACGTACAGGGTTCCCAGGCTCGTGGACCAGCCGCGACATTTGACCGTCCAGGCTCGGCCGCCATCGTCGATCACCGGGCCGTCAAAGCTGCGCGTGGCGTCGCACACCGCGCCATTGGCGGCCTGGCCAAGATTGAAGTGCGCGCGGAAGCCGTCGAACCGCGCCCCCTCCGCAGGAGCCTTGGCGGCGGCGGACGTTGCCAGCGCCAGCCCCGCGGCCAAGGCCAGGCTTCCAATGAAAGCGCCGCGCGCGTGTTGGAGCAGATCCCGCATGGGTGTCACCGCCAAATGACTGTCGTTCATCGTTGGGTCTCCGGCTTGCGCCAAATCTCTTCATTGGGGGCCCCGGTAACGGTGGGGTCCTCGATATTGGGTTCCGGCGGCCTGACCATTCTGCCGAACGGCAGTATGGCGATCAGGGCGTGGCCGGAACGCGTGGTCGTTCCTGGTGATGTCTGGCTGTCGCCAGACGAGTCGATCACGATGTCCTGAGTGACATCCGAGCTGTCCGGGTCGGCGACGGGATCCGATGCGGTCGTGACGGTGCTCACCGAAGACACGGGACCCGCGCTTCCCTGATTTATCGGATCCAGCACGATGCTGATGGTCTGGAAGGTGGTCGCCATGGTCTGGCAACTTGAACCCCCGCCGATCTGACAGCCGTTGAACCGGTAGGGGCGCACGACAGCCGCGCCGCCCAGAGCCGTATCCAACTGGATTTGAGTCGCCGTCGCCGCCGCGCTCCCGGAAATCAGCGCGCCGCCCGTCGGGGCGAAGGCGCCGAACAGGTCGATCGCCTGGGGGGCCTGCGTCCCCTGGACAGTGAGCGCCAGGTTGCCGGTGATCAGCGAGCCGACGCCGTTGTGCGTGTTCAGGCCGGCGGTATCCTGCTGGACGATCGCCTGTCCAGCCGACAGCCCGACACTCCCCGCCGCAAGCAGCACGTCGTTCGAGGTGTTGGCCGCGACAATGGGGTAAGGCTGGTTCGGATCGACCAGCTGCAAGCTGGAGCCCGTGATCGCCGCATTCGCGGTGACAAACGCCTGGCTCCCCATGAGAATATCCTGGGAGGCGTTGAGATTGACCGAGGCGAAAAGCGTCGGCGTCGACGAATAGACGCCGTTGGCGCTGATCGAATCCAGGCCTATCGCGCCGGTATTGCCCGACCCCGTGCCGTCGTTGACTACGTAAATGTATGATGGCGTCCAGACCGAGGACTGCCTCGCGCCCGCCCCGATCGTCAGGGAGACGGTGTTGTTCGCCGCCGGCGCGATCGCTCCAGTCACATTCACCAGGGTCGGCGTGTAGATATTGAAGGCGTTCGTCCCAGCCGCGAGGGTCGAGGTCCCCACATTCACGTTTCCGCCGCTCTCGAACAGCGTCACATTGGGTGCGACCAGCGTTGAAGCCAGAACGAAGCTGCCGATATTGAGGTTGCTGTTCCCAAGGCTCAGACCGGCGGGATCGGCGATATCCAGGCCAATGCCATTCGCCGCCGTCAGTTGGCC
>Ga0075030_100004237_pt1 | contig 12982 bp, 16 predicted proteins | sample LitLauG_LLR_2012_FD_71393 | JGI IMG/M metagenome (GOLD analysis project Ga0075030, IMG submission 71393) | Freshwater sediment microbial communities from Pennsylvania, USA - Little Laurel Run_MetaG_LLR_2012 | ecosystem: Environmental > Aquatic > Freshwater > Creek > Sediment | place: USA... | reverse complement strand
CCGCACATAACTAATCCTATCATACCGATGCAAAAATCAATAGCGATGCCAGTCTAACCAACTCATTACTTGCTCCAAATACATCACCTGATATTCCTCCAAAACTTCTATTTGCAACTGCAAGCAATAGGAAAGAAAGCCCTACGCATGATATGACTACAAATACTCCTGTCATACCCCCCAAAATCACGGTAGGTATCATAGCCAGCCCTATAGCCACGGCAAGTTTTCTTGGGTCTTTCATGGATTGAGTAAAAGGAGAACTAAGTCCTTGCCATGCTGAAAGACCGCGGTTTGCCTGTATTATCATTGAGAGTTTGGCCATAAGTTCACTAAGCAGGATTGCCTCAAACAATGCAAGACCCTTCATCATAGAAATGGCCAGTATCATGCCTGCAGCATACAATACTATGGTTATCACTCCTGCAGAGCCAACTGCGGGGTCTCTCATTGCTTTGAGTTTATTTTCTTTTGTTCCCTTTGTCATCATCCCATCTGCAAAATCACAAAGAGCATCAGTATGATGTATTCCCGTAAGAATGGCAAGTGCCCCTGTCAATATTAAGCCAGTAACCAGGGGTTGAATAAACAAAGAGAGACCATAACCTGCTGCACCAATTATTAATCCAATAACAGCTCCTGCAATTGGAAAAAGATACATGTTCTTTGCAACAGTTTCTAGTTCGCTATTCTTAGAAGGAATAATGGTTAGAAATGATACCACTGATGATATGCCCTTAAACATTAAACCACCAACCAAGCGATGACAATAATATAATCACAGGAATTGTAAAAATTAAAACAAACAGTATTGTGGTTATTTTCATAATAGAAATTGTAGATTTGAAATGTCTTTCACTTATCTCTGAATTACCATCTCCTAATACATAATGCTCAATCTTTTCAAATCTAATTCCAAGTGCACCAGCTAGAGTTGCCATTGGATAACCAGCGTTTGGACTTTCAGTTTTTGGACCATCTCTTTTCATGATCTGAATTGAATGTCTCCAATCTTTTTTTAACATAATGCAAGAAAGTACCATTACAAGACTTGTAAGCCTAGAAGGAAGAAAATTAAGTATTTTATCACAGTTAGCAGCAAACCACCCCACATTTCTAAATATTTCTGTCTTGTATCCTATCATAGAATCAGCAGTATTTACAGTCCTGTAAAAAAATGCACCTAGCAAGCCAAAAATTGAAAAGTAAAAAAGAGGACCGGTTATACCGTCAACAATGTTTTCACTGATGCTTTCCAAAGTTGCAGAAATAATATGTTGCTTGTCTAAATTTTTCGTATTTCGCTTTACTATCATGGAAAGTTTCGTCCTAGCATCATCTAGGTCATTTTTTGATAATGCAATCATAATTTTTGATGCATGATTTTCCATGCCTTTTATTGCGATAGTAGTCTTTAGAAGAATTCCAACCGAGATTATGCTTAAACTTGGAACTAGAATTTTGTAAATTCCATTTGCATTAAAGTTTCCTGCATATTTCAGGATAAAAGAAAATGAGAACATTAGGCTAGAAACTATTGCTATTACTAAAATAAGAAGAATCATTCCATTGATTTTTTCAATTAATGGGCTAATAGATCGTGTGTACGGTACAAATTTGCCTAGTAGTTTTCCCGTCCAAACAGTTGGATGATATCTATTTTTTGGATCACCAAAGAAAAAATCTAAAACAAGAGCAAGTATGACTGCACCGATAGGTATCAAAATCAATTTAACATATTTCCTATTTTTTTCATATCTAGATTTTTTTTTACAACATGAGCCAGATGGTCTATTTCTTTATCTAAAGTTATAAGATATTTTTTTGTCCATGAAATTTGTCTTGGAGTTGCATGTAGAGAATCTTCATCTGGTATATCAAATTCGATTAGAGGAATTGTACCGATTACTGGCCTCAAAGTTTTCTTTTTTAATACAGAATAACTCGGACGAAGTATGGCTGCATCTCCCCTGAATTTGTTTATGACAAACCCTTTGATGAATCCCTGATATTTTTTATCAAGAAGAGATAATGTTCCAATTATACTGGCAAAACTTCCTCCCTTATCGATGTCAGTCACCAGAATTACCGGAGATTTACAATACTCTGCCATTCTCATGTTAGCAATGTCATATCTTTGCAAGTTTATTTCAGCTGGAGATCCTGCTCCCTCTAGTATTACAATATCATTTATTTGTAACAATTTATCCAGTGCATTTTTTGATTCTTTAAGGCCTATTGAAAGTGCAAATTTTTTGTAATAATCTCTGGCATGCATCTTTCGATAGAATATACCATTGACAAAAACTTGACTTGTATAATTTCCAAGGGGTTTTAGCAAAATTGGGTTCATCATGGGAGTTATTTTGGTTCTTGCTGCAATTGCCTGGATAGCCTGTGCCCTTGAGATTTCAAACTCTTTTTCAATATAAGAATATGATGACATGTTTTGGGACTTGAATGGTGCTACCTTGAATCCTTTATCAGAGAGAATTCTGCAAAGAGCTGTTACCAGAGTTGTTTTTCCTGCTCCAGAGGATGTTCCTTGAATCATCAAAGTTTTTGCAGTCATAGTTCTCTTAACGCCTCAATTAATTTGGTATTTTCTTTATGAGTTCGAACTGCAATTCTTATGAAGTTATTATCTAATCCACGAAATGTATTACAATCTCTTATGAGAATATTTTTCTTCAATAATCTATTTTGGATTTGATTTGATTTTATCTTGGATTTTATTAGAATAAAGTTTGTATCTGAGTTGTAACAAGTAAAACCCTTTATCTTTGATATAGAGTCTATAAGAAATTTTGATTCCTTTGTTATAAGGTTCAATGTTTTTGATAAATGTGATTTATCAGATAATGCTTTGATTGATGATTTTTGTGCAATTCCACTAACGTTCCAAGGTATCTTAATTTTTTGTAGTATCTCAATCATTTTTTTGTTACCAAGTCCATATCCAATTCTTAGTCCCGCTAATCCAAATGACTTTGTTAAAGAACGGAGAATAAAGAGATTATCATATTCTTTCAAATATGAAATGATACTCTCGTTTCCAGCAGGAACCAATTCAATAAAGCATTCATCGAGAAAAACCAGTGAAGATTTATCATACGCTGATTCCAAGATCTTTAAGATATTCTTTCTTTTCATTATAACTCCTGTGGGATTATTTGGATTACATAGAAAAATACAATGTTTCTTTGAAATCATGTCTTGAAATTCTGACAGGTTTTTGTTCAAATTCATTGTTTTAAAGAAGTATAGTATTGCACCATTTAATTTTGCAGCAGATTCGTATTCACCAAATGTAGGAACCGGGATTAGTACTTTTTGTCTTCTTAAAAAGGCATTACAATAATTATAAATGATTTCTGTTGCCCCATTACCAACTACAATTTGATTTTTTGAAATTCCAGTATATTTTTGGAGATGAGTTCTCAATTCATTTGAATTAGGATCTGGATAAACAGAGACTTGGGAAAGATTTTTGAAAACATCTTTTACGTTAGATGGAAAACCTATTGGGTTAACATTTGAACTAAAATCAAGTAAACTCGAATTATTTTCATGTGGTATTGAAAATATTCCTCCATGAGCAACTATTTTGTGATTTATTATGGCCTTTTCTACTTTAATCCTCATATTTTCCAAATATCCATAACGGTATTTAGTTGTGTTTTGTTCCTACTTCTAAAAGAATATTAATTGTATAAGGACCATTTTCATTATGAAACGCGTAGCCATAATAGGAGTTACTGGGGCTGTAGGGCAGGAATTTGTTCTGGCTTTAGACAAACATCCATGGTTTGAGGTAAAACAGATAGCCGCATCAGAACGATCTGCTAAGAAAAAGTTTGTTGATGCAATCAGGGACCCAAACAGTGGCATCTTAAAGTGGCATTTGAGAGAATCTGTTCCAGATTATGTAAAAAATATGATAGTAGATTCAGTGGATGATATCAATCCAGATAATCTCGATTTAATTTTCAGTTCAGTAGAAAGTGATGCTGCAAGAGACATAGAAACAAAATTTGCAAAGACTACCCCAGTAATTAGCACATCTGCAGCGTATAGATATGAAGTAGATGTACCTATTTTGATTCCCGGGATAAATGATGATCATATTGCACTACTAGATGTTCAAAGAAAGAACCGCGGTTGGAAAGGATTTGTTGCACCATTACCAAACTGCACTACAACTGGACTTGCAATTACGATGAGACCGCTTTTAGACAAATTCGGTGCTCAAAAAATAATCATGACTTCCATGCAGGCAATGTCAGGAGCAGGAAGATCACCTGGTGTTTCTGCACTAGATATTACTGATAACATAATTCCTTACATACCAAAAGAAGAAGACAAAGTAAGATTAGAAACAGGAAAGATACTTGGAAAGTTAGTAGATGGAAAGATTGACCCAGCAAAAATGAAAGTCAGCTGTACATGTACTAGAGTTCCGGTATTAGATGGACATACTGAAACTGTTTTTGTTGAGACCGCTACACATGTTGATCCAGAAAATGTCAAAAAGGCTATGCAGGACTTTTCAAACAATGTAAGTGTTACTGGTTTACCCTCTGCTCCAAAAGAATATCTGATGGTTAACGAAGATCCTACAAGACCACAGCCAAGATTAGATAGAGAAATTAACCAAGGAATGACTACGGTGGTTGGAAGATTAAGAGAAGACACGGTGTTTGATAACGGTATAAAGTATGTACTGTTCTCACATAATGAAAAGATGGGTTCTGCAAAGGGAGCGGTATTATTAGCAGAAATGCTATACAAAAAAGGCTACATATAGTAAATTATAAAATTATAGAAATTTTATACTAACAACTTTAATAAGATCCAATTATTCACAATAACTGGTGTTTTGAATGACAAAAGTTGATGATTTAGACATGATAATCTTATCTGAATTATCACAAGATGCAAACATATCGGTTCCACGAATTTCAAAGAAGATCAACGTAAATTCTTCTGTAGTGTATAGTAGAATTAAGAGATTAATCAAGAGAAAACTCATTGAGCGTTTTACCATAGTAGTAAACGATAGAGAACTAGGGTATACCGTAAAAGCACTCACTGGAATAAACATGGATTCAAAGATGAGAGACAACGTAATTCAAGAACTGATGAAGATCCCAGAGGTAAGAGAGATTTCAGAAGTAACAGGAAGATTTGACATTATAGTGACCATGTATGCTAAAAATCTTGATGAGATGCATCGACTAATATCTGAAAGATTAGGAAGAATTCAAGGAGTTCAACGTTCAGAGAGTTTTATTGAAATGAAAAGGATAACAAAGCCGATGCCTTACAAACCAGCAAAATAGCCAAAGGCACCTTTTCAACCTATAAATAAGTAATAAGTTCCAAATGGTGTAAGAGTGTGCTAACAACAAAAACAAGTTCAAGAATTAAGGTATACTATGAGGTTACCAAGCCAAAGATATGGTATCTCCTTGTTTTCACTGCTATAGGAGCAGCTTTTACTGCATCCAATTTGTATCACATTCTCATATCACCATTAACATGGAGTCTTCTCATAGGTAGTGTAATAGCTGGTTCTGCTGCTGCAAATACATTGACAAATTATAATGATAGAGACATCGATGCAATAATGGAACGTACAAAGGACAGACCCATTCCGAGTAGAAGAATTTTCCCTGCTGAAAAGGCACTATATTTTGGATTAATTCTTGCTGGAATATCATTAGTCAGTTCGTTTGCCATAAATACATGGGCAGGTATTTTTATGGCCTTTGGACTTGCTGATAACATTCTGATTTACAGCAAGTTACTCAAAAGGAGAAGTAGAACAAACATTGTTTTAGGAGGTTTTTCAGGAGGAGCACCTGCAATGATTGGATATGTTGCGGTTACATCTGTAGGTCTATGGGATTTAGGATTAGTAATGGCAGGATTAGTTTTTGTTTGGATTCCTATGCACATATGGAGTCTTACACTTCATGTCAAGGAGGATTATAACAAAGTCAATGTTCCCATGTTGACTGCTGTAGAATCTGAAAAGACATCAGTTCGGGTGATTGCTGGAACAACTCTCATGATGGTTATTTTTAGCATACTTCCCTTTTTCATGACAGGTGCGTCTGGTAAGCATCTATTTCATGAGGTATATCTTTACACAGCAATTGTTTCAGGTTCAATAATGGTTGCACTAAGTGCATGGTTACTTGTAAAACCTTCTGAAAGAGCATCATGGACCTTGTTCAAGTTTTCAAGTCCGTATCTTGCAATATTATTTATTGCATTGATGATTGATTCTGCGCTTTAGTTTTAACACGTACTTTTATTGTAAGTAATTTCTTAATAATATGTTGTCTTCACCAGGAATTTTAGCAATTTCAAATCCCTCTGCCCTTTTTGAAAAAGATTTGGTGGCGTCAACTCCCATCTTAGTAGTAAGAAGATTTTTCTGATCACTTGACGGGTCTAGACTAGAGCCTCTTACTTTTGGTATTATTACTAGATCTTTGTCTGCTTGAAATCTCGTAGCTATTGCATATTCAACAGCGACCGGATCAGAGGGATCAATATCGTCGTCTACTACTACTACGTTCTTAAGGGATCTATGAGCAGAAAATGCAGCAACAATAGCTTTCTTTGGATCTGAATCATGTTTTTTTGAAATTTGAACTACGGCATGTAACCATTTACAACCGCCCTCAGTTAGTACAACATTCTTAGTCTGTGGCAGGACTTGTTTTAGTTCCTTGTTTATCTTAGCTTCAATAGGCATTCCCATTAGTAATTGATGCTCAGCAAAACCAGCTAACACATCATGGAAGATAGGATTATTTCTATAGTATATTCTATCAAGCTCAAAAACTGGCTGGGCTCTTTTGAAATCATATGTACGAAGCATTTCAACCATCCATTCCTTGTGTGTCTTGTCCTTGAGAATTCTTCCTTCAATTATTATTTCTGATTCTGATGGTACATGCATTCCAGAATAAGGAGCTAGTGAAAGTGCAAGTTTTTTGTTCAATAACTCATTTGCAATATCAAGCTCATCTTTTCCCCAATCAGCTTGATATGCGCCTGCAATAGAAACGGCTGGATGAACACCTATGGATATAGCAACTTTAAGATCTTCACCATGTTCTTTTGCATAAACAAATGTTCTATGAAGGTGTCTTCCTTCTACCATTCTGATGGAGAAATGTTTGTCATCTATTCGCAATAATCTATTGAATGATGAATTTTGAGTACCAATTTCCTGATTTTTAGCATAAATGATTGATGAGGTAATGAAAGGTCCTGGTTCTTTTTCAAAGTGAGTCACTATGGGCAAGGTAAAAAGATCTCTCGATTGATTTTCCAAGAATTTGGCTTTTTTGCTTATTTTTGGTTTTGACGCATTTTTTATAGCAGAAATTACTTTTTTGTGTATCTTGTCTTCAGTAGAACCAGCTGCGTAAGCAAATCTCTTTCGTGTGCCAACCAAATTTGAAACTATACGGAATTTACTATCCATGATATTTTCAAACAATATTGCTTTTGAACCATCCATCTTGGCAGTTACTGCTGCAATCTCAAATTTCGTAGAAACCTTCTTTTTTACTACAGCCAACTCGTTCTTTTTAGAAAGCATGTCCAGATAGCCTCGCATATCAGAAGTCATTGCTTTATAATCTCCATTAATTCGTTCATTAGAAATTTCATACTATCAAGATCTAGATCTTTTATAATGTTTAATGAAAAAATACAGATTCCATTTATTGTCGAAGCTACACGCTCTGAGACCATCTTAAGAAAAATTGTTTCAGATTTTGATGGTATAACAGCAGCTGTACTTATTCTCCCGCCTGAACTAATAGAAACAACAAGTGTCCCTATCCTTTCCTTCCCTTCAGTAACAGAAATAAAATTTCCATTATCGTATGGAAGAATCTGTACCAAAAAATCTCTATGATTCACTTTTACGGTTTTTTTTGTATAACCGACTCGTGATATCAACAGTTTACTTCAGCTTACTACGTCTATATTGCTACCGGCGCTACAGTTACTTTCTTTGCAACCTTTGCAGTCTTAGCCTTTGCAGTCTTAGCCTTTGCAGTCTTAGCCTTTGCAGTCTTAGCCTTTTTTGCTGGCTTCACTGCTATTGGCTCTAGCTCCTCCATCTCTGCAGCCTTTACAGCAACAGCTTCTAGTTGATCAGCCTCGACTCTAGCTCGTAATTTTGCTTTGTATTTTAGGTTTCGTGGTTTAGTTCTCAGTCTATATCCGCAGCAAGGACACCAAAGACCTTCCCATTTTATGAAAATTTCACAAATTTGGCATCTTTTCTGTCCTGATGCGTAACGACCAGTACCTACTGGCTTCTGTGCTTTGTATCTTGTGCATATTCCTTTACATGTCATATTTGTTACCTGTATATCATATAGTAATAGTATATATTTAAGCATGGATCAATAATTTTTATAATTTTAAGAGAGTTTTTATCAAATAATTATTTCAGACCTTATTAGGAGTTGGATAGTTTTCAAGAAAAAAATGAAAAACACTATAAATATCTATCGTTCTTTTACATCTAGATCTAAAGATCATCCTTAAATTAAACATCGCTAGATTTTATGATTTCAACCCATTCTTGAAAGAGGAAGAACAAGATACCTGTAACCTTCTCTGTGTGTGATACATCTAGCCGATATCTTATCACGCTCTCCCCTTCTGTTATAATTTTTTATCTTCAACGATGTTTTACGCTCATCCACAAATTCTAGTTCAAAGTGTGAACAGAATTGAAGATTAAGTGAATTTACAATATGCTGAGCAATTCCCATTGTACCATTTCCTACTTTGACAACTTTTCTTTGTGCGTTTATTCCTACCAAAATTTTGACGATGTGTGATATCAGATCGTCAACAGAGGTATAAAATGAACTCTCAATTTCTTTTTCATAATAAAAAATGGATAGTCCTATTCTACTACCTGGATCAATTCCGATTACTAATGAACTCTCGTTAAGTCCAGATTGTAGTTTTTTGACTATTTTTGCTTTTACAATGGTAGGATGGTAATTGAATTCATCATCCAAAAGAACCAAATTAGTTGGAATTCGTAAAGATTCATGCATGGTAGTAAGAATTAATCTTCTATCTGAACATGTTATTTCCTCAGGTAACACAGAATCATAATTTAGTTTAAGACATTTTAAAATATTTACAAATTTAAAATATGATTTTCCTGATACCGTTGCAACTGCTATTTTATTTTGTGGTTGATAGGATATGATTAAGAATATGTCCTAGAAAATTTAAAGATTGTTTATGTGTTGTTTTTGATCAACGAATTTCATTTAGTAGTCAATAGCAGTATTGCTCGTGCAAGATCCCCTTTTGCTTCAGTCAAGGCATTTGTTGCCTCTTCTGGAGACACATTGGCCTGTTGTGCCACAAGCAATATGTCTTCTTGACTAAAGATAGGTACTTCTAATTCTCTTTCCTCATAGCTTTCGGCAATTATTTGGAAAATTGAATTATCTTTTGCCTTCATTTCTGTGACGGATGGTTTTACAATTATGATTTCTTTTGTATCTGTCTTAATTATGACCTCCTGTACATTCTGGATGTCTTTCATTTCAAGGCCCATTTTATCCAACATTCTCCGCATTTCGCGATTTCCGCCACGCATCATGCTATATTCATACTCCACTGTTTGTACTTTTTAAACTATCTCTGATCTTTACCGCTACTCCTTTTTTAAATGATAGTATCATTCTTGTAGATAATACAGCCTTACCAACCGCGATTACTTTGTCACTGTAAATAACTGCAACATCTCCACCTATTATTACATTCTTTCCACACCAGATTACATGCTTACAAAAGACAGAGCTCCCTTCTTCAACAAAAGCCTTTGAGTCATCGTCAATTCCAAGACAGTTTTCTTTGAATTTTTTACTCTTCATGAGCATCTGGGCAAAAAATGGAGTAATAGCAAGACCACCATCTGTTCTCAACGTACAAAGTAAGTTATCATTTTGGTGCACATGTTTTATTCTTCCAGTGTTCTTTGAATATGTAATCAGTACATTCTTCGGAAGATATTTTGATACCCCTTGACCAAAAAGTGCATCCAAAGTATATTTTATTTTAAGTACTGGATCCATATGATACATGTTATTTACCCGTGTTAATTGTTTTTGCAACATGAAAGTGACCTATATAGTAATCCCTAACAACTATATAGAATAATCATTATGCATACAATATGGGAACAAATGAAGAGATGAGGAAAATACAGTTTACTGGTAAATCCTCATACATTGTTTCGCTTCCAAAACAGTGGATAATGGATATGGGTCTTAAACAAGGAGACCAGGTTGCTGTAGTGAGACAAGGAATTTCCAATTTACAAATTGTACCACTAAAACACCATAACAAACCTGTAGGTACAGAAGAAGCAACAATTGAGATCAAAGCAGAAGATGAAGATTCCACAATAGTTAGGAAATTGATTTCACTCTATCTTCTTGGATTTACTATAATAAATGTAAAATCAAAAGTAGGAAGATTAAAGTCATCTCATAGAAATGCTATCAAAGATGCAGTAAAGGGCATTTTGATGGGAACTGAGATTACTGCTGATTCCGTTGAGGGTATTACTATTCAAGTACTCATTAATCTATTCGAACTCTCGGTTGATGGTGCACTAAAAAGAATGTTGATAATAGCAAAGTCAATGCAAAATGATTCTCTACTTGCACAAGAAGAGGCAAATTTTGAGCTAGCAAAAGAAGTCATAAACAGCGATGATGAAGTAGATAGGTTTAGTTTCTACATCATGAGGCAACTCAAGATAGCCATACAAAATGAACATATGTTAAATGAGATGGGGATAGAGAGTCCTTATCATTGCCTAGGATATAGACTAATAGTAAAAAATATAGAGCGTGTAGGAGATCACGCAACAGAAATAGCAAAAGATTTACTTGAATACAAAAAACCAATCAAGAAATTCGTTCTTGAACCCATACATGAAATGAATGCCTTTACCTTATCGGTATTGGATGAAGCTTGTTTATCACTATTCAAAAAGGACTCCAATCAGGCTGAACGAACGGTACAAAAAGCAGCTGAAATTTTAAAATATGAAAGGAAGGTACAAGACGGGATGAAAACATTGAGAGATGCGGAAGAGATCTACAGAGTACGAAGAATGAGTGAAAACATTCGAAGAATATCAGAATATGCAAGTGATATAGCAGAGATTGTACTTGATGTCACTATAGAAAAGACACTTCGAAAGCAATAAGATAGTGAAGGACAACAATATAACATTGAAAGATTCTGCAATTCTTATAACATATGATAGAGAAGATTCTCTAAAAGAAGCACTAGGACTCTGTGATGCTGCAGGATATGAAGTTCGTAAAATTATACAGCACAGATTTCTAAACAGAACAAAATACGGTCTGGGAGAAGGTAAGGTAGATGAACTTAAGGAAATGCTAGGCAGCATTAAGCCCGACGTCATAATTTTTGATGAAATACTCAAACCAAGCCAGAATTATAATTTAGCTTCTACTCTCAAGATGAATATTCTCGATAGAGAGGCATTAATTCTTCAGATCTTCGAACGAAGAGCAAAGAGTTCAGAATCAACATTACAAGTAAAGATGGCGCAGTTAAGATACGAGATGTCAAGAGCTAAGGAAAAAGTTAGACTAGCAAAAATGGGAGAACAGCCAGGATTTATGGGCATAGGAAAGTTCGAAGTTGATGTATATTTCAATGACATTAAAAATAGGATGAATGGAGTTAAATCAAAGTTAGCAAAATCATCAACGCAACGTGCACTTCATAGACAAGCAAGAAAAAGATTTGGATTCAAAACCATCTCTCTTGCAGGATATACATCTGCAGGAAAAACTACACTTTTTAACATATTAACAGGAGAGGAAAAAGAAGAGAGTCCAAAACTTTTCACTACTCTTTCTACAACTACACGAAAGATTACTCTCAAAAACTCAGAGGTTTTAATTTCAGACACTGTCGGTTTCATAAGCAGACTTCCAGCATATATGGTACAAGCATTCAAGTCAACTCTTGAAGAGCTTGTGTACACAGATGTAGTAATAGTTGTAATTGATATCAGTGATAACATTTTAGAATTAAGGAAAAAATTCAAGAGTTGTATTTCCACCCTAGATGAAATTGGAGTGAACAAAGATAAGATGATTTTTGTTTTAAACAAATCAGATCTAATTCCAAAGGAAGAAGTTTTGGAAAAAGCAAATCAGATAGGTCTAGAAGATAATAAAAAATGGTTACCAATATCTTCTACAACTGGATACAATATTTCTCAATTAAAGAATTTGATATATCTGGCACTAGACGATACCCCAGTTACAAGTGAAAAACATGAAATACCGAAACCAGAAATTAAATAAACTATGAAGATTGAAGTTTTACGCATAGGTACACGCCTTGTTAGAGATGACAGAGTAACAACACATGTTACCCTAGTATCAAGAGCATTTGGGGCTTCAAAAATATACATGTATGATGCAAACCCAGAGATCAAAGAGACCATTTCCAAAGTAAATAAAATGTGGGGCGGTGATTTCAAAGTAGAAATTATAGAAAATTGGAAGGATATTATTAAATTAAAAAAGAAAGAATCGTTCAAAGTAGTTCATTTGACAATGTATGGTGAAAATATTAATACAGTTCAGGATGAGATAAGAAAAGAAGGAAAAATTTTGATAATTGTAGGGGCCGAAAAAGTTCCAAGAGAAGCATATGATATGTCAGATTATAATATTGCAGTAGGAAATCAGCCACATTCAGAAATTTCGGCTCTTGCAATTTTGCTAGATAGGATTTTACAAGGACAGCATCTTCAGAAAAAGTATTTGAATGGAGAACGAGAAATAATACCAACAAAAAAAGGAAAAAACGTAATTACCAAAACTACCAATTCTGCCGATTAAATATTTTAGAT
>Ga0075030_100004235_pt1 | contig 12984 bp, 10 predicted proteins | sample LitLauG_LLR_2012_FD_71393 | JGI IMG/M metagenome (GOLD analysis project Ga0075030, IMG submission 71393) | Freshwater sediment microbial communities from Pennsylvania, USA - Little Laurel Run_MetaG_LLR_2012 | ecosystem: Environmental > Aquatic > Freshwater > Creek > Sediment | place: USA... | reverse complement strand
CGCACGCTATCTTTGACGACGAGGCCAACATCAAAGCTGGTGCCGCCCATATCCGCCATCACCACGTTGTGAACGCCTAGCGACTTGGCCACGTGGTGCGCGCCCATCAGGCCGGAAACCGGTCCGCTGTTGAAGGTCCGGCTGGCGGCGGTTTTGAATACTTCAGCAATGCCACCAGAACTCTGGATCATCGACAACGAGCGCTTGTAGCCGCGATCGCGCAACTTGTCCCAGCAGGTGGAGAGTTCGATTTGCATCGAGCGCTGCAGGTACGCATCGAGAATCGCAGCCATCGTGCGCTCGTACTCGCCGAGCTTGCCTGACACCTGGCCCGCGAGCACGACCGGCATGTACCCGATATGGAATTCCTTGTACTCGCTGCGAATGATGTCTTTTACTTTCCGTTCGTGGAGAGGATTCAGGAATCCCCAAAGCAGCGAGACCACAAAAGCACGCACTCCCCGGCCGACAAGATATCGAACCTTTTCCCGCACGTCGTTTTCGTCTAGTGGGCGAATGATGTGGCCCGCGGAGTCTACGCGCTCCTTTACTCCTACGATCATGTCGCGAGGAATGAGCGGATCGGGCTTGTGTTGAATACTCAGATTACGCCGCTCCTGCACGCGCGTCCCGTCGATCCACTGGGCGCCGCGGCCGAGCAGCGTCGTGTCCTCGTGCCCTTCGGTTGTGATCAATCCCAGGCGAGGACCCTTTCTTTCCAGCAACCGGTTCAGCGCAATGGTGGTCGAGTAACGGATCATGTCCACCGCTGGCAGCAGGGACTCCATGCGCAGGTCCAGAGCTTTCGCGCCTTCCTCGATCACATTCGAAAAACAAACAGACAGATCATAGGGCGTGGTCGGAACCTTGCGAATGACGGTTTGTCCTTCGTAGTTCAGCACCATGTCGGTGAAGGTTCCGCCCACGTCGATGTCGATTGAATTCATGGCGCCGCCTCAAGACGCTGGTTCTTCAGGATGAGATCTCCATTCTCCAATCGCTTTTTAAGGGCATCGAGATCGATCTCGATGTCGTGAGTAATCGGGTGTCCGGGCGGCAGGTACTCGGTCTCGATCTGCGTGCCGCATCCGGGACAATAGAATTCGACGATCCGCACCCACAGCGGATCGGGAGCGAAACTGAAATTCCCCTCGACGATCGGGGGGTGGATCTCGCGTGGGTCGCGGTCGTACAGCAAGCAACCCCTCTTGTAACTCTCGTGCGCCGAGCCTAGAACCCGGTTGCAGCGATTACAACGCCACTGCTCCCGGTCCAGATCCAGATCGAGATACTCCGTAACCCGAATGCGCCGATCGCCTGTTGTGGTCATAAAGAACGGCATCCCCCACTTACCTAACCCTTGATCAAAGCGTTTCCGTAATGGTCGATCTCCAGATTCCACCCCGGCAGAACGAGGTAGGTACTATTTGCGGATTCGAGTATCGATCCTCCCGGCACGATGTTCCCGGGTCGTAGCAACTCCCAGCGGTAGAGGGTGGCTTCTAGCTCAATGCCTCCCTGCATCATCACCCTGCGCATGCCGAGTTGGGCGCCGCTCGGATCGCCGGTCGTTTTTTCTTTCATCACGAGAGCCGGCTTTGAGATGGTTTTCTTCACTCGCATGCGCACTAATTCCAGTGTGGCATCCTCTGCAGGGAGATCGGGCGTAAGAACGCGACGCAGTTCTGCACTGCTGCCGAAGCGGAGCTGCGGGCACTTTATGCATTGTGTCGCATCACCGGCCCGCGACAATTCCAGGTCCACGGAACACTCCGTATTCTCGGGTGTAATCCCCTCGCCTAACAGGTCGCGCACCCCCTGGTTGCGCATTTCTTCCAGGACTTCGTTGAGCGAAGCGACATCCGCGCCATCGCGCAGCAAGAGGTGGAACGAGCGCTCGTAGACATGGCAGATATCGGACACCGACGATCCAAATGCGCTGAACACCGGACCCAGATCAAAGAGATACGTGGTCTTAATCCCCGCTCGTTGTGCAACGCCGCAAGCAAACAGCCCGCCGTTTCCACCGTAGGCGAACAGGATGTGATCCGATAGGTCTTGCCCAATCTCCTCACTCGCCTTGGTAATCATGCTCGCAACCATGTCATACGCCGTGTCGATGATCGCGCTGCAGGCCTGCTCGACGGAAATTCCTCTGAGCCGGGCTATTTGGCCGTCCATGGCTTCGCGGGCGGCAGTCAAATCTAGGCGCTTGCTGCCCCCGAGAAAATACTCTGGATCAATAAGTCCTGCGGTTACGAAAGCGTCTGTCAGCGTTGCCTTGTCACCGCCGAGCGCGTAGCAAACCGGTCCCGGAAACGAACCCATGCTCTCCGGACCCAGCCGAACTCCACCTCCATTCGCCGTGACCACGCTGCCACCACCCAGTGCGATGGAGCGCAGATACGGCAGGTTGACTTGTACCGGAATGCCAAACAGATCGCTCTGCTGGGTATGCAGCGGCTCACCATCGTGGATGATGCCGAGTTTTGCCGTGGTCCCGCCCACGTCCATCGCGAGGACACGCTTCAAGCCATAAGTCTTTGCCAGATAAGCAGCGCCATAAATTCCCAGCACAGGCCCGGACTCCAGCGTGTCGATGGCACGCGTTTTCGAAACGCCGGCCACTCCGCCGTTAATGTGACTGATCAGAAATGCCCGGGAATATCCCTGCGTATACCGCAACTCGTCTTCCGCTTTGAACAGCGTGGCCGCGAGCGCGCTGTGGAGGTAGGCGTTGATCACCGCATAGTACGTGCGCGTGGTGTCGTCGGTGTTTTGGCAGACGTCGCTTCCGGTCAGCACCGGCACCGACCCCAGGTAGTGGTCCGGATATTGTTCGTCAATGATCCGCTTGATCCGTTGCTCTGCTTCCGGTTCCTGCAACGCCCCTTTCAAGCTGATGCAGATGCGGCGAACGCCGTTTTCCAGCAACAAGCGAACCGCGTTCAAAACCGCAGGGTCATGCACGCCGTCAATGCCGATTACATTCTTCTCGTCTACCAGTTTGTTGAGTAGGACGCTTCTGTCGTCGCTGCCATACAAGTCTTTTTCGTGTCCCTGGCTGACCAGCAAACCGAGCTTGGGGCCGCGTAGTTCCGCCAGCACATTGGAAGTGATTGTCGTCGACCACCGGAGCAGTTCCACGTTCTCGAGCAGGCTTCCGAGATCGGAAAAGCCGAGCTGGGCCGCTCCTTGCGACAGGCAGTCAAACAAACACACCGTCAGATCGTGGGGAGTAGAATCCACTTTCGTGCACACCGTACGATGACCGTCGCTGAAAAGGCCGTCGGTCAAGGTCCCGCCTACGTCGATGTCAACGCTATACATGGATCTTCAACCTGCCGGTGCAACGGAACTCACGCCTTGTTCTCGAAAAGCCGCCGCACCAGCTGACCCTTCATCTCGTAGCGCGGCAGTGTGCCTGCGGGCACGAGTTGCACGTTGGCGGGCACGATCAGCGCGGCCCGAATGTTTCGCTCGATCTCATCCTTCAGTCCGTCGTGGGCGGAAGGTGTACCTGTACATTCTGCGACTACTCTAAGTGGCGGATCCACCTTGGGCCCGGGCTTTTCCAGCAGGATCTGAATTTCCCCAGTCGTCCGTGGATAGAAGGCGGCGACTACGTCGCGGACCGCAGAGGGAAACACATTCACACCCAACACGATCAGCATGTCGTCGGTGCGGCCGACGCATCGCAGGCGGAACCCGGTGCGTCCACAAGCGCACCAGGTTCCCAGCACCGTAACTCGGTCCCGCGTGCGGAACCGAAGGAGCGGAACGCATTCCCGTTGCAGGCTGGTGTACACCAGTTCTCCGGTTACTCCCGTCTCGATCGGAAGAGTCTCTTCCGTGTCGGGGTCAATCACTTCCGCCACCACGAAGTCCGGCCCATTGAAATGCATTCCAACCTGTTCCGGACATTCGCTGAAGATGATCGGCGCCATGTCCGCGTTGCCGAGTCCCTCGGTGACGCGCGCGCCGAAATCCTCCTGCAACTTTGCCCGCACCGCGGGAATTCCTGCGCCCGGCTCTGCGCCGCAAAACAACTTCTTCAACCCGAGTTCGCGCGGCTCGATCCCGGCTTTGCGCCGCACAAAGTCAGCGAAGTACGACGCATACGACGGAGTACAGTGCATCGCATTCGCGCCCAGCAGAGGAATCACTGTCAGCGCTTTCTCCGACGCTCCCGTCCCCAGCGGAACAAAGACCGCCCCGATCGCTTCAATCGCATCCTTCGAGGTCAGACCCGCAACGAACAGAGTGAGGCCCGTTGCGTGGACCACCGCGTCGGTCTTCCTGCAACCTTGTGTATAGAACGATCTCGCGGTCAGCCTTGTCCACATGCGCGCGTCGCGGCGTGTGATTCCGACAAAACTGGGATTGCCGGTGGTGCCGGTGGAGCTATGCACCCGAATCACGTTGCGCCAGTCAGCAGCAATGTGACGTCCCAAAGGTGGATGAGCGGTCTGGCTTTCGCGCAACTCCTGTTTGCTGGTAAATGGAAAGCGGGCCAGATCACCCAGTTTCCGGTAGTCTTTGCGCCGAATCCCCGCACTGCGAAACTTCTCCTGATAAAAAAGCGACCGAGAAAACAAGTAGTCGAGCTGTCGTGCCAGTTCATCTTCCTGAAGCTTCTGCATCGTCTTTAAGCTGGCGGTTTCGATCTCCCGGTCCAGATAGTCGTGACCCCCCATTCCTCCACACTCCCGACTCGTCTCGCCTTCAGGTCCAGTCCTTCGGCGTGCGCAGCACTCTAGCGAACGTCCGTTCTACTTTGCAAGAACTTTATATCCGGCTCCAGAATCAACGCTCCTTTGTTTGCCTGCGAAAATTGCTTACGAACAGCTCCGTGAGCAACTCTTGAGATGACCGGTCTACGGAGGATCGTCTTTGAGTTCGATAATCAGGACACTGATCGCCGAACTCCCTACGTTTTCTACCGTGTGCGGCGGCAAGGGCTGCAGCCACTGGACTGATGGTGCCTTCGGCGCAGCGCTCGAGACATGGCGGCTGTCGAGCAGAACTTTCCCCTCGTGATCGCGCCGGACAAAGTGACTGGAACTCATCAGGTAAGCGACGCCCGGCCAGCGATGAGTGTGAAGGGGGACCATTTCGCCCGCCGGAATATGGGTATGAATCACTCGCACCCGCTCGTTCTCGAAGAAGAGTTCGTGACATGCCGGTGCGGCCCGTAGGGCATCGAGCGAATCCGGCCACGGCCAGGATTGCTGGCGTGATTGCACGGGAAATTGGCCCATGGCGGTCTCCGTCGGCGAAGATTGCCGATCTTAGCAGAACTGTGCAATCGTCGTCTTGAATGCGCGGGAAGTCAGTTCTTCCAAGGGCAATTTACGAAGTTCCTCGGACAGCACCTCAATTCCCCAAGGCCCGGTGTATCCGGCGCGTTGCAAACCGTCGATGAAGCTCCTGATATCGAACTCGCCCTCGCCACAGAGCCGGCGATGATGGATGGTGTCTTCATGAAGACTCCACGGCGCGGTGAAGGTTCCATCGTTCAGCTCCACGCTCACGATGTATTCGAGCGGAACGCGCGCGATTTCCTCGTACCGGATTCCGAGCTTCACGATATGCCACAGATCGAAGCAGATGCCGCCGTTCGTTGCGCCCGCCCCCTCGACCATGGCCAAAGTCTCTTTGAGCGTCCGTATCATCGCAAAGGGCATCAGCTCAAACCCAATCCGCGTGCCGTGATCGGCAGCATCCGCACACAACGCCTGAAACGCCTCGATCAGGCGTGGCATCGGGCAGCTTTCCTGAAAGAAGTCTCCTACCTTCACGTGCCTGGCGCCGAGCACCTCGGCAGCCGTCAGAAGTTTTTCCTTCTGAATGTCCGACTTCTTCTTCCGCTCGCCATCCAGAAACCAGTCGGTGAGAAATTCAAGTTCGATATGTTGGATGCCGTTGTCGTCGAGAATCTGCTTCATCTCGGAGAGTGTGCGCCGCTGGAGGACATGGTCAAGGTCTGCGTGCCAGATGCCAAAACCATGAAACCCGGCTCTAGCCGCGGCTTCCACGCGATCCCGGAAGTCGAAGAGACTGTACTCTCGGTCGGTGTGTGGCTCTCCCGCCGAAATCGTCCAGTAGGACGCGAGCAGATCGACATCGCGTTTCATTCCCTTTGCCCCCGTGACCTTGCCCCGTAACGAACTCGTTGGCTGCAACAAGTGCGTATTCTTCTAGTGCATCTGGAACACGTTTGCAACCTGTTCTTTAGTTGCCGTGTGATTCATCTCGGATACAATGCTTCGGCACCAAGGGCATCTACCCATGAACAACCGAGCCGACAATGTGGCGTCCCAGCGATCGGATCACGGGGAATGGGATCGTATTGCCGGCAGCGAGCAGTTCAAGGATCTGCTTCAGATCAAGAAAATGTTTATCGTGCCGGCGTTTGTTATTTTCCTGGTGTACTACTTCGCTCTGGCTCTCTTGGTGGGGTATGCGCCCAGGCTGGCCTCCACGCGCGTGATCGGGACCGTGACCGTCGCCTACCTGTTCGCACTCTCCCAGTTTGTCGTCGGGTGGGTCATTGCCGCCCTCTACCTGCTTGCTTCCACCAGGTTCGATGCGCTCACAAAAGACATTCTTGCGAGCGTCGGGGTCCACCCGGACGATCCGCAAGGAGACAAATAAGTGTCGATCTCTCTCGCCGTGTTCTTGCTCTTCGTGGCCAGTACGCTCGGAATCACCTATTGGGCGGCCAAACACTCGCGCGGCGCGAGCGCCTACTTCGCCGCGGGACGGCGCATCAAGGCGTGGCAGAACGGATTTGCCGTGGCTGGTGACTTCATGAGTGCCGCTTCGTTTCTCGGTCTCATCGGCCTGATCGCGTTGCAGGGCCTCGATGGATTTCTGTACTCCGTCGGCGGTTTTGTCGCCTTCGTGACCATCCTCCTGGTAGTTGCGGAACCGCTGCGCAATACCGGCAAGTACACGATGGGTGACGTCCTGGCCTATCGTCTGCGGCCGCGCCCTGTACGCGCCCTGGCGGCCTTGAGCACGCTGACGGTGGCCACGTTCTACATGATTGCGCAAATGGTTGGGGCCGGCGCGCTGGTGACGCTGCTACTGGCAGACTCGGGCATCAGCTACAACGTTGCCGTCATCGGAGTGGGTGTCTTGATGATGGTCTACGTAATCTTCGGCGGCATGTTAGCGACGACCTGGGTGCAGATCATCAAGGCCATGTTGCTCTCGGCATGCTCTCTCGTTCTCACTGGGTTGGTGCTTCGACACTTTCATTTTCGCCTGGGCGCGTTCTTTACCGCCTCGAGTCAAATTGCGCATCTCCAGCACGGACAGCCGGTCGTCAGTGATTTCCTACAACCCGGATTGCACTACAAACTTCCCCACGGCCCGCTCGATTTGATCTCCCTGAGCCTGATCTTCGCTTTTGGAACCGCGGGACTGCCTCACATTCTGGTGAAGTTCTATACCGTTCCCGACGCAAAAACTGCGCGCCACAGCGTGGTGTGGGCCATGATTTTGATTGGCAGCTTCTATGTGATGACATCGATCCTCGGCCTCGGCGCAGCGATCTTGATTGGCCCTGATGACCTCGTCTCGCACGGCGGAACAAACATGGCGGGTCCACGCCTCGCACAGGTCCTGGGGGGAAATGTTTTCCTGGCGGTCGTGTCGGCAGTCGCGTTCGCCACAATACTCGCGGTGGTCGCCGGACTCATGATCAGTGCATCGACTTCCTTCGCCCATGATTTCTGGACAAACGTAATTCATCGTGGAGTGGAACGAAAGTCCGGGGAAAGCGTGTTGGTGGCACGAGTCGCGGCCCTCGCAGTCGGCGCCGTGTCAGTCCTGGTCGCGATTGCACTGGGGCCGTCGTCGAACGTTCTCATTCTTGCGACTTTTGGGATGGCGGTAGCAGCCTCAGCGAATTTTCCCGTGCTGGCTCTTTCGATTTTCTGGCGCCGATTCAACACCGCGGGCGCTGTGGCAGGCCTGGCGGTTGGTTTGCTGGCCACCGTCGGACTGATCGTGGCGGGTCCGAACGTCATGGGTTTCGATCCCCCCAACGCATCCGGCGCGGCACGTCACCTGATTCAGGCGCAACCCTGGTTCCCGTTTGAAAACGTTGGGATTGTGAGTGTGCCGCTAGGATTTCTGGCAGCGTTTGTCGGTTCCTTGCTCTGCCAAGAGCCAAGTGCGGAAGCCAAGTTTAACGAGTTGCTGGTGCGGGCTCAGACGGGTTTGGGAGCTGAGAAAGCTGCGGCTCGGTAGACGGAGCATCCTCAGACGCTCCCCGCCTTCATCTGTTGGCTGATGTACTCTCCCTGGCGGAGCGCTAAGGCCACGATCGTCAATGTTGGGTTCGCTCCGCCGGGCGTAGTCAAGACGCTGCCGTCGGAAATGAATAGATTCTTGATGTCGTGCGTCTGGCCCCAGGCGTTGGTTACACCCTCACGCGCATCGACGCTCATGCGCGCCGTGCACAAATTGTGCGTGGCGGGAGGAGTGGGCCCGAGGACTACTCGTTTGGCGCCGATCGCTTCGTACATCCGCGACATCTGCCCCTGCGCATGCTTGCGCATGGCCTGATCGTTCGCGTGTTCGTCCACGTGAACGTTTGCCACGGGCAGGCCATACGCATCTTTGACATTCGAGTTCAGGGTGATGCGGTTGTCGGAGCGCGGCACATCCTCCCCGTTGATGAACATCCCGGCGAGATTGCGGTAGCTTTCGACGATCGATGCGAAGTCGCGGCCCCAACCGTAGGGTAAGCCGACCAGAGGCAGTGTGGGCAGATCGAGCGTGACCAGTTCAATCCGGTACCCGCCTACAAATCCCCGACGCGGGTCATTCACGACTTCGTCCTCGATTACTCCCGCGAGCGTCGCCCCGCGCCACGAGTAAACCGGCTTGTCGAAGATTCCCCAGACAAATCCAGTGATCTGATGGCAATAGTTCCGTCCCACCTGATCAGACGAATTGGCCAGACCGTGCGGATACTTGGACGACGATGAGAGCAGTAAGAGTCGAGCAGTCTCGATCGCATTACCGGCCACGCAGACCAGACGGGCTTTCTGCCGCTGCTCCTGGCCCTGACTGTCGCGGTAGACGACCGCCTTGACGCTCCCATCGGCATCGTGGTCAATCTTCGTGGCTGTGGACTCGATTCGCAGGTCCAGGTTGCCGGTTGCTTCCGCATCAGGGATCTCGGTGTAGAGCGTGCTCCACTTCGCGCCCATCTTGCAGCCCTGCACACAAAAACCTTGCTGGATGCAGAAACCGCGCCCGTCGTAGGAACGCGAATTGATGGCCATGTGGCCAGTGTGTACTTGTTTGTAACCGAGTTTCTTGGCGCCGGCATACATGACCTTGAAATTGTTGGACGCTGGCAGGCCGGGCATGTCGTTGCGGCGTGTGACGCCCATCCGGCGCTCGGCGATAACGTAGTACTTTTCCAACTCGTCGTAGGCGATCGGCCAATCGATCAGCGAAGTGTCGGCCAGATTTCCGTACGTGCTCCGCGCGCGAAGTTCCCACGGCTGAAGGCGCGGAGCCGACGCGGTCCAGTGCACCGTTGTGCCGCCGACTGTCTTGCAGTGCCACGCCGGCAGGGTAGGGAAGTCGCGCGCGACGCCCCAATTGCCGCTCTGGGTGCGCGCATCGAGCCAGGTCAGTTGACTGAAGGCCTCTCCGGGAACCTGTGAGAACGAATCGAGGGACTGGCGCTTACCGGCTTCCAGCAGCACGACCTTGATGCCGCGCCGGGTCAGTTCGTGCGCCAGGGTGCCTCCGCCGGCACCAGAGCCGATGATCACAACCGCGCTGCCGTCTTTGAAATCGATGTTTGCCATGTTCGGATGTGCATCAACTGCACGTCACATCGGCACCGGGCCGCTGTCTGCGAGCGGCACATCCGGCAACCAGCGCAGATCATTGAACCCGCGCAGCACATAGCCTCCCTTGGAAAATGCCTCGCCCTCATACCCGAAGTACGCATAGGCGATTGGGCTGGCGTAGAGAACTTGCAAGGTCTTCAGGCGCATGGTCCGGAAAAATTCTGACGACTCAACCTTCTTCAGAGCGGCAACACGATCCGCTTCCGTAGCCTTGATAAACTCCGAACCCAGCCGAGAAAGGCCTTCTCTGACCATCTTGCGAGTGCTTCCGTCTTTGGTCGCGTCCGAGTCCAACGCCTGAACGACAAGCGCGTAAGCCGCGTCATCAAGTTTGTCATGTGGCGCGATCGTGCGTGCGACCGCCATGAGCGTGGCCGCTTCAGAACTGGTGAAGGCCGTCAGATCCACTGCCCACGCTCGCCCCGGCGCAATCAACGCCAGCGGACTTCCGGCCACGACCAAGCCCGTCAACAGGCCAGTGGTGGTTCTGAGAAACTCACGGCGATGCATTGTGGCTTCGTCCATCGATCATCCTCTGCAGCAATTTCAACGATAGTTCGGGGGATGGACCGACTGATCCATTCCCATGCACTTTTGTCCACCCTTGGCGACGTTGACGCTGATCAACCGCGGCTCGTGCGCCGCGAACGCAGCTCTCAGCGAGGGTTCAAGATCCTCCGGCCGATCCACCTCTTGCCCGGCCATGCCGTATCCCTGGGCAATCTTGACCATGTCGATACCGGGGATATCCATGCCGGGAACATTGCAGCCAACCTGAGTGAAATCGCAAAACCCTTTTAAGGCTGAGTAGTCAAAGTTGCGCAACACGATCACGATTACGGGCGCCTGCTGTTGCACCGCGCTCCACAGTGCCTGAACCGAGTATTGAATCGACCCGTCGCCGATCGGACAGACAACTCGCCGTTCCGGGCATGCCATCTGCAACCCGACCGCTGCCGGCAAACCAAATCCCAGCACGCCGTTAGGCACAGAATAAAACGATCCCGGCTCATCCAGCATGAGATAGCGGTCGAGGTCTCCCTTCGACGACGGGCATTCCTCGGCGACAATCGCATTGCGCGGCATGACTCGGTTCAGCACCGCGAACAAGCGGGCTGGCGTGATGGGAGGTTCGGAGCCAGGTTCTGGCGGCGGAGTAAACGTTCTTTCCGATCGCTGCCTCGCTTTGCTGTGCGCGCGAATGTAGTCCACGGAAGAAGCAATGTTGCCGACGATGCTTGTTCCCGCCAAGGCCGCCGCCGCGTCAAGCGGCGAGTTGGTGATTTGAAATAGCTTTGTCCCGGGCTTGATGGGATCGCCCGGCACGTGCGCATAGTACAGAAAAATCCGAGCGCCCAACACGACCACCACATCATGCTCGGCCAGCTGATCCGCGAGCGGTTGCTGGGCCGGCAGCAAGCCTCCCCGAAACTGCAGATGAGAACGGGGGAAGGTCCAGCGCGGAGAAATCGGGTCCTGGTAGACATCGGCGTTAAGGTGCTCGGCCAAGGCGACGACTTCGTGCCATCCGCGGTCTTCTTCGATCTGAGAACCTGCGACCAGCGCTGGGTTCCGACTTGAATCCAGCGCGACCACAAGTTCGTCGAGTGCAGCCGGATCCGGCAGAACCTTCCCATGGACTGCGCGAGTGGAAACGGGCTGGCATTCGTGCGCCCAGTCATCCATAGGGATGGAGATGAATACCGGTCCCCTGGGAGGTTGCATTGCCAGGTGATATCCACGCGCAATCGCGGCCGGCACATCTTCAGCCCGCATCGGTTCGTAAGCCCATTTCACATAGGGCCTCACCGTCTCCACCGCCCGGCTCGCGAGAAACGGCTCGGCTAAAAGATGCCGGCGATCCTGCTGGCCCGTGGTAATCACGAGCGGAACATGCAGGTACCATGCATCCTGAATCGCGGAAAGACCGTTGCCCGTGCTGGCAATGGAATGCAAGTTCACGAATACAGCATCTCGCTTACCCAATGAATAACCCAGCGCCATGCCGGCAGCGACGCGTTCATGCAGGCCGAGGACATACTTGAAATCCGATGGCATGTCCCGCAGAAAAGGTAATTCGGTCGACCCCGGGTTGCCGAATATCGCGGTCATCCCCAGATTCCGCAAAACTTCGTACGTCACTTCGCGCACCGTGCTCAAAGTCGGCTCCGGATTCGATCGAGTTGTGGAAAGTTATACCACTTCATTCCGATGCGCCGTCAAAAACGTCACGCAATGGCATGGTTGAACTCAGATTTCGAGAGATGGTATTGTCGGTCACTTGGGGCACGCCGTGGAGAGAGCAACTGGCCGACCTCTATGTCTGTGAAGATCTGCATTGTAGGTTGTGGCGCGCTGGGCAGCGTAATTGCCGCGCATTTGGCGCGCCTCGATGATCTGGAGGTTTACGCTTACGATGTTTCCCTGGAGCACGTACGCGCAATCCGGGAGCGCGGATTGCAAATTAGCGGTGCGGCCGACTTTACGGTCAGCGTACGTGCGACGGCCGATGCGAAAGAAATTCCCCCCTGCGATTTTGGAATCTTTGCGACCAAGAGCCTGCACACGGGCGCTGCGGTCGAACAGACGGCACACATTTTTGTCAACTCGGGTGGGGTGTGTTCAGTTCAGAACGGTCTTGGTAACGAAGAGATCATTGCCGAACGCGTGCGGAACGTGATCCGCGGCGCGACAACATTGGCCGTGCACATGCGCGGGCCGGGTCATGCCGGGTTCGAGTTCTACAGCACTCTGTGGATTGGTCCCTTCGAGCCTTCCGGCACGCCGTTTGAGTGTGTGCGACGACTCGCGGACCTCTTGAATCGTTCCGGGCTGCGCGTCGTTCCCCTCCAAGACGCCCGCGGCGCACAGTGGACGAAACTTATTTTTAATTCTGCTTGCAATCCCGTGGGCGCGCTCACCCGGCTTCATCACGGGGCCGCTCATCGTCTTCCACCAGCCTCCGCACTCTACGAAGCGCGCTTGCGGGAAGGAGAGTCAGTGGTGAGCGCGCTGGGGATCACTTTGCACGGGGACGCTCGGGAAATGATCGCAGAAGGAGCGAGAGCACCCGGGAAAAGAAACGTGAGCATGCTAC
>Ga0075030_100004233_pt1 | contig 12989 bp, 12 predicted proteins | sample LitLauG_LLR_2012_FD_71393 | JGI IMG/M metagenome (GOLD analysis project Ga0075030, IMG submission 71393) | Freshwater sediment microbial communities from Pennsylvania, USA - Little Laurel Run_MetaG_LLR_2012 | ecosystem: Environmental > Aquatic > Freshwater > Creek > Sediment | place: USA... | reverse complement strand
ACCATTTGTTTATCTTCATTTTCACGAAGTTGTTCATTGAGCGGATCTTTAGGATATTTAACTTGTCCTGGGGTTGGCTCATTTACTCCGCCTGCACCTTGAAAATAAGCATTTTTATTCATTTTTTCTGATCCTGACATATGTTCCTCTTGTATTTTAGAAGTAGAAGTATTATTGTTAATAGTAGCCAACTTATTCAAACTCTTTTTCATTTGATTAAGAGTTGCCTCAATGGAGGCCGTTACTTTTTGCAGCTCTACAATTTCTGCCTCAACAGTGCCCGCAAATCTAACATTTTGCGGAGTTTGTAAAGCTAATCCGGAATCCGTAGGGCTGCCCTCATCCATAGCAATAGACCCTGACGACTGATTAAATGCTAAAGAATTAGTATCTTCTTCAGATTTTTTTATTTGCTTAAACTCTTTTAATTTATGATAAGCTTCTTCAATATCAGATTTAAATTGCTCTAAATTATCTGCATTAATATTAATGCTAGCACTTCCGCCACCTTCGTCTCCGGTAGGATCACTAACATTTAAAGTGGCTGAATAATTCAAATCGGCCAATTTATTTAGTTCTTTGGCCCGATTATCAAGATAATTATTCATAGTATTAGCGGCTGCAATAATATGTTTAATATTAGCTTTAGGATCGGCTCCATTAACTACAATAGATAATTCAATAGGATTAAGATCAACGTTAATTTCACCATAACAAGTTTTATTCTTCATATGGCTACAAAAATCAGCTTCTGCTTTAGCAACTCTTCCACAATCATAACAAATTGCTCTTCCAACAGCAGTTCCCATAGAAACGCAATTAGAAACTCCAGTGGAGATTTGACGAGCTAATTGTGGAAATCCAGCTTTATCTAAAGCGCAAAGAGCAATAACTCTTTTAAGATTACGATCATAATAAGTATCAACAATAAAACCTCTGACATGATCGACTGAACTTGATTTATGATCGATACATAGAGGTTTATGTTTCCATTTTTTATAAGCTTTAATTAATTCGGCTTCCGGAAAAATATCCAAATTACTATTTTTATAAGCTTGAATATTAGGATCGTTAGTTATCCATTTCCAGGTATTTCCAGAGGTGTCCCAGCCAACTTTAACAGGCTCGCCCTTGACAGTTAATTTTGGAGTGCCATCATCATTTAAAGCCGAGGCTTCTGCGGCATGCATCATAATACAACTAAAATATAAAAAGTCTTCTGCTTTAGGAGCAATTTTCTTTAAATTAGCAGCAAATTTTCTAAAATTATCTAATACTTCGGCACTTACTTCAGGAATACAAGAGCTAGCATCTTCTAATCTAATTTCTTGTGTTTCGCCTAATTTAATAAACATTATAGTATTAACTCCCTGACTTCTGTTGTTTAGAAGTATTGGCTTGCTGTTCTGCCTCTACAAGTAATTCTTGTTGTTTTTTAACAGCTTTTTTTTGATTTTCAGTCAAATCATCGCCATCAACTAAATCTAATATTTTACCATCACCATATTTAATAAATGACATTTTTTATTCTCTCCAAATGGAGGACTGATAAAAGTATAAGAAATTATTACCAGTTAATCTTAAAATCCTACCTATTTAATGATAGTTTATTACCTTAATTTTAAGACCAATTAATTTCCTAAAGTTGATCTTTCCTCAATAATCTCGTTTAATTGTTTTTGCCTCTTATTAAAAAGATCTAAAATAATAGGGGTTTTTTGTTCAATTTTCATTTGTAAATCATTACTAATGGAATCAACCCAGCTGGTAGCCAGAATATTCTCTTGAATATGAGATTTAATTCTCTCATCTATTATTTGATCAATTTCATCACATTGCTTTTGAATATTTTCAATAGCAGCCACTACATTTTTAGAAAAATCTTTAGATTGCAAATCATTAAATAATTCGGAAAACATATTTACTTTATTTTCTAATTGATCTACTGAAGTAATAAAAGATTTAATTAATTTAATTGTTTGAGTATCTGTTGAAAAGGTTTGCATTAAATTAACGCATTGAAAAGAAGTTTTTTTAAAGAGATCAAAATTTTCAATAGATTTATCCCTAAATCGACGAACCACGGCTCTAGCCTTCATAATATCTTCTGGGGTCATTTCTGGATTATCTTTAAATGGGGTTTTCATAATATTAAGATGGTCGGCAGCTTGTTGTAATAGCTTTTCAGCTGCTTTAAACGATAATAAAGCTTGTTCCGCCTGTTTCTTTTCAGAGTCAGAAACATCATAGGACATAGAAACCGAATATGCTTTTTTAATCATTATTAATATACTTTATTATTAGTCGGAAATAAAGCCACCAACCGGTTCAACTGGACCTACTCCGTGAATACCGGCGCCATTATCATAAATACCAACCAAAGGAGTAGTATTAGTTTCTTGGTCTTCTATTATTTTTTCTTTCCAAGTTGAGTGATAATTTTCTCTAGTAGGAGATTGATCATCTATGTATTGATATACACTATCAATTGGATTTTGCCGAGTATGCTCTAAATAGGGAGCAAATGAACCTCGATGACCTTCATCTAAAGCGCCATCTCGATTATCTCCAATATAAGTTCTTTCATTAGAAACTATATCAGCATTATTTTGGTCTTTATTAGGCTTGCAAGTTTTAATTAATTTTTCATATAAATGTACTACTTTATTAGGAACTCCTATTCCAAACCCTAATAATTTAGCTTCTTGAATAGCCTTTTCAGGGAATTTTCCTAAAAACTTACATTCAATTAAAGCAGAAACAAGCCCTGTACGATCTTTCCCTTCAAGACAATGAATAAAAGTAGGGCCATTTTCTAAAAATACTTCTTTAAAATTTTGAGATAAAAGATGTAATAGAGATTTTTTAGTTCCATCAATATATATTTTAATATGTTTTATTCCTAATAATTGACAAACTCGATTAATACGTTCTCCACTATGTTTATCTAAACTAACAATTTTATTAATACCCAATTCTTCTTTTAAAGATTTAACATCTTCGAGAGATGGAGCAGATCCTCGATATAAAACATTAGGAATAATAGTTCTAAATCTAATAATCATAAACTTCTTACCAAACTATCTAACACTTGCCTAACATAATGTGCATCGTGATTAAATAAAACGTGCTTTACGAAAGTAATAGCTTGTCCTAAAGCAGAAGAATTAGGCAAATGTTTAGATGAAATTTCATTTTCATTTAAAATATGAAATTTAGTTTTCATTCGATCTAAAGCCTGAGGATATTTATCTGGAGGCAATCTTTGTAATGTAAATTTAACAATATCTGATAAATATTTGCCTACTTGTTCGGCATTACCTAATTCTGCAATAGCTGCCAATTTTATCATTTTAGCATTTAATTTTATTTTATATATTTTGTTATATTTAACCATAGTATTTTGTAAGGCTATTTTTTCAGGATTATGTAATTTACCTTTAATAGCTTTATCAAACTCTTTCTTAAAAAGCTTGAGAAAATACTTAATTTGCTCAGAATTGGCTTTTTGGCGCAATTTTCTCATAATAGCAGAATAGGCAAATTCATCAATATCAGTTAAATCAATAATAGAAGATTGATCTTCTATTTTATTATGATCAAAATGTTTAAAGTATTCTACTTGTTTTAACCTTTTTTTGGCCAAATCTTTAGATTTGAATGTTCCTAAGTTTTTATTTTGTTGCGACAAAACTCGATATTTGCCATTTGGCAATTTTCTTATTTTAGCAAATTTAATCAAACCTTGACATCTTAATTGATAAAAACTTGCTAATTGTAAAATAGCGTCGGTATTCATTTGTTTTTATCAAGATACATTTTAACATCAAGAGTTTCTTTGCTACGGAGCATCATATCTTCTAAAGTTCCATTACCATCTACTTCGTTTAAAGCTCTAATGGCTCTTTCATTTAAAAACATAATATTTCCAAGCTTTAAATGATTATTTTGAGAAACAAAAGCACAATTTAACACTAAACATTCTCGATAAGCAGCAATTACTTTACCACAAAAAACGGCTGGGTAAGCAGTATTAATTTGTTCAGTACTAACATCTTCATAAGAGTCGCCCACATAAACTTCAATAAACTTATCTTTAAATATTTCGGCTAAAAACTCGGCAAAAGTTTTTCCAGAGCCTTGCAATTCTTTTATGGTGGCAATGATATGTTGTTCTGAGGGCATGCTATTTCCTTAAACGAATTGAAGTAAAAACTTTCTATAATTAGTGGTTGCCATTTTTAAACTAATAGGCTGATAAGATGACTGTTTATTCATACTACATTGAGTTTCAATCTTTATATTTCCTACTTTAGTTGTAGCTTGATAAAAAGCCTCCGCTATAGCTTGAGATAATTGCTCAACCGCTTGAAAACATTCTTGTTCTGGCCCTTGTAAAGAACATTCCACCTCTACTTGATGACCATCGGTATGAGGATAACAAGAAGCTAATAATTCTTCATCTAATGCTAAACATAAAATCCTTGAAAACTCAATTCCACTCATATGATTGGGAGCATTTATTTTAATTAAAATTTGATGATTAGGCAAAGCAGTTTTATATAATTGTTTAAGAGAAATATTAGAGTTAGCCAATGATAACATATTCATAAACTTTTCTAAAATATTATCTAAAAACGCCCATTTATTAGGCTGAACTATCTTTTTAGTTTTAATTCCGCGAGGAACCTGGCCTGACATAGCCAATTCATAACTATTAGATTTATTAGCTTGATTGAATAATCTTTTAACTCCGGCAGTATAAGCGGATTCATCAGCAGTATAATATTTTCTTGCTTTAAGAGCTTTAGAATAAGCTACTGGATCAGGATGAACAATATATTGAAAAGCTCCAGCATAATGTTTATTATTAAGCAAATTAAGATAATCTTTAACCCCAGCTTCCAAATTAGGATAAGCTCGATATTTGAGGTTCATTTTCTTCCAAACACCAGGAGAAATCTGTTCTTTAGTAGTTAAATCGTCGAAAAAATCAAACTTATCTTTACCATCGGTAGTAATATTTCCAACATTATAATTCCACATACTTTTACGATTAGCAGTTTCTAAATTATTTTGGGCTAATACCATTGAAACTTGTTCTTTGGTTGGAACATTTCCAAATAAATCTTTCCAAGCCTCAATAATAGCTTGTGCCATTTGAGGTTCAGAAATATTAGTTTGAAAACGCTGTACCCTATTTCCCATTATTATTCCTTAATTTGACGGGCCACTTTAAATAACTCTAAAGCAATAACAGGATCAGTATGTTGAATAGCAGTTGCATATTTAGCAATAAAATTAGCTAAAATAACTGGAGTTTCATGTTGCATCTTTTCTAAAGATTGATAAAAATTACTATGATTAAAAGCTACTCTTATTTTAGGATCAGTAGAAACCCTTATTTTGGGAGGTAATTCCATATTAGGATCGGTTTTATCATCATCTTCTGGTGATAATTCTAATACTGGTTTATCAGCCAATGGAGCAAAAGGAGGAGATACTCCACCTGGCGCTACAGCAGGTACAGGTGTAGGTGTAGGTGTAGGTGTAGGTGTAGGATTTGGTGATGGGGAACCTAATTCTACTTGATTAATAGAAGGAGTATTATTAGGAACATTAGCGGTATTAGGTTGTTCTTTAGCATCAATTTCATCTTTAATTTTTAACCAAGGCATAATAACAGAATTATAATATTCTCTAAATCCATTTTTACCACTATCAAACTTATCAAAATCACTTTTAATATTATTGGCAACATCCATATATTGATCTGGATGGCGCAAAGCGCGGGCAGTAGCCATTTTTTTTAAATTAGAGATAGTATTATCTAACAATTTTTGAGCATCATTAATTAAACGATCTCCACCATCACGCAACGCTTTAACTTCTTTAGGATATTTCTTTTCCCAAGCTGCTAAAGAACGTCCTCGTTTGGTTCCAATATTATAAAAGAAATCCATTATTCCGGCTTCTTTAATTAAATTATATTGTTGAGAAGAAGAAGATTTTTGAACACCTTCCATATGTTGGCGCAATTTTTGAAGATTAGTTTGATGATCTTCTGGCAAACCTTCAAATAAAAACTTATGATGAATTTTATTTACATCAACAAAGAACTTAGCAATATCTTGAGTAATAAGATACATTTGTTTATGAAAACGCCCTAAATCAGCAACTCCAGCCATATATTCACGGCGATTAAAATTAGTTCTAGCACTTTTAAGTAAATCTTTAGAAGCGGCAGCATCTTCTGGAGGATTTCCATTACCAATTTGCTTACCCACTAAAATAGAACGAATACGATCGTCTAATTCTTTAAGAGAAGTCATTACTCTATCTAATTCGGGTTTAAAAAAACCTTCTAAATAGGCTCCGGGCATATTTACTTTTTCTCTTAATTGATTAAGTAGTCCGCGTCTTTGAGCAATTTTATCCATAAAAATAATCCTCTATTTATTATTTGTGCCAATAACTACAATAATGCTTAATTATTAGCTATTATTTTGATGGTGGCGGAGGAACTGATGGACTTGGAACTGATGGAGGTGGCGGTGGAAGAGATCCTCCTGGCAATCCTAAATCTGGCAAACCTCCACCTGGCATTTCACCAGGAACCGCCGACTCAACTTGAGGAGCAGGATTTTGCGGCTCTGGAATTTCATCCTGATCATCCAAAGATCGTAAGGCATTTAAATCTAAAGCATCTAATGCAGCAGCTTCTTTTTTAGAGATGGCAGCTTGAATAGCTTCTTTACGCATTTTTCTAATTTCATCTTCATATTCTAATCCCATACAACGATAAAGAGTATGTAATGAAGCTCTTTTTTGATCTCCTACTCCTTGAGTAAGAGAGACTAAAGTATTAACATAATCTGCCGCATCAAATAACGACATATGGTTCCAATCAATTTCAGGAACAATTAATTGTTTTTCGCCTCCAGAATAATCATAAAATCCTTGTATTTTAGAAATAGGAGCAAAAATTTTAGTTTTCAACCATTGAGACAACATATTACGAAATTGCATATATCGTTGTCTTAATACATCTAATGCTACACCGGCATTTGCATAAGTAGTATCTGCTCCACCATCCATCATAGCTTGAGGAACAAATAATCCAACATATATTTCTTTAATTAATTGAGTAATATCTCCAGAAATATCATAAATACCTTGACCAGAGCCTATTTTTTGAATATCTACTCCTTCGTGAGTAAAGATTTTAAAGTTTTTATCAAATTCAGCGCTGGCAAAAACATTTCTCCAAGCCTCTAAATCTGCATGGGTAGGTTTATAATCTGCCGATCCTATTTTAACAACAGTTAATGGATTAATCATACTATCTGCTTGAGCATATTTACTTTCTCTCAAACGATCAAATAACATTAATTGACGAAAAATACATACTGGCAAACCAGTTCCCCTTATTTCATAAGGGCTTATTCTTCTTGCCAAATGAGAAACATTAAAATTATCTAATGGAATATTTTCGCCTCGTCTAACTGAATCGATAATATGTTGATTAAGTTGTTTGCGCTGTTCAATATCAGTAGGGCGATTAGAAAAAATAATCTTTTTAAGATTTTCATCAGGGCGCAACATAATAATTGGTTCGCTAGCAACCACAGTTCTTTTAACATTCATAAAATCAGGGTTTTGAATATGTAATCGGCTCCATTTTCCTTTACTTTCATCTAATTCTGCATATACAAAAGCCTCTCCTAATAACCAAAATTCTTGGGCAATTTGCACACAAATATTCATTAAATCGATTTCTTCAATCATATCATCGAAAAACTTTTCGATATCTTTATTAGGACATTTAATAGATAATTTAGCAATTGGATAAGTGCTATGCAAACTAATAGCATTATGAACAAATGGATTTAATGCAAAAAAACTACGGCACCAAGCATTAATAGTCGCTCTATCTCTCGGTAAATTAAGATTAGAATTAAGCCAAAGAGGTGAATAAACCTCTGGCATTTGCTTTACTGTATTACCTTGAACTCCGCTAAACATTCCACCAGATGGACTAACAGATTGTCCGTATTTAGACATAATTGAGGGAGTTTCATTAGATAATGAAACTAATAAGCCCGCTGAAGTTTCACTATTCATCCCCATAGATTGACTATATGTAGGTCCAGAACCATCCAAAAACTTGCCTTGTTCTACTTCATTGGAAAGAATTGCTCTTCTTTGATTAGAGACGCTATTCGCCATAATCGCACTTACATGCGGAATATTTTGTTTATTTTCTAAATATTTTGTAGAAAAGGAAGGATAATTTCCTAATCCAGATTTTTTAATTCCAGCCATATTTACCTTAATTTAGACTTATTGTCTATATGTCATAAATATGATATAACTATAGCTTTAGTATTTTAGATCTTTCTTGAAACATAACCAGATAAAACCATTGGCTTATTTATATGTTCTGCATTTTGTGTTAAAGGATTATTACTTGTAAAACCTTTACTTATTAAAAATTTATAAGCAATATAAGCATTTAATAATGCCATAAAACCGTCATTAGGAGTTGTTCCTTTTACATAATGAATGGATGGATCTCCATATTTAGAAATAGAAGGCTTTAATTCCATACTGGCACAATGGTCAATTAACCAAGCAATTTTTTCATAATCTCCATATGGAAACCTTATCATTTGTTTTTTCATTTGCTCATATAATTCGCCAATATAATAATCCCTTTCAAAAATAATTTCTTTTGGAAAGGCATCTGAATTAAACTTGACATGATCATTTACTTTATTATGAGCCCTAGAAACCAAATATTTATCACCATAGGCTTGATGTAAATTATAAGAGAAATCATTAGAGTATCCAATATCTCCTACTGCCAAATGAACATTATATTGTCTCATAATTTGATCAATTAATCCCTTTTTACTTTCAGGATCATTACGTTTAAACTTGGCACAAAACTCTACTGACAGCAATCCTGGACCTTTAGTTTGAAGAACTACAGCAGTACTAAATGATTGTCCTTGTTGTTTAACTCTATTTGGATTGGCTAACTGCTCTAAATCTGCTCTGGCTCCATAGTCAATTCCCAAAACTACTATTTGTTGATTTACTCCCGAAGATGGAATAATCCGAGGAGAAAACCTTCTACCAATATCAGCGCAATATTCTCTAATTTCCTCTACAGTAATAGGACTGGAATCGCCTTGAAAAAATTCGCCCAAAACTTCATTCATGAACACACGTTCAGTATTAATTGGGTGTTTGCCTGGCTTTTCATTTTCAATATCTTCTCTAGTAAACATTGGCATATAAAGCTGATTAATATGAAATCCAACCATATCACAGTCTTCATCATCAGGATCTTTAAAGGCAACCCATTTGCCTCTTTCTTGAGCTTCTAATTTATTTTGCTCACATCCACATTTTGGACATTTAACAACTTTAGTATGAATCCAAATATTTTCCCAATCATTAGATCCCGGAGTATATAATGGAAAATGTTCTTTACAACCTTCACATCCTAAATAATAATATTGTTGAGATGATCTTTGCCACATTTTATGATAATCAGAGCCTTTTCTTTTAGGAGTCCCAAGATAGATTTGAACACCTTTAGATGGCTTTCCATATTTAGCAGCGGTTAAAATCTTTAAAGCATTACCAATAGCTTGTCCAGTATTATTCTGAATTTCGTCAAAAGCCATAATATCAGCAGTACGACCTCTTAATCTATCTGCATCAATACCAGTAGATTCAATCCATAAATGATTTCCACCAATAAATTGTTTAAAACACAACGAATCATTAGTAGCAACAGATTGATCTAATAATAATTGCATATGAGATTTTTGTTTTTTACTATTTTCTTGACCCGAAGCTATAATAGAGCCATTAATCATTTGTTGCAATTTAGTTTTAGAATATGCTATTGCCATTTCTAATTGTGGAAATGCGTGGATCATTCTAATGGCAGGCTTAACTCCATTTCCAAATAATCCAGATCCCATAAAATACATTTCTAATGCACTTAACATTGTAGTTTTACCCACTTGCCTTCCGGCAACTACAATAACAGGCTTTGAATTAAGCTCTAAAGCTTTTACGCCAATATATCTATAAATATCAGCAAATGGACGATATCCATTGCCATTTAATTTAAATGGTTCTCCATCTAATGTTAAATATTTTTCAACAAACATAACCGGATCATACATCATTAGCTGATTTTTTAATTTTAAAAATAGCTCTTTATCTTCGTTATTTGTTGAAACCATAATATATATCTCAAATTATATTTTAGCCGGCATTAAAGCGTGCCAAGCATCGGTATTAGAAACATCTAAATCTACCATTCCATGGTCTCGTTGCCCTAATTGATCAAAATTATCATAATTTGCCGGATTATCTTGTTTTGCTTGCAAATTCATTTTACTAATTAAATGAATAAGCTTTTCATCTTCCCAAAAAACACTATTAGAAATATCTTGACTATGCAAAGATTGCAACCGTGCTAGAATAGCAGGAATGGACATATTTCCTTTTCCTTCTTTAATAATATTTTCTAAAGTTTTAGCAATTCCAGGCCGTTCTTTAATCACTTCTGGAGTATTATCATTAACATTATGATTTTGAGCTACTTTAGTAGCTTGATTATTTTGCTCAGAATGTTTAACTTGATCTAAATAATTAGATAATCCACTACGATGCATCATATCATCTACTGCCGCTTGAACAGAAGTATATTTAGACTTAGTATTCATAATACTCGTAATTTGATCGTATAATGATATCCCACGAGGTTGAACACTATTTTTTTGCAATTTATTCTCAAACTCTTTTAACCAATGATCTTCGCTATCTCCAGCATCTGATTGTCGATTAATTACTGATTGATGTCTAGTTTGTTTAACCATTTTTAGCCCCTATAATTGGCATTCCAATCAAAATTATCACTATCATTTATTTCTAAAGTTTCATCAGAAAGATAGCCTCTATCCTCTCTAATATAATATCCCATATCTTCAATTAATTGAATTGTTTCAGCTTTTTCTCTATCTGTTAATTTATATTTTTCAGCTTGTTTTTCAAATAAATCAGAAATGTCATGTCCGCCCGAAACAGTTCCATTAACACAAACCCGCGCAATTCTTGAGATTAATAAAGGAACAGTTACATAAACCCCTCCCTTAACCCCCATAATTTTCTGAGCTTCTTTTACAAATCCATCTTCATCTATGACATATTCGGCAGATTTTTTTCTTTTACGAGAAGATTTTTTAGTATCTTTAACTTTTTCTAACCGAGATTGTAATCTTGACAAGCCTTCATCTAACTCAGACCTAACTTTTTCAATTTTATCGGCATCTAATTCACCATCTAAATCCATTCTCATAGCTTTAGAGATTTCATTATCTAATCTTTCCATATAAGCCATTGCACGTTCTAAACCTGCACTATCATAACCAGAATGTTTTGGAACCTCTTCTAGTCTGCCTTTTATCCAAGCCACAAATCCATGAGGCCCGTGTTTAGACCAGTCCCACTTTTCATTTTTATTCTTTTTTGCGTCATTTTCATCATCTTTTTCTTCTTCTACTTGTACAGGCTCTTCTCGAACTTCTAATTCAGGATCTTTAGTTCCAGGAGGGGCACCAGGCAATTCTTCTACTACAATTTCTACCTCTAAAGGCTCTGAAACCTCAATAGGGCTTAAACTAATTAGCTGTTCCTTTCCTCCATGTAAATGAGGCGGAATGGCTGAAACAAAATGCTGATCATTAGCTGGCAACTGTGATGCAGGAGAGCTAGGATCAATAACAAATAGTTCTTGTGCAAAAGATTGAAAAGTCATAGTTATTTACCTCTTAAATATATTAAGCGTATTATATACAAAATTATTAGTTTGCCTGGCAAAACCTTAATATTAATATATTTTCATATATTCCATCTATCATCATAAATATTTGTTCCTATATCAGAAATACCAGTAAATGGATCTTCTACCTGTTCTAAAGGAACTGCGTCATGATCTTCTGGAGATAAGCCATCGGGCAAACCAAATAAACCAGTTTCTGAAGGTTCCAAATATTTTTTGGCTAATTCTGCTAAATCATCTTCATTTAAATCGCCTGGCATTAAATCTCCAGTATAATCTCTACCAAAATCTAAAGCGTCAGCAGATCTGCCTTCTTCATCTGCTAATGGTAGATAGGAATGCTGCCCTGCAATTTGCGTTGAATTAATATAAGAAGAAAAGTCAGTTGTTCCAGTATCACTGGGAAATGTTGCAAAATTATCAGTTCCATTAGGCCCAACTAAAGTAGGATTTTGATAGTTTTCTTCCCCTGGATAAATCATTTGATCATAATGATTTATTTCATCATCTATTGGGAAATCAATACAATTAACATCTTTGGCTAATTTAATTAATTTATTTAATAAAAGGGAACGGGCAGTAATGTTAGGATTATGTTTAGTTAATTTGCCATTATCTAATTTCCAACTATCATCTGCTACATAACGAGATTTTAATCTATTTCTACGATCTTTTAGAAATTGTTCAACAGATTGGTAGTTTTGAAGCCCATGATATCCGGTTCCTGGCCCTATTTCTTCCATACCTGGAATAGCATACAAATCATAATTATAATAAAATGGTTCTTTAAATCGCGGCTGAATTACCAAAGCAGGCTCTGATTTATATTGTTTTTTTCCAGGAGTTGGTTCTTCAGTTCCTTGAAAATAAGATAACTTATTAAACTGCATTATGTCCCTCTAAATATTTTTGATAATATGGAAAAGCAGGTTTAATAATAGGAATATAATTCCATAAGTTCATTTTACCAATTAAATAACTTGCTTTATCAGCATCTCTGGCAAAAGCATCTGATAATTTTTCATTCATTGATTTATCAGTTGATATTTTGGCAACTTGAGGATTTTTAGCTACATAATTAATTAATTGATTATCAAGATTAAAATCTAATTTACAAGCT
>Ga0075030_100004232_pt1 | contig 12992 bp, 13 predicted proteins | sample LitLauG_LLR_2012_FD_71393 | JGI IMG/M metagenome (GOLD analysis project Ga0075030, IMG submission 71393) | Freshwater sediment microbial communities from Pennsylvania, USA - Little Laurel Run_MetaG_LLR_2012 | ecosystem: Environmental > Aquatic > Freshwater > Creek > Sediment | place: USA... | reverse complement strand
CGGTGTCCGCGAGAATCGCACCGTGAATGTTGATGATGTACTCAGGGAATTGGAAGAATCAGAAGCACGCTTCACGGTCCTTCTCATCGGTCACGACGAGCACGACGCCGTGAGTCGAAATCAACCGAACCTCGCCTGAACTCGGGATTGTGATGGCGAAGCTGGCCCGGTGCGGGAATCGCGACGCCCTTGCGCCATTCACCCTCCATAGTAATGCGTTCGCCGAGACGATTTGCGAATTCACGGCGTTCCGGTGTGTCGAACGGCACGTCCAGCACGCTGGTCGGATCAAAGCCGAGCGACTGTGCCAATTGCTGGACCTCATGCATGAATGATTCGAGTTCTGCCACCGTTGTGGTGGTAGGCGCGGTGAATTCGTAACGGAAACTCAGGCCCATGATGCATGGCCTCCTTCCATTTTGAATTGATGAATGCCGGGTTAACACCAAGGCCACACCGGATAGAACAGTCCGCCCTTCGCGCGCGGCTAATTGTGAATCACAAGTTGTGATCCAGACGCCCCGGCCCATTGCCATCCGGGTCCATGAGCACGGTGGCGCTCGTGACATTTTCATCACGATCCCGCCCGCTGAGGACAAGGACCGGCAGTGCATGGCCCTCCATTTGCTCCCACTGGATCGCCGTAATTTGTCGCCCGATCAATTTTGCGTAGTGCTCGCGTTCGATTTTCGTCGGCGCACTATCGAGCAGGCCGTGCAGTGCCTCCGTGCGACGCGGCAACTCGATGAGGTTGCCCCTCAGTGCCTCGGCGAATACGTCGAACAGGCTCCAGGCATTGCGGGGTGCAAATACCTCGCGACGGGGTTCGCGTCATTCCCGAGGCACGCGCGGGATCAATTGATTCGGACACACAGGCATGGACCGCACACACTGAAGACGCTATTTTTTCTCAACGATCCACACGTTGCGGAAGAACACGGGATTGCCGTGCCCCTGCAACTGGATCGCACCCGGCTCCGGCGTTTCCTTCTGTCCGCCGCCGGTCGAGCCCTCGATTTCCTGATTCTCATGGATGAGCACGCCATTGTGTTTCACGGTCGCAACGGCGTTTTTGATTTTCTTGCCGTCCGTGCCGAACTGGGCCGGCGTGAAATCCGCGTCGTAGGTCTGCCACTGCAATGGCGGGAAGCACATGTTGAGCTTCGGCTTCACGCGTGAATAAATGCCGCCGCACTCGTTGCTCTCGCCTTTCAATCCGAAGGAATCGAGCACCTGTATCTCGTAACGGTCCTGCAAATAAACTCCGCTGTTCCCGCGGGCTTGGCCACGCGCGAAGGGCTTGAACGGAAGAAGGAACTCGGCGTGCAAATGGAACGCTTGGAATTTTTGTTTCGTCTTCGGCCCGCTCCAAAGCAGGTGCCGTTCGTCCATCTTGCCGTGGTCGAACGCGTCCGCATTCGTGCCGTCGAAAAGCACAATCGCATCCGCGGGCGGCTTCGCTCCGAGCGTCGGCGATTCGCGCACGATGCGTTTGAGCTTCCAAGTTTTGCCCTCATCGCTGGTGCCGGTCAGCACGCCATCGGTGATCTCGCCTTTCCAGCCGTTGCCGCTGAACTTGACTTTGCCCCCTTCGGTCACGGCATCGACCTCGGTGTGCTTCTCCGCATTCGGCACCGTACCGGGCAGCCCGTGCTTCCAGCCGACGATGTGGAACTTTCCACCGCCCAGCGCGATCACCTGCGCAGCGGAGGTTTCACCAGCGTATTCGCCCTGGATTTTAAAATCCGAGCCGGCTTCATCAGGCTTGATGAACGTCAGGGTTTCGGCGTGCTCCGCGCCGCGCGCGCGGCGAGCACAGTGGCCGTGACGAGGGAGACGGCGAGAAGCTTTTGAAGGATCATAGCTGGCAGATGTAGTGATGGAAGCGGATTGCAGCACGCGGAAAATCATGGCGATGCAGCGGGATGATTCCGCCACGGGCTGCATTCGCCCATTTCAGGAAATGAGCCCCTTGATCCTCCCAGGTCGTGAATAAAAAACGCACGCAGCATCTATGGTTTTCTTTTTTCCACAAGACGACGACCAGACCGGATTGGACAGTCTGGCCTCACGTTTTCCCGCTTTGTCTCCATGTGGAGACATTCAGCGCCGCCGCTGCTCCACCCGGCACGCAGTCTTCTCACGGTCCACGGCGATGCTGGCCTTCCATCGGGGCGAGCGCACGGATTCGGCAATGGCCTCATCGCCGAAGTATTTCCGCACATCCTCCGCCAACCGCTGCTTGCGCGCCCGCATCCCAAGATACCACTCCTTCTGCACCGCTGCCGTGTCCTTCAGAGTACGGCCTTCATCCGCGCTCGATTAAAGGTGAGCCAAGCCGGTCTTTGCCGCGATGTTCAATGTGCCGCCGGTGACGGCTATCGGTTGGGAGAAAGTCCGGAGGCAACCCTCCGGTGCCGTGCTCTGGTTGCTGGAGATCGCGCGTGAACACCCGGAAATTCCGGCAGTGGCATGATGCCGCGACCGTAATAGACACAGGGAGACAGTCATTCGTGAGTGGCCTTGGCCATTGGCTCGCTGCGGAGGTATTCGTGCTGCGCTGCAAGCATATCGGCACCGGCGTCGGCTTGCCGTTTGACCAAAGCGGAGCTGGCATATGGACTCGGATTATGTCGAAACTAGCTTCCCTCCTCGCACTGTTCATCAGCACGGTAGCCATCGGATTTGCTCTTGAACCAAACCCGGCTGCCAAGCGTGAAACGGCCGATTATGTGCCAGATGTTGCCGCGTTGGCGTCGCCGTCATCAAGCGAGTTGCGCGAGCTGATCGAACGTTTCACGACCGATCAGCGCGAAATGGAACGCTTCCACGATGTACCGGGTTCGGCGGCACATGCGCAGCGGATGAAGGAGTTTTTTCAGACCTGGCAGACTCGGCTAGCGGCTGTGGATTTTGAGAAACTTGGTGATGGAGGGCGGATTGACGCGACACTGCTGCGCATCCGGCTGCGACATGAGTTGCAACTGCTCGACCGTGATGCTGCGCGGGCGAAGGAAATGGCGGCGCTGGTACCTTTTGCGGATGCCACCGCGTCTCTGCAGAAATCGCGGCGGCTGCTTGAACCAGTGGATGCGAAAGGAGCAGCCTTATCGCTTGCGCAGATGAAGAAGTCGCTGGAACGGGCACGTGCTGCACTGGACTTGGGACTCAATCCCTCAGCGAAAGACAAAGCCGGAGACACAGGGGGAAAAGTGGAACCGCTCACCGTGAGCAAAGTGATCGCGCTGCGCGCCGCAAACCGTGTGGGCGAACTGCAGAAATCACTTGATGAGTGGTTCAGGATTTTCGACGGCTACGATCCGTCATTTGGATGGTGGACGCGCACGCCTTACAGGGAGTTGGCAACGGCGCTCGACGACTACGGGAAATTCCTGCGTGAGAAAGTCGCCGGCATTGACCCGAAGGCGAAGGACGAACCGATCATCGGGGATCCCATCGGACGCGAGGGACTGCTGGAGGAACTGGAAAACGAAATGATCGCCTACTCGCCGGAGGAGTTGATCTGCATCGGGGAGCGTGAGTTTGCGTGGGTGGACGCCGAGCTGAAATGCGCCGCGCGGGACATGGGGCTCGGCGACGACTGGAAGGCTGCGCTCGAAAAAGTGAAGGAGGATCACGTCGAACCCGGTCAGCAGCCGGTGCTCGTGCGCGACCTCGCGCTGGAGGCGGCGCGCTACGTACAGGAGCACAATCTCGTGACCGTGCCGCCACTCGCGGCGGACGCGTGGCACTTGCGCATGATGTCGCCCGAAGCACAGAAGGTGAACCCGTTCTTTCTCGGCGGTGACGACATCATCGTGTCCTTCCCAACGGATGCGATGAGCCAGGAGGAAAAGGTGCAGTCCCTGCGTGCGAACAACCGCCACTTTTCCCGCGCGACCGTCTTCCACGAGTTGATACCCGGCCATCATCTGCAGCATTACTGGCGCGCGCGTTCCAACCAGCACCGGGAGCTATTCACGACGCCATTCTGGGTCGAAGGCTGGGCGCTGTGGTGGGAATTTCACCTCTGGGATTTGAAATTCATTTCCACGCCCGAGGATCGCATCGGCGCGCTGTTCTGGCGGGCGCACCGCTGCGCGCGGATCATTTTCTCGCTCAAATTCCATCTCGGCGAGTGGACGCCGCAGCAGTGCATCGACTTCCTGGTGGATCGTGTCGGGCACGAACGGGCAAGCGCAACGGGTGAGGTGAGGCGTTCATTCAACGGCAGCTACCCGCCGTTGTATCAGGCGGGCTACATGCTCGGCGCGATGCAGATTCGCGCGCTCTACGCGCAGCAGGTCACTGGCGGCAAGATGTCCGAGAAACAATTTCACGATGAGATACTCAAAGGCGGCACGATGCCCATTGAAATGGTGCGCGCCCTCTTGGCGCATGAAAAACTCGCCCGCGATTTCAAGGCCGCATGGCGTTTCGCCGATGAGATTCCCAGTCCGCAACAAAAGCGCTGACATTTGGCATCCGGCAGCTCTGCGGATCTTCCTGCTGCAACGTCACGAGCCCGGCTACGGTGTTGAAGCAACGAGAAATAAGAGAAACAGAAGACCCCGAACCCTGTTTATATGCCGATTGCTCCCGTCATGAAACAACTCATCCTTGTCTGTATCGCCGGATTCATCGCTCTCACCGGGCGTGCGGAAACTGCCGCGTATTCGCCACCTGTATCCGCACAGGAAGTCGCGATCACCAAACTCGACTGGCACGACGCCAAACGAAACCGCGACGTTCCGGCGAAAATTTACTATCCGAAGGATGGATCGGGGCCGTTTCCCGTCGTGATTTTTTCGCACGGCCTCGGCGGTTCGCGCGACGGCTACGAGTATCTCGGCAGGCACTGGGCCGGATGCAGCTATGTGAGCGTCCACATTCAGCATCCCGGCAGCGACGACAGCGTGTGGAAGGACGTGCCGGTCGCCGAACGCGCCAAGGCCCTGCAACGCGGCGCGGGAAACATTGCGAACGCGCTCAACCGTCCGCCTGATGGACAATTTGCGATTGATCAGATGGAAAAGCTGAACGCGGACGAAGCCTCACCGTTGAAGGGTCGCCTCGATCTCAAGGCAGTCGGTTTCGCCGGTCATTCATTCGGCGGCTATACCACGCTGGCGCTGGCAGGCGAGACGTTCATCACGCCGCTCGGCACGAAGCGTTACGACGAGCCGCGCATCAGGGCCGCCATCCAAATGAGCGCTCCGGCACCAGTGAACCGCAAGGAGTTGGACAGGGCTTTCGGCGCGATCACGATTCCCGTAATGCACATGACCGGCACCAAGGACTTCCTTGAAATCCTCCCGCAGACGACCGCCGCGGACCGCCGCATCCCATTCGATCACATGGGCAGCTCGGAAACCTGTCTCGTCAATTTCAACGGCGGCGATCATTTCATTTTCTCCGGCCGCGAGCGCATGGCTGCCACGCAGGAAAAGCTCGCGCAGGACGCCGTGTTCCAAAGGCTCATTCGGGACGGCACCACCGCCTTTTGGGATGCGTATCTCAAGGGAAGCGCCGGGGCTAAGCAATGGCTGCTCGAAGGCGGTTATGCCGAGATGCTCGGCGCACAGGCGACGTTCGAGCACAAGGCGCCGAAGCCGCAGGCAAAGTGAGGTCATTCGGCAAAAAGCTTGTGTGCCTAAAATTTCGCGTCAGAGTGTACCTAAACACTGCACATGCTGCACGTTGTTGAAAGACAGTTTGTTAGCCAGAATTCCGGGCTTTCCAGAGATGGCCTGGATGAGTCTCATAACCTAAAGGTCGTAGGTTCAAATCCTGCCCATGCAACCACTTCCTTTTCGGGACTTGGAATGACGTTCTGTGCCACATCGGGCCAGAACCGATTGATTCTATCGCCAAGCAAACAACACCACGAGAGACACCGTAAGGAAGGTTGCTTTCGTGCCGTTGCATCTCGCAGTGATTTCGGTGATCCACATTGCTCGAAACCACGCGAGCGGACACGCTCCTCGCAACACGAGACACATTTCATCCGACCTTCACGACCGTGACCACGCCCAAAAAATACTCACGCCTCTCGCTGCTCGGACACACCGCCAAATTCCCCGAGCATCCGAAAGCAGCCACATTGGAGACGTTTGAGAACCAGAATTCGAAGCGGGATTATTGGATCACCTTCGAGTGCGGAGAGTTTACTTCGATGTGTCCGGTGACGGGGCAGCCAGACTTCGCTCAGATTCGCATCGAATATGTTCCAAACGACCTCTGCATCGAAACCAAGTCCCTGAAATTTTACCTCGCTTCGTTCCGAAGCACGCGTGCCTTCAACGAGTCGATTGTGAATCGAATCCTCGACGACATCGTGGAGGCTTGCCAACCGCGCCGAGCAATCGTTCACGGCGAATTCTCTCCCCGAGGGGGCATCGGGGTGATCGTCGACGCGGAATTCCCGGATCCTTCCGGCGAAAATCGCTCCCCCGTTTTCAAAGCGAAACCCCCATCCCGCAAACGCGCCAAATCATGAGCAAGACCAAAGTCGTCGTTCTCGTCAGCGGTGGAATGGATTCCGTCGCAGCCTTGTATCACGCCCAGACCGAACACGAAGTAGTCGCAGCACTCAGCTTTGACTACGGGTCAAAGCACAACTACAAGGAAATCCCGTTCGCTGCCCACCACTGCGAACGGCTCGGTGTGCCGCACCGGGTCATCAAACTTTCATTCATCAATGAACTGTTTGCGTCTGACCTCCTTCAATCCGGTGACGCGATCCCCGACGGACACTACGAGGAACTGACGATGAAGCAAACGGTCGTGCCATTCCGCAATGGCATCATGCTTTCGATCTCGGGTGGTTATGCCGAAAGCGTCAAGGCGAACGGTTTGATTATCGCCGCTCACGCTGGCGATCACGCGATTTATCCGGACTGTCGTGAGACTTTCATGAAGGCGATGGGCGACGCGATCCGGTTGGGAACCTACGCGGAAGTCCAACTACTCCGCCCGTTCATCAGTCTCACCAAAGTGCAGATCGCCAAACGTGGCCATGAACTGGAGGTCGATTTCTCGAAGACATGGTCTTGCTACAAAGGGAAGGATATCCACTGCGGGACTTGCGGGACTTGCGTCGAACGTCGTGAAGCGTTCGAGGTCGCGGGTCTTCAAGATCCCACCGTTTACGAGAGCACGGCACCGCTGCCGGCAAAACCTGGGACGACCTGACAGTGCTCATTTCCGAAATTTTCCATTCCATCCAGGGTGAAGGCGAGCTGACTGGCGTGCCGTCAGTCTTCGTGCGCACCTCGGGCTGCAATTTGCGCTGTCGATGGTGCGACACGAAATACGCCTCATGGAACCCGGAGGGCGAGGAGATGAGCGTCGAGGATGTTGTCCAGAGAGTCGGAGCGTTTCCAGTGGCGCACGTCGTTTTGACTGGCGGAGAGCCGATGGTCGCCAAGGGCATTCATGACCTGGCGAAACGGTTTCGGGATGCCGGCAAGCACATCACCATCGAGACAGCCGGTACAGTCGCGCCGGACGGTATTGCCTGCGATCTCGCTTCGCTGAGCCCGAAGCTTCGCAACTCGACCCCGATAGACGGTGAAATCGGTGAGGGATGGCGAGAGCGACACGAAAAATCACGGCTCCAGCCCGAGATTCTCCGGGACTGGACCCAGCGGTATCCATTCCAATTCAAATTCGTTGTCGAGCAAGGACCGGACGTTCAGGAGATCGAAAATCTCCTCTGGCAAATCGGCTCACCGATTCCTCCTCACAAGGTCCAACTGATGCCGCAAGGCGTTGATCCTGGCACCATCCGCGGGCGCGATGAATCCCTCATCGACGTCTGCAAGAGGCGTGGTTACCGCTACTGCAATCGCCTCCACATCGAACTTTTTGGGAACACCCGGGGAACCTGATTTAATGCCTTACCGAATCTGCAAAACCATCGGCATCGAAAACGGGCACATGCTGTCCAAGCACCCGGACAAGTGCCAGTTTCCGCACGGCCACACGCGGAAAGTCGAATTTGTTCTCGAAGCAACTCAGCTCGACCAGAACGAGATGGTCTGCGACTTCAAGATCATCAAGGACGCTGTCGGAGAGTGGCTGGACACGTTCGACCATGCAATGTGCATGAACACGAGAGATCCGGCTTACGCGGAATTCAAACAGCGTTACGGTGACCGTGTTATCGGATTCGACAATCAGGACCCGACCACCGAGGTCATGGCCCGAACCATCTTCGATCATGCATCCAGTGCCCTTCTCGCTTACGCACAGAATCACGATGCGCGGTATCCGCTTCGGGCCGATACACGCCTCGTTGCTGTCCGGGTATGGGAAACCGCTACTTCCTGGGCGGAATACTCAGCATGAAAGACGTTCAAAGCGGACGTGATCAGTGCGGGGTCGCTTCGCCGGGGAGCACGTGATCCACGGTCTTTCCCTGCAAGCCATAGGATTGTCATCGCGTAGCCGCGAACGAACTGGCGGCACCTCGCAGGGAGCGTCCGTCAGTCGGTGAGTTCTGTCTCACCCGAGGCGCAGATGTTTTTCACGGTGACGACTTTGCCATTGGCGAGCAGTTCGCCGCACGCCGTCTTATCATTTGCCTTCGATTGCAGCCGGTCCCGCTGGCTTAACGATAACTCGCGAGGCCGGCAAATCGTCAGGTGATCGGCGTGCCGCGCCTTCACAATGCGGATACGGTGTCTCTCGTGGTGTTGTTTGCTTGGCGATAGAATCGGCTCGGGTGAGTGTGCCGCGATGAGGGCGAAAATCGCGGTGCCTGGGTCAACGATTTGGCTATCGAGATCGGGCTGGCCGCGCAATTCTCTCTCGGGAAAATGCTCCGGTTCCTCGACTTTCAACCGCGCGGCTGTTTTTAACCAACCCTTGTAGCGCTGTGCGGCAGGAGGCGCAGAGCGATGGATCGCTGCGATGATGTCCTTCCATCCTTGCCTCGTTGCGACGGCCAGTCTGATCGCTACTTTTTCCATACTGTTGCGGAAGGAAACTGGTTAAAAGTAAACAACCTCGGGGCAAGCCCCGAGGCATTGACGATATGATTTCACAATTCGACGAAAAGCCGAAGCAAGCTTCGGGGTATCAGACCCAAAGGGAATGAAAACATTCTTGCAACGGGTCGGCTCGAACCGCCTTTTGCGCGCGCAGACTTTAACGGTTTCCTTCAAAACCCCTTGGGATTCATTGGCTAAAACAACCCTCTCGGCGCGCAGCACCGCCGATGCTTCCGCACGATGTGCAGAGAAGTGGAGGCGAGGGGAGTTGAACCCCTGTCCTAAAAACTGTCGTCACAAACTTCTACACGCTTAGCCGTGCCTTCGGTTTAAGCCTCACGCTGCGGGCGGGCGCGCCACGCGAGGCCGGTCGTCCACGGATGAAGTCTTGCTCCCCGGTGCGGTCGCTCCGCCGGAAAGCCAGCCTGCTAGTCGTCGTCCCCGAGGCCTAGCAGGCGTCGGCTCGGGAACGTCACAGCACTTTAGGCTGCGAGGGCCAGTTCTTCGGTTTTGGCTTTTGTGTGTTTTGCCCAGGATTGGTAACGCGGCCAACCAGGCTTCCGCGGCATGCCGTCTGTGCCTCGAGCTTTCAGTCGAAACCAGTACGCCCCCGTTATTTTTTGGGAGGCTGTAACATTACGCACACCGTACCGCTTTGCAATGGATGATTCGCACAGCATTCCGCATTTGGCATTTTGCCCACCCTGCCTACGCTCGTGCTGTGAAAATCATCGCCCTCTTCATCATCGCCGCCGTCTGCTCATCGTTCACCGGCTGTGCGAGCAAAAAGCCAAAATCGCGCTATCGGAATTACGAGGGGGACAACAACCCCAGCATCAAGATGTTCGAGGAAAAGCCGGGATATCCGCTGAACACGCGCTGAGCGAAGGCACTGGAATCTGGAATTTGCTGCGAACCTTCCGGAGGATCCCGGCGGGAACGCGTCCCTGCAGGAAAGTAGCTGCCAAACGTGCCGCACGTCCTATTATCCCAATGTGGCCAACCTTTTCGATCTCAGCGAAACCAAGTCCGATGCGATCTCGACCGCCGCGCCGCTCGCAGAACGGATGCGCCCGCGCACGCTGGAGGAATTCTCCGGGCAGGAGCAAATCCTCGGGCCGGGAAAATTGCTGCGCCGCGCGATCGAGGCGGATCGCATCGCGAGCATTCTGCTGTTCGGCCCGCCGGGCACGGGGAAGACCACGCTCGCGCAGATCGTGGCACAGGCGACGAAATCGCGCTTCGAGCGGCTGAGCGGTGTGGAGAGCAACATCGCAGACTTGCGGAAAGTCGTAGTAGCAGCAGCAAACCGTCTTGCGAACACCGGACAGAAGACGATCCTTTTCGTGGATGAAATCCACCGCTGGAACAAGGCGCAGCAGGATGTGCTGCTGCCAGACGTAGAGCGCGGCACAGTGCGGCTCATCGGCGCGACGACGGAGAATCCTTTTTTCTACGTGAACAGCGCGCTCGTTTCGCGCTCACAGGTCTTCCAACTCGAACCGCTCGCGCCCGCGGACATCCAGGCCGTCTTGCGTCGCGCGCTTGCGGACGCCGAACACGGACTTGGCATGCACCGCGCGGTCGCAGATGACGACGCACTTTCCCACCTCGCGACCGTCGCGGACGGCGATGCACGCAAGGCGCTGAATGCCCTCGAAGTCGCCGTGCTCACCACGCCTCCCGGTACGGACAAGAGCATCCGCATCACGCACGCCATCGCCGAGGAAAGCATCCAGAAAAAAGCCGTTGTGTATGACGCCACCGGCGACGGCCACTACGACACCATCTCCGCATTCATCAAAAGCGTGCGCGGCTCTGATCCCGACGCAGCGCTCTACTGGCTCGCAAAGATGCTCTACGCCGGCGAGGATATCCGCTTCATCGCACGCCGCCTCGTCATCCTCGCGAGCGAAGACATCGGCATGGCCGATCCGCAGGGGCTGCCCATCGCTGTCGCAGCGCAGCAGGCGGCCGAGTTCGTCGGCATGCCCGAGGCGCGCATCACGCTCGCGCACGCGACTGTCTATCTCGCCACCGCACCGAAATCCAACCGCGCCTACCTCGGCGTGGGCAAGGCGATGGAGGAGGTGAAAAGCGGTGTCACGCTCGCCGTGCCGCGCCACCTCCGCAGCACCGGCAGCAAGCGCGCCGCAAAGACACTCGGTCACTCCGGCTACCAATACAGCCACGAAGGCGAAGGCTCCTACATCCCGCAGGCCTACCTGCCCGAGGGTCGCCGCTATTACGAACCCTCGGAAAATGGCTACGAGAAGCGCGTGAAGGAACGCCTGGACTACTGGCGCGCGCTTTTCGAGCAGTCGCAGAAAAAATAAGGCGCTTCCAAGGATGCACCCTTCATTTTTGCAGCATCCAGTTTCAGGGCAAGGACCGGACGCCGCCACGTGCTCCGGAGCCAAGCTACGGGCCGATCCGCAGCACCTGCGCCACGTTTTCGTCCGGCATCCAGTGGAGATGGGTCGTCGTGATGATCCGCTGCGCATTCACGGGCAGCGCGGCGAGCAGTGCGTTGCGGCGCTCGGGATCGAGTTCGCCAAAAATATCATCGAACAGCAGCAGCGGCGGTTCGCCAAAATGCCGTTCCAGCAACCGCGCTGCCCCGAGTTTCAGCGCGAGCACGAGCGTGCGCTGCTGGCCTTCGCTCGCGTCGTTGGTGCTCAGTGCGTTCAGGGAAAAAAGCACTTCATCGCGGTGCGGCCCGACGGTCGTCTGCCGCAGCCGCGCGTCCTCGCGCTGCGCGGCGGCGAGCGATGCCGCAAAGTCTTCGCCTTCGCCCGGCGCATATTCCAAACGGAACGATTCGCGTTTCCCACTGATGGCAAAGTGTGACGCATCAGCCTCGGCCATCAATTCACCGAGCAGATTCCGTCGCGTGGCACTCACATAGCTGCCGTGCTCGATGAGCGGCTGGTCAAACGCGGCAATCTCCCGCCAGCGCTGCAAAGGCTGCTTCAACAGATGATTCCGCAAGCGCAGCGTGTGTTCAAACGATCGCAGAGAAGCACGGTAGCCGGCATCGCGCTGCATGGCGACGAAGTCTAGGAAACGCCGCCTTTTCTCTGCCGAGCCGCGTACCAGTTCGATGTCGTCATTGCCGAACCATACCACGCGCGCGATTTGCAGCCACTCCTTCGCGTTCGTCTGTTCCACGCTGTCGAGCGCGAGCTTCTTGCGCTCCGTGCCGAAATAAAACTGCATGTGCCGCGCGCCATACCAGCCGTCAGTCACAAAGCCGCGCCGCCCATGCTGCACCACCCGCGCGAGCTGGTTAATGCGCGGCGATTGCAGCCGCAGCAAAATGCACGCGGCCTCGATCAGCGACGTCTTACCGTGCGCATTAGGACCGACGATGAAATTTGTCTCCGGCGCAAACTCCGTCTCGAACTGCTCGAAACAGCGGAAGTGACGAAGTGTGAGGCGGCCGAGCATGGCCGTTACCAAAAGCACGAATCGCGTGCCGCATGGGAGCGGAATCTTTTGCCTCAACCGCTTCCGCCTTGCGCCCCCGTGCGCGCAGCATAGCCTCCGCCGCCCACGAACATGGACAAGCTTCCCGGTTTCCGCGATTTTTACCCCGCCGACTGCGCACGGAGAAACTACGTGCTCGAAACATGGCGCGCCGTCGCGCGGCGCTACGGTTTCGTCGAATTCGACGGCCCGGTGATCGAGTCCACGGAACTTTACGAAAAGAAAAGCGGCGGCGAACTCGTCGGTCAGCTTTTCACCGTCGGCGTGACTGCAGAACCCGGCGCGATAAAGGGCGCGCTGCGCCCCGAAATGACGCCCACGCTCGCCCGCATGGTTGCCGCACGCGAGCGCGATTTCAAAAAGCCGCTCAAGTGGTTCTGCGTACCAAATTTCTTCCGCCACGAGCGCCAGCAACGCGGACGGCTGCGCGAGTTCTACCAACTCAACTGCGACATCATCGGCGAAGCCTCGCCCGCCGCGGACGCCGAACTGCTCGCGGTGCTGATC